>Ga0209125_1000634_pt1 | contig 42486 bp, 25 predicted proteins | sample BarGraIncub1131A_FD_184503 | JGI IMG/M metagenome (GOLD analysis project Ga0209125, IMG submission 184503) | Arctic peat soil microbial communities from Barrow, Alaska - Barrow Graham LP Incubations 11-31A (SPAdes) (version 2) | ecosystem: Environmental > Terrestrial > Soil > Wetlands > Peat... | reverse complement strand
GGGTAGGAATCGACGGTAAAGCTGGCTTTCTGGTGAAGCTGGATGCGGCTGATGTCGGCTTCATCTACACTAACCTCGATCTGCATCTTGGTTAGGTCCTGAGCAATTGTGAAAAGCGTCGGGGTTGAAAATGAGGCGGCAACCGTCTGGCCGACATCGATTGCGCGGGAGATGACGACGCCATCGACCGGTGAGCGAATAACGGAGTAGCGCAGGTTGGTTTTGGATTGCATCAGCGAGCCGCGAGTCTGGGCAACGCTCCCTTCGGCGGCCTTTACCGCTGCTTTGGCGGATTGGAGGGCGGTTTCGGCAACATCGTAGTCTCCTTCCGAGATAATGCCGTCGCTCAGCAGTTTTTTGTTGCGCTTGAAGGTACGATCAGCATCCACCAGGGTTACTTTGGCCTTTTGCAGGTTTGCCTTGGCACTCAGATAATTCCCTTCGGACTGCACAACCGACGCGTTAAAAAGAGATGGGTCGATTTCGGCAATGGCCTGACCTTTTTTGACCCGCGAATTGTAATCAGCATAGAGTTTCTGGATCGTACCGGACACCTGGGTGCCGACTTGGACGGTAGTTACCGCCGAAAGATTACCGGTTGCGGCGACCGTCGAAACAATCGTGCCGCGCTCTATTTTGGCGGTCTTGTAGCTGACTGCAGGAGTCCGCTTGTAGAAGAAATAGCCGACAACGCCAGCTATACCAAGCACGACAGACAGAATAATGACAATTTTTTTCATCGGCTCACATCCCTTGGCAAACATGGGTATAGCAGCTAATCTACTGCATTGCTTTATAGAGACGGTTCACTTCGTTCTCATCCAGACGAATCCCTTGGCGGTCCAGCAGTTCGCCGGTCGTCTGCCATAGCGTGGTGATTGCATTGTTATACGACACCAGTGCGCTAATCTGATTGTATTTAGCAACGCTCCGATCATTTTCAACATCAAACACATCCTTGGTTGTCGCAAGTCCTACTTCGTTTTTCCGAATAAACGCACGGAGGCGCTCCTCGGCAAAGAGTACACCCCGATCGGCAACATCGATCTGCTTATAACCGGCGCTGATTCCTCGAAGAGCCGATCTGACGTCATTTGCTATGGTTTGTTCGAGACTGTTTATTTGCAGATTAGACTGTTCGACCTTCAACCGGCTTTTGCGATAATCATTCTCTGCAGCCCGGTTACCAAGAGGATACGAAAAGAACAGTCCGATACTCCAACCAGGGGTATCCAGCGTGCCGATCTTTTCGAGATCTCGCGAATAGCCGCGGTCAACGGCAGTGAGGTTTACCGACGCATTCAGTGACAGGTCGGGTTTGAGCTTATTATTGAACACCCGTGTCTGCAACTCGGTCAGTTCAAGGTTGCGCCTCTGTTCCATCAGTTCAGGCCGGGAGAATGCGCGTTTGATGGCAACGTCCTGATCAAAATCGAGGCGTTCACGGGAAGGGACATCTTTGATAGTAACATCGACCTTCGGGTCAAGCTGCAACAGAAGACGCAGAACATCTTGCTGGTCACTGACCGCTTTTTCGGCATCGATAAGATCTTTTTCGCGGGTTACAACACCAAACTCGGCATTGAGAATTTCCATGGCCGGCAACACTCCTGCCGCAACTCTCGCTTTGGTTTCCTTGAGTATCGTACGTGCCAGTTCCAGTGAGACATTCTTCGACGTTAATTGCTCACGCAGACTATATAATTTAAAATACTCGTTCCTTACCTGGGCAACGGTGGTGAGCAGTTTTGTCCTAAGTCGCTCCATCGAGGCATATTTCGATAATTGCGAAATGCGTATATTCGCCTCCGTAACTTCTCTTCCCCTGTTTTTTAATAATGGTTGATTGAACGACAGGCCAAGTCCGGTCTGCCAGTAATGCTGAAACAGTGTTGATGAATTGTTCGAATTGTAGGAGTTATTGAAATTGAGTGCAGCGGTGCCACCACTCCATACTAGTTGGCTGATAGATGAATTGATCATGAATGACTGGGAATTACTGACCGCTTCACCATTCAATGACTGGGCTGCAGCGTTATCAGCATAGGCTGTTTGTGCGCTGAAGAGCGGATCATAGATTGCTCGATTACGGTTAACGTCAGCTTCAAATTGAGCAGGATTATAGAACTCTGCACGTACATCAAGGTTCTTCTCGGCCGCGATACTGATGGCTTCATTCAACGAAAGCGCGTGTGACGATTGTTCAGCACGGGCATTCTGCGTAACAATGGACACAAAAAAAACAGCGATGACTACGATTGTTTTCACAATACAAACCTCTTGTGCAAATATCTGTGTAGGATTAGTCGATTACGGGCGGTTACACCCTGCAGCTAGCGGCCATCTGCTTGTCGGTGGGCTTTGTGCTCTGCCACGATTTTTTTGAATGTGATCTGTTGCTCCGGGCGCAACAAGACACTGATACGCTGTTGGCTATCATTCAAGGCAGCTTCTATCTGCGGGAGTGTCTTCTGGCGGATCTGGCGGATATCCTCGTGGGTTTCGTGAATAATTGCCTTGACCTGTTCACGCTGCTGATTGTCAAGGCCAAGCTCCTTAGTGAGCCGTGTTACCAGGTGCTCTTCTCGTGCCTGAGGGCCACCCTTCAGAAAGGACTCGATACGCGACTGAGGTATAAGGTATGTTACGAAGGAACCGCAGACGATGCCGAGTATAAATACTAAAATAATTCCCAACACGGGTTTAACAGGTTTCATTTTACTCTCCTGCCAGGTAGCTGCCAGCAAAGATCATTTCCTGGCTGTTAGTAATAGCTGCAAACATATCGCTTTTGCGTGACGGATTGAATGTGAGTGCCGATAGTGCAACGATGACTGCAAGTACGGCAAACATCGGGACCATCTTCCATACAAAAGCGTACCAGGCCGGCGTGTCGCGAAGTTCCCCGATGCGCGCCAGCAGGCGTGTCTCAAAATATTCTTCCGCACCGCTCGTATCAATGTGTTCTTCCCTCGCAACCGCAAGCAGTCGTTCCAGTCGCATATCAGCAGTATCTTTCATCATGCTCCTCCACTACTCTTTTCAATGCGTGCCGTGCCCGGTGTGCTCTAACCTTCACGTTAGCCTCACTCCACCCTGTTGCAGCAGACGCCTCCCGCACACTGAATTCTTCCAATTCCAGCAATGTAATGATCAGTTGTTCGTCTGGCGAAAGCCGGGACATGGCATATTTGAGAAATTGCCGCGCCTGCCTCGTTTCTCTTTTAGAATTACCTGCGTTATCAGGCAATTCCATTACCATGTCATCTAGGTGCATGTGATGTTTTTCATGGCGCCTGCTCCGCAGGGCATCATGGCAGACCCGAACGGCAATCTTTGTCAGCCAGTGCTCAAAAGGGGCATCATTGCGAAAAGCCGAAAGATGTTCGTATACCTTGATGAAGACCTCCTGACAGAGGTCATCCAGCTCGTCGGCATCACGGGCAAAACGGGCAGCAAGTCTGAATACTCGCCGCTTATGGTTTCCGACCAATCGCGCAAAGGCCCCATCATCACCTCCACACGCAGCTGAAACGAGGCTTTCATCGGTTGGTTCCTGTCGACTGTTATCCATGAATACCGTTAGTTACCCTGTTTGAGGTGTTTTTTACCGCCACGCGTCCGCGTCATGTCTTTCTCGCTATCGCGCTTGGCTTGCATTTCCTTGAATTTCTGAATTCTAACAGGTAAGACGCGAGCCAGAGCATAAAGGTTACACTCTTTTCTGAATTTCTTCAGAAATGTCAGGTAACTACCTGAACTAGTAAGAAGGGGGGAATGCATATGTCGTTCTGGGGGAGCGGAAATCTTGTTGGTCCCGGCACCGGCTGACGATGCCGCTTTGAATCATACCTATAAGTGGGTATCTTCATTATTTTGCACATTTTTAATTCATGGATTGCTCTGGCATCCGTTTCCTTTTCTCATGCGCTGAAAGCGCTCTTTTACCGTGTCAAGGAGCTTTCTGGCCCAGACGAATTCAGTGGCCAGTATCGCCAGCCCGACAGGAACGACCACCACCGCCGGACCCGGCAACACGATCATGGCTATTCCGGCAGCCAGGATCGTGAAGCCGACCACTATAATAATCAGGCGCTTGGCCTGCCCCAGTGTCTTGAATACGAAATGCTTCACGCTATAGTTACCTCGTCACGGCAAGACCCTACTTTGCCATCTGTTTCAGAATCTGCCCGCGATCGGCTTTGAACAGTGGGTACGAATCAAATACGTGTAGGCATCGATGATCCATTTGAGTCGACCTCGTTCGTCCACCACCAAGTACGTATTGCCATCGAAATGAAGTAATGGTGCCACAACATTGGCTCGCTCATTACTAGTATTGTTGAAGATGAATCATTCCCGGTTATATGGAGTGGATGAACTGTCCGCTCTTTTTTTCTTAATATACCGGTAAATGAGATAGCCTATTCCGGCTAGAAGCATGATTTCAAACATGCCGATACCACCGCTACCCGTGCCGCCACCGCCACCGGCTCCGGCAACGCTGCTGAACAACATGCTCCCCAGCATGCCTCCCATCATTCCGCCGGCCATGCTCCTCATGAACCCGCCGCCAGCCTGCTGCTGAAAAGGGCTTGGCGAGGGCGCGGCCTGCTGCCGTAGCTGACTGGGCTGGGAAGCGGGGCTGATTGGCCTGGAATAGCTCCGTGATCCTCGACTGCCGAAAGAGCGACTTCCGCCGACCCTGGCATGTGCGTTGAATTCCAGCACGGTGATGCTCAAAAACAGTACGGCTGCCAGCAGCGCAAATACCTTAACAACATGTTTTTTCATTTTTACTATCTCCTTGGTTGTTTCTTCTACGGCTATGCCGGGTTAGTACACTTTTTTATCTGTCGTACGGGATGGAGATAAAGATACTATTGTCAATCCCGAGTACAATTTCCAGTGCGGTCAGTGTCACCAGTGCCATCCAGACCTGTGGATCCGTCAGCCATTCCATGTATAAAACCTCCTGTAATTACTGCCATTCAAATATTAATCCATGCACAGCTTGCGTCGTTTGGAACTCCACAGATCAATGGCCTCTCTCATGATTTCGGAGATGCTTTTGGATGTGAACTTTGTCAGCTTTTCCAGCATCTTTTTTTCATCATCATTGATCCGCAGTGAAATGACATTTTGCACCTGTTCTTTTTTGTTATTTTTCTTTTTGAATATTTTGAGCCCCCTGCAGACGGGATTCCTGGTGTAAGGCATGATTCCTCCGACGATTTATTCTTCGCCGGGGTAAAAAAAAAGACCTTTACCCACGGCGTACTACGCATTGGATAAAAGTCTTGCTTGCGATATATATCGTTCCCGGCCCGAGTCTTTCGACTGTGTTGACGGACGTGGGATCAGCCATGTCTCCGGCTGATAGCTACTCCCTTTTATTGAGCTCTAAATATAGATGGACTGGTCCGTGGTTGTCAAGCAGTTATTGGAGAGACCGAAATCATTCCATTGGAAACCTTCATGCAGTGCGGTCAGAAGAACCGGTGAAGTCACACGACCTCCCTGTTTTGCTTCGGCACAGGCCATTACCAGTTACTTCTTCTTGACAGGCTTGGCATCATTCTGAACATCTATGGTAGCGGCCTTCATGGTGTACGTAACTGTTACCTTGTTCCCGACCTTGAGATCGCCGGTAGACTTTGTATCTTTGTCCTTAATGATCTCCCACTTCTCTTTTCCTTTTTGAACAACGACCATGTTGTCCTTCACCTCCTGAACCGGGCCGGTTACCTGGTAGGTCCTGGCGGCACCGGCAAAAACGGTGGAAGCTGCAAGCAGTGTGATTCCGGCCAACGTTGCGATAAGTCTCATGTCTAACCTCCGTGTTTAGTTTGATGGATTGTTTTTTTTGAGCAAATCCCGTATTTCTGCGAGCAACACCTCTTGATTGGGTGGCGCAGCCGGTGCTGCAGCTGCTTCCTTTTTCTTAAGGGAGTTCATGCCCTTCACTGCCATGAATATGGCGAAGGCAATAATTATGAAATCAATAATTGTCTGTAGAAATTTCCCGTAGCTGATTACCACCGCCGGCTTTTTATCAAAGGCTTTCTGGACGATAATCGACAAACTGGAAAAATCGACCCCTCCCAGTGCGACACCTATTGGCGGCATTATCACATCAGCAACAAGGGATGTAATTATTTTACCAAATGCTGCCCCGATAACAATACCTACCGCCATGTCAACGACATTCCCCTTTACAGCGAACTCCTTAAACTCTTTAATCATGCCCATGACGGCACCCTCCTGATAAATTATTTTACTCAAAAATCAATCACTGACTGCAAGTCTATCAGAGACTATCGCGTCCGCAAGTATGTAGTTAGCCAAGCAACGACGCTGGCAGTTTTGTGGTCAGAGTTAACGTATGAAGCCAGTCAGGAGATTACCAAGGAGGTTGTAGAGGCGGATTGATGTCAGTAAAGAGTCTTTGCACTTTGTTGTTCATCGTGTTCCAGATTCCAACAAAAAAGAAGGGGGAAACCCTTGAGGTTTTACCTATCTTTTCATATTTAAACCGACATCGATTTTCTATGTCGATTTCACTATAAAGATGGCATGCGATCAGATATCCCGATTTGTTCTGATAAGGCGCTTGGTTATTCCGAATGACTTTTTCTGTCGTATGTCTCTGCTATCCTCCTGACATCAAGAACCAGGGGGATAGCCGAGCCGGTTGCTTTCATCAACGTGAAGTCGTAGGAAAGAACCACAAAAGCACCGACATGGAATTCTTCTCCTGGATTAACACTATTCTTGGGAACTTGAAGACTTCTGTTTCAGGCACTTATCATGCTTTTGGCTTTGAAAAATACGGTTACCGCTATCTCGGTGAGTGTCAATATCGATTTAACCGTCGTTTTGATTTGAAGTCTATATTCACAAGGTTGGTCCGTGCTGCTACGCACACTGGGTGCCGACCAGAGTGGTTTTTACGCCAAGCGCTTTTTTAGATCGATTCAGGTTTTGTTATGTTTTCGAATATAATTTATTTATTCATGATAAGTGAAAACCCATTTGTTATTCGACTTGTCTTACCATGCGTAACCATTTTTAGCTCATAAACAACTCTTTTTACCAAACCTATTCCCAGAGCCCATTCAATCCTTTTTAATATGACGAGTAAACGCCAAACGGGTTGTCGGGAGTGGAACGCATTTAATAAAAGATTGCCAATACTAAGAATCTGCCCAGGAATTATATGTTTTTTTTCGTAAAAATAAAAGTTCGGGTATCGGAATGAGAAGCGTTTTGCGATTGTATGAATATCCGACAAACTTATTTTCTCCGGTTCAATTTTTACCGGATGCAAAAAATTGTCACCCGTGCAATGAATATCATGCTTCCTTATCTCTTCAGCAAGCGGAGACCCGTTGTAAACGCGAATACCTGTAGATACAAATACCAAATCCCATTTTGATGCAACCCTGCCCATCGTTTTCAAGGTCTCAAACACAGTTTCGCGTGTTTCAGCCGGAGCACCAAGCATAATGAACCAAGTTGCAGGTATTTTTTTCTTTTTTAAGAGGTTAGCAATGTTTAAAACATCCGATCGTTTAAAATCCTTGGCAAGACTTTCAAGTACTTCGTCACAAGCAGACTCGGCACCAATATCCACTTCGTTAAAACCAGCACTTTTCATCAGGTCCAGAAGTTCTTCGTCTACAGCCGCAGGAGAAAGCCCCATGGTATGCAATTTGAGGTCAATATTTTTCCGAATGACTTCCCTCAAAACCTCTTTTGTATGAGCGAGTGGAATATTAAAAATGCTATCAGTGAATTCAATATGATTGATGCCCGTTTCTTTCACGAGAATTTCAATTTCATCTGCTATTCGCCTGGGATTTATTAAACGATATTGCTTTCCTTCAATTATATTGTAAGTGCAGTAAGAGCACCTTAAGGCACAGCCCCGTTTGGTCTGTATCTGGAGAGGTGACCCAAATTGACGATATCGGTCAAGGGCCAAATAACGGAGTAGTTTAGGAAAAGGCAGTGAGTCTAAATCATTTACCCGAAAAGGTTCATTGTCCTGAATAATTGTCTTATCCCTGCGAATAATCAAGCCTTTTAATCCTTCCAAAGGCTGCCGGTTTTCAATACGCTTAACAAATTCAAGCATTACAGCTTCACCATCGCCACGAACCGCATATTCAAGGTCAAAATATTCAAGCATCTCTCTGCCGCTGATCCCAACTGATGGACCTCCAATAACGATAGGGCCGGAGAATTCTTTTTTGCAATAATTAACGACATCGTTTTTAACATCTTCCAACAAAAAATGAACGTTATACCCTCCTGTATCATCAATGTTTCTTATGCTGATGCCAATGACATCAGGGGTAAAATTTTGAACTGCCTTCTTTATATCTTGAGCACAATCTAAAGAAAAACACAAATCGAGAAAACAGACATTGTGACTTCCATTGACTTCCAGAATAGTCGCTATGTAACAGAGTCCGAAAGGTATGACAGGCCATGGATGCTTGAACCTATTGGAGTTAATAAGTAATATCTTAGCCATGAGAAGAGTTGAAAGTTGAAAACATTTTTACGTTACCTATTTATGATTTTTGTTTAACTTCTGCGAATATTGATTCCCCCCAGTTTACACGAATGGCATATTCCATGCTTTTTTGAATATTTCATCAGTAAATTCCGGTGGATGCAAATTATCTGTTACCATGTCGGTATTTAAGGCTGGCCACATATCGCAGCAGATGCCTTGCAGTTGTTTGGTCCTCTCTGATCCATAAAAATTGAAGAAGGCCTCAAGGCTTATTATTGAGCGGCCTTCTCCGCTCCAGATGAGCGTTCCGGTCTTCAGGTCATACACATTGGTTAGGTATTGCCCCAATCACATGCCACTGCGTAATCCATGCAGCGTTCGAATATTTCATAGGTAAAAGCGGGCGTAGAGAGACTAGGAGTGATACTTTTCGTACGACTCCGGTCAAAGATCCTCCTGTCTGACAGGTAGGGTCGGTACTGCTCAATAAACCTGTCGAACAGTTCTTCAGCCGGGTTGGGCGCGGGGTTCTTGCCCGACGGGTCCCACACTGCGCGGATGCCCCGCAGACCAAGAAACCGTTCAGAGTACTCCGCAAGCGTCGTCATATCCGGCGGATTGTCGTTAGTTATATGATAAATACCGCTTGATCCGGAGTGTTCGATAATGCAGAGAGCGGATTCAACGAAATAGTCGACGGGTATCAGGTTCACCGTTCCCCTGATCGGCAGATAGATCGCCAGGGGCAAGCATAACGTGCCATCATCGCCCATGTTGATGCCCCACTGTCTGGATCGCTTCCCTCCTTGCTCGACGATGTCCTTTATAAAGATGTCCCGGACGCACGAGAGTGATTTTACGGGAGAGTACAAGGCATTGAACTTCAGGGCTCTCCCTGTTTTTGAATGTCCGTAGACTATAGACGGCCGCAGTATGGAAAGAGGCACACCCGTGTTTTCACAGTAGCGCCCGATAATACCTTCAGCCTCTGCCTTGCTCTCCTCGTACACGTTGGTGAAGCTGTCTGTGCTGATCGGTGTCTCCATGCAGATTCCTTCGCGCATGCCGGCGGCATAGGCTGTACTGACGTAGTACAGATGTTTAGTCCTGGCATCAGCAGCAAGATCAAGCAGGGCGGGCAGGCTGTTGACGTTGGTTGCCATCACCCGCGCCCTGTTGCGCTCGGCGAAGCTGGTGTCCGAGGCGCAGTGGATGATTTTACCCGCAGCAGTGCACAGGCGGCCGTACGTCGCGTCATCAAGGCCCAGATGTTTCTTCGAAAAATCAGCCACAAGGGCGCATAACCGTTCCCCCGGATCGGCAAGACTGAACCACCGGACAAGATCTGACATTCTGTCCGACAGCCCCCTCTCCTTCGAGGAGCGCCCCAGGACCGTTACATGATATCCGCGGTCCAGGAGGCCCGCCAACAGAAAGGCCCCCAGAAATCCCGTCGCGCCGGTCAGAACAATTGAATGGCCTGCATCATCATGCATTGCGTTACCTCCTTACCACGCTCTATAGGTACAGCAGGTTTTCTCTCCTACAGCAGCCCTGATTAACAACATAACGAACCTGTCTGATTGTGCCGGTTTTTTCGGAATATTCATCCAGCAGAGCACCAGCTTCATGTGTCGCCAGTTGAATCCTTGAAATTTCATCCGAATCATTATGGTTGAAATAATAATCATATTCCCAGACGCATCTTTTCCCGCTGTCGATCGGTGTAATAAACCCGAATTCGTTTTTCAGGTGATGCTTTTCAGCAATATCCCGTAACCCGTCCTGAATTTCATCAATCAATGACGTATCAATCGGAAGATAACAAACAAGCGCTACACAGGGCTTTTCGCGGCAATAGCGTGAACTCAGTATCCTGAACGTATTCAGCCAGACGAGATCGGTCATTTCCGGTCTGGAGTACAGCCCCTCAAAAAATGGACGTAAATCCGAGTCTATATCCTCAGTCAGTTGAGTGGGAAAAGGGGCAAGTGCCGTTTCGGCAAGGTCACCGAATTGGCCGAGCCGGAGATATGAGAACGGTTCATCGTCTGAAAGTTCCTTCAACAGGTCGAGCCATTTTGCGGAATGTAGTGCCGGCAATCCCTGGGAAAGTGTTTTGAAGAGTTTCTGGTCTATGGCAGGCTGCCCCATGTCACGGACAGAACGTAGGGCATATCTATCTCCGATGAACAGCACAAGATAGGGCATACCCAGTTTTTTGGTGAAAATATCCTTTGCTTCGGCGGCAAGCTTTTTTGTCGGGGCAAGGAAAGATGACACAAACTCTCCCCCGAGAATTCCTATCGCGAGGCCGATATGCCGGGTTGCACACTCCCTGGCGAAATCAAGAGCTTTTTCAAGTGATTCAAAAGGAACGAGGATTCCCTCTTCGTCATCGGTCACAGGATGAAGTTTCATGCTGACCGACACGCATATGGCAAAAGCCTCATGCTCGGACAGTGCATTGTTGAACGAGAACAAATTAGGCGCCGTCCTGTCATTCAGGCTGAAAAATGAACCGTCTCGGGCAATAAACTCTGCGTCGATAAAGTTGTCCGCAGAGATACCGTATGTCGTGGAAAAGGTGGAAAGCAAACCTGATGTCATGATGTTGGCGCAGACGAGAGATGCCGGTTCAGCTGTGTGGACTCTGTAGCCGCGCTTTCCGGCTTCTGATTGAAGAGTATATGATGCAACGCCCGGCCCCACTTTTACAGACCAGTTCTTTTCATCAAAATCAATACTCTTCATGCGGTTAAGGTCCATGACCACGCCTTCACTGAACACCAAGCCATGGCTGGATGCGCCGTTGCCACGCACAACGTAGGGGATTTTGTGATTACTCAAGAGTCTGATGATGGAAGAAATTTCTTCATGTGAATTCGGCATGACAACATATTCCGGCATTTTGAACGTCACATGGGGACAGAGGTCATGATGATACGTTATTCTCACTGCGGAATCGTTAGTAGCCCAGAAATCCCCGACAATACTTTTTAATTCAGTAAGAACAGTGTCATCTTCCGGAGAGACTATTTTCCCGCCACTTTCTAGATATGCACTTACATGATCTTTTAATGCCTTCATGACTTTTGAGGGACGCATCTCATTAACAAAGTAACACTGGAAATCGCACTTGCCGCATAGATTACAGCTGTCTGCAATTTCAACGCATTTTTCAGTGACAGGAATTGTGCCTTCTGCAAGCGCGGCATACAGGTCCATTCGGCCTTCGGGATAAAAACTCACATACTGCTTTTCAAGCCCTGAAGCGCATACACCAGTTCCTAAAAAATCGATTTTGCACATCGCATAATGTCGGCAATTTTTCGCGATTTTAAGCACATCATGTATCGTATTTTCTCTGTCGGACATGATAAACTCTTTCAATTGGTAACTCCCCCCGCGCGTAGTCTATGGTGATAATGCATTTCAATACAGCTTCGTGGATTATTGACTCTTGATGGCATATCCCATGTACATGATGCTCATGTTGCTGCTTTCAACCAGAAACAGCTTTTCGCCGAGGTTTTTGTAGGTTAGTTCTCCTCTGGCTCTTTTGCGCAGGTAGCGCAGAAAGACCAGAAGCGAAACATTCGGTCTCATGCCCCTGTGTTCTTGGCATTCCAGACGGTTTTGTCCCAGGAGAGATGTCAATTCATCCGGTTTGATAAACATCTCCCACACATGGAGGTTGGGCGGAGCAAAAGCCCATCGCTTCCACACTTGCGAGATGTTGATTCCCACCAGTTTACTCATGAACGTGCGGTTGAACGTGTCGTAACAAAAAATGCCTTCAGGTTTAAGGACACGGGATATTTCCGAAATGACTTTTGGCACATCGCGTATATGCTCCAGAGTGTCGCAGCAGAAGACAAAGTCGAATGAGCTGTCCCGGTACGGGAGTGCCTCTCCTGTTCCTTTTTCATACTGTATTTGCAGGCTGCTTGCCTTCGCATGGCTGGTCGCTATCTGCAGCGACTGTTCAGAAGGGTCGATTCCGGTGACATCAAAACCCATGCGCGCAATTTCCTCACACAGAATGCCACCCCCGCAGCCAATCTCCAAGGCCGCTTTTCCTTGAGGGTCAACGTTCAGTGTATCAAACAGTATCTTTTTGAAATACCCAACCCGGGCGGGATTGACTGAATATTGTATCAGATACAATGGGGAGTCTGATTGCCACCATATGTCTCCTTCCTCATGGTAGAGATCATTATCGATGCGATCATAGACTTCCTGTGCGACCTTCTTCACGGTATATATCCTCGCACAGTCGATTAATTATTCTGTGGTTTTACCGTCGAAGTGCTCATTGTCGGCCTCCGCGGCGGCGACCAATTCTTCCGGACTGCCGGTTATTGTCGTTAGTGAGTATTTTTTTGCAACAACCCGCCTCAGGTGCACCCACGCAAGAGAAACAGTACCAGTAGAATCGGAATCGGGATTCCCAAGAGCCAAAGTAAAATCCACCCTATCTTCCCCTCTTCTGAGTTACGCATAGCGATTCCCCTTTCGGATTGTTCATTTTCATTCATTTCCGCCCTCCAGTCATCTTATCCGGCCATTCAGAGACAAAAAAACCGGGTGCAAAATATCAATGGATAATTCGGTAACCCGGCTGCCTCAGAGAGACCCTGTGAACTTTCCGCCCCAACTTCGCGGACGGTTTAATATTATCGATTAACCAGAATAATTCCTTTCGGCGACCACACGATAAAGAATTGCATAATTCGATACAATGTCAAGTGAGTGCCCTCAATTTAATTCTTCAGGTTCGCCCCTAGCGGGGGAGTTTAGAATTCGGTTCGCCACGAAACATCCAGTAATCTTTCCGTGATTAGTTCAACTGGCATCTCTGTGTAATGTGGGAGAATCTCGTGCAGCAGTGTGGCCACCTTTCTCAGATGATTAACAATGACAATAGCAACTCCCATATCGGCCGTCAGATTCTTTAATAATCGGATACTACAATCCTTATCCAGGAATGACCATACCGCGTTACACATGCCGAAAATGTAAAACGAAAGTTAACGAGGATATTGTGGAGGCCGCACTACAATACCTGCTAAAAAGTATTTCTCTGTCACCACAGAGTCTTTGCGGTGATAATAACAATGACATTAATCTGATGGACAAACAAAACAGGCTGGAGTTGTTGAAGAAAGATTTGAAGCTCATCAATAAGAAGATCAATACTTTGGTTGACCTGGCTGGCGACAACAGTATCGATAAAGAAACTTTTTCGTCAGGATATTACCAAGGAGGTTGTAGAGCGGATTGAAGTCAGTAAGAGTCTCTGCACTTCGTTATTCATCATATTTCAAATTCCAACAAAAAAAAGGGGAAACCCTTGAGGTTTTACCTATCTTTTCATACTTAAGCCGACATCGGTTTTCTATGTCAGTTCCACTATAAAGCTTTGTCAAATTCTGATTTAATCGCAAAAAATGGTCGAAACACAAAGTTGCCCACCATGTTTTTTGCGAGGCCGTCAATTTCAGGTCATTTGCTACCTTAGACTCTCCTTTTTTGAAACGATCAAGGACTTATTAGACTGCTTAGGGCGATTCGCCTGCAAAATTTGGTACAGGCATTTTGCTTCCTGAACTCCTCTTTTGGCAGTTGCTATCAGCTTTAAGTTCATCTAAATCTTGGTATACTAGCTGATTTTTCTAATCAAGGCTACCGATGCCTTAACAGCAATGTATATAGTGGACACCGGAATGAAGATCTACAAACGTCGTAAAATCACCACCCAAGGTGTCCACTTTTTTCAACCGACGTCATGCAACCTAAACCGCTATAATCAAGACTCCGTTTTTCATTTCGTTATCACTGTCGGACTACCTGCCAGGCTATTGTTAGTTTCGTTTGACTCCCCAATATTACTCTTATAATCGACTATTGCACCGATGTAATAGGTCCCTGACAAGTTAGCCGGAATATAGATTGAGGATGTAAATGACTCCTGGGCACCCGGCACTAATGTAGTGAAATACTCTTGTCCCAGGTACTTATCGCTGGTGGTAATGGTGCTGTCGTCGGAGAGATATATACCGATGTAGAATTTACCGGATGTACCGGTTCCCTGATTCTTGACAGTAACCGGTATGGATACATCACTATCTGCTCTGACTGTAGCTGGCGTACCTATGGAGGTCACGATCAGATCAGGACCATAGGTGATAGTCGTCGGGCTGGCTGCAAAGCTGTTATTGTTTTCATCGGATTCGTTGATCTTGCTCTTCGTATCGGCTATGGCCCCGAAATAATACGTTCCTGATACGTTCGCCGGAATCGTGATGGTCGTCATATAGGTGATCTCGGCTCCAGCCGCCAACGAGCTTATATACTCTTGTCCAAGGTACGTGTCGTTCGTCGTTATCGTGCCGTCAGAGGAAAGATATAGCCCCACATAGAACAGCCCTGAAGTTCCTGTCCCTTGATTCTTGACCGTGACTGGAATCTTAATAGTCTGGCCTGAAGAAGCACTTGACGGAGCGCCTAAAGCCGTGACGACCAGGTCGGGACCGGGGGTGATGACAGTAGGACTTGCCGCAAAGCTGTTATTACTTTCATCGGATTCGTTGATCTTGCTCTTCGTATCGGCTATAGCCCCGAAGTAATACGTTCCGGTGACGTTCACCGGAATCGTAATGGTCGTAGTATAGGTGATCTCGGCTCCAGCCGCCAACGAGCTTATATACTCTTGTCCAAGATATGTGTCGCCGGTAGTAATAATCTCGTCGGTGGAAAGATAGACCCCGACGTAGAACAGGCCCGAGGTGGCACTTCCCTGATTCTTAACCGTGATAGGAATCGTGATCGTCTGCCCCGAAGAGACACTTGCCGGAGCGCCTAAAGCCGTGACGACCAGGTCGGGGCCGACAGGTTTGTTGTAAACAATCACGGCAGAGGCTACTGCCTGATTACCGGAGACATCGCTAGCGGTAGCCGTTATTACATTACTCCCCAACACGAACCCGGAGACTGGACAGCTCCATGATGTTGGAGTTTGGTAGGTAACGGCTCCGATAACTGCAGATGTATTTGCCGTGACGACTACCGTTGAGTCTGCTTCCACGCTACCGCTGATGGTTTGAGACGATGTAGTCGTAGGTGAAACCACGGCATTGATTGCAAACGCAGGCGGAGTAACATCCACAATGAAGTCGAGTGTGGCAGTCTGGGCATCAACAAGTGTGACGCTCTGCTCCGCGACCGTGTGAGTTTCTTTCTTCTCGGTCAAAGCCTTCACAAACCAACTACCTCCGTAGGTTCCAATCCGGTACGTACCATCAGCGGCAGTAATGGTAGAAACGTTGATAGATGAATCGGAATTGCGCAATACAACATCCACTCCGCCCAGCAGAGTATTGCTGGAATTCTTAACGACACCTTGTACCCAAGCTGTCACAGGATGGGCGGTTAGATCTTTACCGGTAGGCGATCCGGAGCTGGTTGAATAGTTCTGAATAGAGGTACCGATCAGATTAAGCAGATTGGCATACGGCTGGTTGAGAGCTAATTCCCACTGATCTCCGGGGATAATCTGCAACACATAAGTTCCATTAGCATCGGAGACTCCGCTCACCATCGGCTTGCGGCTGTCTGAGACAGCATTTATCTGAGCCTTGACAGGGATGCCAGCCAGTGTATTACCAGATTGATCAAGTACCTTGCCGCTCACATAAAGTGATGCTTTGGGCAGGGCGATGTCATTGCCGGCACTGTCGGAAGTAAGATTTACTGAAAGTGGCTGTGCGCCGAAGACAACGTACCCTTTGTCATAAGGGGTGGGCTCGGCGGGGTCGCTGCTTGATGACAGATTGTACTGACCAGCCGGGAGAAAGAGGTCATAACTGCCGTTTGCCGCACTAAGAACGACTCCGCTCACGGACGGGCTCATAGCCACGACCCAGACCCCGGAAATACCGGCACCAGTAGCTTCATCTTTTACCAAGCCGCTAATATGAAAGACACCGGGAACAAGAGTCAGATTCTGCGCAACAAGTATCTGTCCATAGGTGAGGGAAATGGCTGTTGGTGTTGGAGAAGCGTAGCCGTAGGCCATGGGGGTGACGAAGTAGCTGCCGGGATTGGCGATATTCAGGGTGTAATGTCCCGCATTATCAGCCACAGCAAACGCAAGATGCTGGCCAAGAGTGTCTGTTAGTCGAATCAGCGCTCCGGGAAACGGTTTAGTACCATCACTGACGATACCGCTCACACTCTGGGATTGACCGATCGGTGTCACGGTGAACGGTGCAACGGATGAAGAGTCGCTCTGAGTCGCCCGGAAGAGATAGCTGGCAGGCGCATGATATATATCATTAACCAGATAGGAGGTAATAATGACCGTCGCCAGTCCGTTAATGGCACCATCCGTATCACCCGGCGCACCAGAGATGGCCGGAAGCGTTCCGTCATTGATATTAAAGGATCGGATCATATAGTCGCCGGTATCGATAATGCCGTTAGTGTTGGCGTCTACGAATTGTTCCACCAGTACCTCCCCCCCCTGAGTGGTAATATTGTTAATCTGGAGTTTGAGCACCCCAATCTGGTCGACAGCAAGGGAAGACGGCGTGACAGCAATGCCGAGTCCGGCATTGTAGGTAACCGAGGCAGATTTAACGGTTATATTGCCTGCCGCGTCAATAGCGGTAACGGTGAAGGTAGTCAAACCGGGTGCCAGGTTGGAAACCGGGCAGGACCAGCTGCCGGACCCTGGATAAGTGGCAGTGCCAACAATTGCTGCAGATGCAGAGGAAACATTGAGACCTGCACCTTCCTCTACGGTACCGGTCAAAGTTGCAACGGGTTGAATGACCGATGTCGTAACCGGGGTAACCGTCAGGGTAGGCGGCACGGTATCGATTGTGAAAGAAACTGACTTGGTAGCGTGGTTGCCGGCCTGATCAACGGCCGACACCGACAGGGTATATGAACCATCGACCGCAATAGGAGCAATAGTAAATGGTGATCCGTTAAGAGTAACGTCCCAGGTAACTGTCCCCCCTGCATCGGTTACGGTCACTTGAGGGGTGATATTACTACGGTAGAAACGGCTCGCAGCTATGCCATTAATCGTGATAACCGGAAGCACGTCGTCAATAGGGTTAGCATCCACATATGATCCGGGGCTTTCGTTACCGAGTATGTCGTAGGCCGTCACTTTCAGTCGAGTCGTCGTACCGTTAGCCAAGCCACCGACCTCTGTGCCGGTGGCCGATGCACCGACAACCTGTTTGAGCAGCGAAGCATTTGCATAGACACGATATCCGGCCGTATCTGCAGAACTTGACGGCGTCCAGGAAAGAACCACGGTGCCACTTTCGTCATTCAGCTTATCAATTGAAGAGACATTGGCAACATCAACCGGTGGCGAATTTATGGCAACATTGACCGGCGTCTGACAAAGCAGATTGCTGCCCGGAAAAGGAGACTGTTCCAGCACGACGTTGAGCGGATGAACCCTGGTGCTGTTGTCCACTTCATAAACAGAACCGAATGTCAGCTTCGCGGCTACAAGAGCTGCTTGGGCTGCGATGCGGTCAAGCCCAAGCAGGCTTGGTACCTTGGCCATGCAGCGCATCTGTATTGTTGCGCCGGTGGCATAATCAAGCGGATAGGCTGGCCCGCCGGCCAGCAGCATCACATCGTTCAGGGCTATGTCCAGCCGTTCCGCCGTTACGCCGGAGCCGACCCGGACTGCAAAGCGTGCCACAATCCCGCTGCCGGATGGAGGTGTGGCACCGCTGGTGTGAGCAAATGTGTAAAGGGCAGATCCATTGATCAGCACCTCATTGTCCATTACCAGAATTCCGTTGGGACCTTTGGCGTTCCAGAAGAATTCGCCGATCCCGGAGCGGCCAGGAACGGCCGGTGAGATGAGAAGAGGAGTAACTATGGCGATATCGTTTGCTCCGGTCTGGCCTAATTCGCTTACGCCGGTAACCGTTCCGGATGGTGCCGCGAAGTTGAGACGGAACTGCACCCCACCCAACCCTTCAGCCGGTATTCCCTCTACCACGACATCGAAGAAGAAATCCCCCCCCGGGGTAACCAGCGTATTGGAGGGCACAATTCGTATACCGGCAGCAAAGGCACTGCTGCAAACAAAGCCGAAAATAACGAATATCAGGCTGAGTACCCGAAGAAATCTGTGTCGAACCATCCGTCCCTCCAAATAACTGTCACGGAGAATAAAACATCCGTAAATAAATGCAGTTTTTACTTCTTATTTCGGCGTTACGTGTAGAGGCATACCAATCCTACTGCTGCGGTACGTCTACCCTTCCGTACTGTTTGGCAAAGCTGGCAAAATCCTGGGCTTCGATCTTTCCTGACGTGGTTGTGATGAACTTGAAATCCGGATTGTACGTGTCGTCGTTGGGCGATGTGCGATACTGTTTCCTGAACTCTTCAAAGTCGGCGTCATCCACTTTGCCATCCAGGTTGATGTCGGCATAGAAACCCTTGGACGGTTCAACGGCCGCCACAAAACCGGAGTTGAGTGGCAACCGGCGGTAGTGCAGCAGCGTAGCAAGGGTACCGCCGCGATACACACGAAGCTGGACGTTTTCGCCTCCCTTGGCCCACAAGCTGGTCGTCAGCTGGTGGTCAAAGAAGTTATTCAGGTCGATCACCCCTTCAGGAGCACTCGTTCCAACACCGATAAACGTGCTCAGCGGATAGGCGGCAGACGGCATCTCCAGCAACAGCAGCTCACCCATACCCTGTGCAGACTGCTGTTCACCGGGCTGGATATAGACCTTCATGGTAGCCAGATCGTTGGTAAAACCTTGCAGTGAACCATCCTGTCCCGTGGCATAGGGGGCCACCAGAGAGGCGGTGGTGACATTCAATAGTGTCGAATAGCCTACGCTGGCCGGGTCGGCCGGATCGCGGGTAACCGTGCGGACGTAATACTGCGTGGAGGCGGTCAGATCCGACACCCGCACCTTCATGATTCCCCGAACCTTGGCTGCTGCCGCCACTTCCTGAGTGGCGTCCGGCATAGGGGTAATAGTGATCCCGTCAGAAAGCGGAGTTGACATGGAGGCGTCGGCGTACACCTCAATCGCGGGATCAGCAGCTACACCGGTCATCCAGACGATGGAAAAGGACGATGTGGTGACATCCGTTATCCGGACACTGATGGTGTCCGGTACCGCCAAGGCGGTGTGACACAGCGGGAGTAACAATAGAACAGCCGCAAGCAGGATTCGTTTCATCTGGTTACCTTCCCCCCCGGACAGGTCGGACAGACCCCGTATCCGGGTAATGGCTTCTTTTTCTCGCGGGCCACCCAGAGCGGATAGGCCCCTTCCAGGTAGCGGAAATCTCCGGACAGGTTTTGCAGCGCCTTGCGTACTTCTTCCAGCGCGAGTGGAGCGGTCGGTACCACCAGCACCACCGGCAGCGGTTTTTCCAACTTTCCGGCCAATCCCTTAGGGGATGATGCGGTGCGAAGTGCCGCAGTCAAGTTCTTCAGCCGTTCTGCCAAAGAGGCACCAGCCAGTTCACGCGCCCCTTCCACTGGCCCCCTGGATCGTTCCTGCACGTCCCGCAGGTCGAACAGCCGCAGCGCAACTCTATTGGAGCGTGCCCAGGCTAGATCGTCCCACATCACCTGACGAAAGCTGTCAGAGCGTGTGCCGACAAGTGGCAGTGCTTCAGCCTGCCAGACAGGAATGCCACCTTCCAGAATAAATATCTTCTCGGAGCCCTTTTTCAGCAAGGTCTCGGCCCCGACTCGGGCGTTTTTCAGGCCGAGAGAATCATCGGCCAGCACGATAATTTTGTTTTTAGGCAGATTCTTGACGGTGAGCAGCTCGGCCGGAATATTAACCGCACCTTCGATGTGGCTCTGCTCGAAAGCAACCGGTGAACGCACATCCACCAGCCACAAGCCGCTACCCTCCTTCACCATGGCATGCACCCGCTGGGGGGTAATCCATTGCCAGGTGGCTGCCTGCGAAGTCACAGCGGCAAGCAAAATTGCAAACACAGTCAGGGTAGTGCCTACCATGTTCAGCACTCTCATGGCGCCCACCCATCCACCCGGATTTTCATAGTGATGATCACGCCATCTCCGGAATTGATGGTGAAGTTGCTCCCCACCAGTTCACTCCCCCCCTGCCCCGTCCGGACCGCAACGCTGCGCCACGAACCACTGTCGCTGTCAAAGCGCCGCACGCTCTGAATCTTGTCCAGCCCCACTGCTTTCATCAGGTCATAGGCGCTGTAGCCGAAAGGCACCGTCAGCAGGCCTATCTGGTTGGCACCGGGCAGCAGAGTATAGCTGGCGGTCTCGCCCGCATCGGCCACGGCAAGAACACCACTGGCTCGGGTGTACACCGTCAACCCCATCCCTTTCGTTATGGAGAAGTCGCCGCCAGAGGCGGTGGCCTCGGTGTAGATATTGTGCAGCGGGTCGTAGCTCAAAATACGGTCGATGGAAAGTATGTCCTTGTTGGCGGCCAGGAAGGTGGCAGCCGTATTCGTGGCCGTTGCCAGCTTGTCACCCACGGCGATCAGGTTGAAGCCCGGCTTGATGGCGACCTTCACCGGCAGGGATTCGGTTTGGAGGGGGGCGACATAGATCTGGTACTTGCCGTCGCGGGAATCCTGCCATACTACGATGCCGCTGCCGACCGCCGGTTCTTCCTGACGGGCCGGATCGGAAACCAGTCGGCCGCCGACGCCCGAGGAGAGGACGCGGAACGAGAGATTGGGATCGTCCGGGCCGGCCTCGAAGTCGGTATAGACCAGGAGGTCGCCGTTCAGAGAAGGCTGAGTATGGTCGCCCAGGCCGTAGGTCAATCGGATGGCGCTGTGAGTCAGGGCCCCGCTATAGATATCGGCCTGACTATTACTCCGGTCGGCCCAGGCAATGACGTTGCCGTTTACTGCCGGACCGAACAGACCGGCCGGGACACTGGCCAGCTGCTGTTCGCTGCGTGTACTCAAGTCATAGGCATACACCTCGCCCGGTCCGTGACGATAATCCTCCCACACAAGCGTTCTGCCGAACAGGGCCGGATGAATCTGATCGCGCTCGTGGCTGGTAATCTGGATGGTTTCGTTGGTGGTGATATTCTTGGCAAAGACGTCCCAGTTGTTGTTGCGGTAGTCCTGCCACGCTACCCATTCGCCGGAAACGACCGGACGCTGCTTGTCGCCTGCCCCGGTGGCAATGGCAAACTCGGTGCTGGTGTTCAGATTATAACCGTAGATTTCCCCTGTGCCGTTGCGCTTGTCCTGCCATACCACGATGTTGCCATCGATGGCCGGACGTTCCCGTCCGGAGCTCGTGCCGGGGATCTTCAGGAGAGTGGCTGCGGTATCGGCGCTATCCTTTACATAGACATCCCAGACGCCGCTCCGCAGATCCTGCCAGACCGCTTTTGTGCCGGAGATACGGGGATATTGCTGATCGGCGCCCGGGTTGGGATCCAGCGGGCTCGCCCTAAACCATTCCGTGGCACTAACGGCTATATCCTGTGTCACGGTATGGCTGGGTGCGGTGGCATCCTGCGGATTATCCAGACCATCGGAGACCTTCAGTCTGGCTGTGTAGTTGCCGGTTGCCACGACCTTGCCGGCAGTATCCTTACCGTCCCAGGCGAGATGCAGAGCGGTTCCCGGCAGAGCGCTACCTTTGAGAATCCGGATCACATTTTCCGGCTGGTAAGCCGGGCCGGAAGCAATGGATATCTCCACCGGCAGCGTTATGGCCTGACTGGCAGCCGTGGCAGTGAAATCCACCGAACGGGGGGCGGCAACTCCGTTCGGGGCCTGGGGAGCAAAGATGGTTGGGCTTGCCGTAAAGCTGCTGATTGTGGGCGCGCTGTCCAGAACCTTCACGGTGGCGCTCCAGGGTGACTCCACATTACCGGCCCGGTCGGAGCTGTAGAACCGGATGATATAGCTGCCCGGAACAGTGAGATTGAAAGGGAGTCCCGGAATGAAATCAGTATCGATGCCGTCGACTTTTCTAAACATCGCCTCTACGCCGCTGCCACCGTCATTATCGGTAGCGGTCAAAACGACACGGGTCCGGGGGGTGATGTAGACAGGATCGGTTCCGACCGCCGGCCCATCAAAAATCAGGGTGGTGACAGGAGGAATGGTATCCACGTCCGGCTTGGCAAATGTCAGGGTGTAACTGCCACTGGTGTTGGGGTCGGCACGGTAGTCGATGAACTGCAGGGTCCAGGTCTTTTTGTAGTTAGCATCAAGTCCCTCGTCAATCCAATAATTATTACTGTCGAGTTTGATGCCGTCACTTCTGGTCACACTAAGAAGTTTCTGCATCCCCAGGGAGGGATCGGCCAGTTTGGTATAGACCCAGCCAGGGGAAGTACCCGTTGGCAGAGTGAGAGTGACAGCCGGTTTATCGCTGGTTGGCCGGGCAGGCGTTCCCAGCGGGGAAAGTACGGCCACCGACGAACGGGCGGCGGTCATCAAGGTGGCCCCATTTGGAATCTCTGATTCGTAGATGGAGCCGGTTGTCGCGTTCAGATCGGCCAGAAAATCCAGTTTATCGTCCCGTCCTGCCAGGTTGACCTTGACCATGTGGGTCAGAAAGTGAGGGTTGGTTTCCCGGATCAGCGACGTCAGTTCCCCTCCCAACTCCGAGGAATGGGAAAAGCTGGTATTGAAATTTACAAAATGGCCCGACAATGTCGAGATCATCTGCCAGGCGGCGGTGACAACCTTTTTGCTGGCAAGATCACCGAGATTGACAGTCAGGGACGGTGTAACCACACCATCGTTCACCGAAGCTCCCAGGATGCGGAAATCGATCAGCAACCCCTGTTTGTTATCCACGATCTTGGGCTGGGCCGAATCGATCTTGAGTTTATTGGCGACACCATATCCGTCATTCAGCACCCGTACCGCCAGCGGATAGGGTACCGGCGCTTCCACCTGGGTGGTAAAGGGGTTATCCCCCAACACCTGGAAAGGCATGAAGTAATCCAGCACCAGTTGCGGCATCGGCTTCACGGTAATCTTGGCCGGGTTGATCGGAACGGTTTCCTGCTGGCCGTTGATGGTGTAGGAAAGGGTTGCCCCCACCCAGTAATCCACACCGACCTGTTTCAGGGCACCATCCAACTCTATAAAACCTGCTCCAGGCGAAGGTATGATCAACCAATGTGACTCGCCGCGTCCCGAAGAACCCACAGAACCGTTACCATCCAGGTTCCCGCTGATACCGCTCAATGCCGGTGACCGAACAAAAAACTGATCATTTTTGACGTTGCCGTTCGTGTCTACTATGACGAGATCCACACGGATATTTTCCAGTGACTGATCGGCAATGCCATTGATAATAACCATCTTGGCGTCAAACGCCGTCCGTTCCAGGGTCAGCTGCTGCAGAATCTCGATGGAGACACTGGCGCAAACGGCATGGGCACGCGGTGGCGCAGCAAACTGGGCGACAAACAACAGAAATATCATCAACGGCATAAGCAGTCGTTTCATGCAGAACCTCTTTTGCACAGAATCAAAATATAATCTCACCTAAACACAGACACAAACCAATGCGACCTATTCAGCCAGAAACCGCATTACCATATCACCGCTGCCTCGCGAATTTGGCGCCATCGGTCCGCCACTATTAGCAATAAAAGCAAAGACGATTTCCCGCCCTGACTTATCGACGCCATACCCCGCCAGTGCCGTCACATTCTCCAGGTTACCGCTCTTGGCCCGAAAGCGTTCGTCGGTGAAGGTGCCGCTGCGCAGAATACCGTCCAACCCTGCCCGCGGCAGACTCCCGTGCAGGGCTGAAAACCAGGGTTGACTGGCCGCAAAAGCCAGGTAGCGCGCCACGGCACGAGTTGTAACCCGGTTGCCGGGCAGCAGTCCGGAGCCGTCAACTACTGTTGCCTCGGCGTTAGAAATGCCTTGGTGGGCGAGATGTTGCTGCAGCAGCGCTGTTCCCGTTTCCCGCGTTCCCGGTGGGCCGTCTGCAGTTGTGCCGAGCGCCAGAAGCAGGTTATCGGCAGCCACATTCAGGCTGTTGAAGTTCATCTCCTGTATGAACTGTTCCAGAGTCGGTCCGGAGATCGTTACCAGAAGCGTTACGCCATTAGGTGTTCTCCCCGTACCTGCATCGCCAACAACCTGGATTCCGGCATCGTTCAGAATTCCTCTGAAGCTCCGGGCGGCGTAGAGCGGCGGATCAGTCAGCGCAAAGCGCCAGCGCTGAGGAGTAGAATCAATCGGCAAGTCACCGCCGATCAGATAGCCGCTGTCTTCACCACGCCTTACGGCCAGGCTGTTTTTGCCGCCACTCATAGTTCTGGCCGCCACGGCAAACCGCATCTCCGGGTTGGGTGGTTCCACGCTGACACGGGGCGGTTTGCCCGCTTCACCCGGGGCGATATCCAGCGAGACGGTGTGTAGATCCAGCCCCAGAGCAGCGACAGGCGCATGTCCGGCGCCTTCTCTGCTTCGCTCCAGTCCCCGCGCATCAAAGCGCGTTGCATCCGCCACAACCCCACCGTTTACCTTCCTGATTCCCTTGTGCCGCAGTTCCTGTGCCGCATTTTGTAGATCTTTGGCCGACAGCAGACAGTTACCGCGGCCTCGCAGATATATCGTTCCGTTCAGAGTGCCGTCTTCCAGCGTGCCATCGTGAAGGATCTTCGTGGTCAGCACCACCGGTTTCCCTTGCGCTTCCCGCTCCAGGGCAGCACCGGCGGTAAAGAGTTTTATCAGCGAAGCGGGAGAGAGCGGTTCGACTGTATTGCCGACGCTGACGATCTCCCTGCCACTCTTCATGTCCAACACCGTTACGCCCCAGCGGGCATCGCGGGGGAGCAGTTCCGACAATTCCTGAGATAGTCGTTCCGCCTGAGGAGAAGAGGCCGAAGCACCGCAGGGGATAAACATCAGAAATAACGTAAAAAGAAAGAACCGTTTCATTCAAAACCCACCTTTGTTAGACCTCTGGGGTCAATGGCGTTTAACTACCCCCCATGAATCTTGCCAAATTGGTATTGCAAATATTTCAATGAAGCAAAACCAGAAATGACACCAAAAAATAGTATTCCAGAGAAAACACTTGTTAAATCAGCCAAGTTTTGAACTCTATGCAATTCTGGAGAAACAATTATTACCCACCAGGTAGCACCTATTCCGGCATACATCAAAAAACACTTCGTTTTCATCCATCTGTCCATTCTTGTTTTCAACCACATCTTTACCTGTAGTGGTAAAGATATAAATTCAAAAAGAAGTAACAAATAGATTGGAAAACCTGTAGCAGAACCGACTATTAATATATAACCCAGCAATGCAACGGGAAATATTAACGCAGTGAATGCAATCATTATTACCTCTTGTTCTTTATTTTATATTGTTTTAACCAATATTTTGTTGATTCACGCATAGCGGTATCTCTTCCGCTGTCGCAAACATATTTATCTGGTGCAGTTCCAGCAATAGCATGGGTTATTGGATTAAGCCCCGCATGTGAAAAGGTGTCCTGCCATACGTGCAAGAACTTACCAAACATTTCAGGGTCATCAGCGTCAATAGCTTGTTGTAAACCAACAGAAGCGTATTGTTGATTTCTGAAATGAAATAACCATCCAGACACATCAATATAACTCAAAGGGTTCAGTGGATTTGTAAAATAGGACTCGTCCAGTCTTTGGTCTGCAGATGCAATTCTGTCTGCAAGCGCAGGGCTAAACCCTGTGCTATTAGCCCATTCACGAGTTTTGTAAAAATGAACATCCTTCCCGTATAGACCTGAAGGGTCAACAAAGTTAATCGGATTATTTTGGACATATCTATACAGATTAACGTCTTTAGCTCTGAAACCAAGCGGATCTACACTTACATACCTCCCCGACTCCGCATCAAAGTACCTCTGCCAGTTATAATGCATCCCCGTCTCTTCATCAAAATACTGGCCCGGGAAGCGCAGGTTGTTGGTGATTGTGCCGGTTACGGTGGCCTTGCCGAATGCGCTGTAGATGGCACTCCAAACAACATTCCCACTTTCATCCGTCATCCGCTGCGGCGTGCCCAGATGATCATTATGGTAGTAGTAGGTGGTGCCACCTTCAATCTGGGTTACTGGGTTGGTGCCCCAAATGCCGTCCGGCTGCCAGGTGTAGGCCTTGCTGTTGGCTCCGTCTGTTGCGTACTCCCCAATCAACCCTTCATCGGAGTAGAGGTAATACGTCACTACCCCCGCTACAGCTTTCTTGGTCCTCCGCCCAAACGGATCATAGGTGTAGGTTGCGGTTCTACCATCAGGAAGAGTTACTTGTGCGAGCCGGTCCCGCACATCATAAGCATAGGTTGTAACCTGAGTGCCGACGGTTTTGCTGGTTGTGTTGCCGTTGGCATCGTAGCTGTAGCTTGCTGTGGCGTTTGCTGTCAGCTGATTGTTGGCGTTGGCGCTGCCACCATTGCTGGTTCGGTTGCCGACCTTGTCGTAACTGAAGCTTTCCGCCCCGGCGGTTGTCAGCTGGTAGGTCTTGTCATAGCCGTAGCTGGTCGGTGTTGTGTCGGTGGTTCTGTTGGTGATGTTGCCGACTTTGTCGAACTGGTAACCGCTGCTGGTGAGCGTGGCGCTGTTCTGTTTGGTTTCGATGGCGCTGAGCCAGCTGTTGGCGTTGTAGCTGTAGTCGGTGGTGACGTTGTTGGGCAGGGCCTGCTTGGTCTGCCGTACCCACTGGTAATCCATGTTGATGGTTTTGCCGTCTACGGTTATGCCTGTCGCCTGGTTGTTCTTGTTGTAGGTGTAGCTGTACTGTTTGCCTTCGGGGCTGGTGTAGGTTGCCTTGTTGCCGGTGGCATCATAGCTGTAGCTGAAGGTTTTGCTGAAGGTGCCGTAGTTGACGGTTTCGGAGAGTTTCCTCCCCAGTTCGTTATAGGTGATGGTGCCTGTTACGCCCGGTTTGGCGTAGCTGGTCATGTTCCCGGCGGCGTCGTAGCCGAAGGTGTCTTTGGTGCCGTCGGCGTAGGTTATTTCGGTCAGCCGGTTGGCGGCGTCGTAGTTGTTGGTGGTGGTCTGCCCTTTGGCGTCGGTGACGGTTTTGAGCAGGCCGTTGGGGTAGTAGCCGTATGCGGTGGTCTGCCCGAGCGGTTTTGTTTCTTTGATCTTCCGGCCGGCCAGGTCGTAGTCGAAGCTGGTGCTGTTGCCGTTGGGGTCGGTGAGGGTGATCAGGTTGCCCGGGGTGTCGTAGCTGAATTCGGTGGCGCCCCCTTCGGCGTCGGTCTGGTTGATGATCCTCCCCAGGCTGTCGTACTGATAGCTGGTGATGTTGCCGTTGGCGTCGGTCTTTCTGGTTGCTCTTCCGACGGCGTCACGGATGATGCCGGTGGCATTGCCGAGCGGGTCGGTGACCGAGGTCAGTTTGCCGATCTTGTTGTATATGTTGCGGGTGACGTTGCCGAGCGGGTCGGTGATCCGGGCCGGATTGGCGGTGGAACTGCCGCCGCAAGACGGGCAACTGCCACTGTCGCTGTAGTCGTAGCCGGTGATGTTGCCCATCGGGTCAGTGAGGCTTTTCAGGCGGTTCAGCGGGTCATAGGCCAGGGTGGTTACGCCGGCGGTGTCCGTTATCTTGATCAGGTTGCTGTTGCCGTCATATCCAAAGGTTTTGCGGTTGCCTGTGGGGTCCGTGATTTCGGTTATTCTGTCTCTAAAATCGCTGATAATGTTTGTTGTCCGGCCAAGCGGGTCTTTTACGCTTTTCAGTCGGTTGTCGCTGTTGTAGGTGGTGCTGGTGATGTTGCCGAGCGGGTCTTTGATGCCAACCAGGTTTCCGGATGCGTCGTAGCTGTATTCCTTGCGGTTGTTCAGCGGGTCGATGGAGGCGACCATGTTGCCGGCGGCGTCGTATTCGATGCGGGTGGCATTGCCGAGCGGGTCGGTTACGGTGAGCGGCTGCCCCTGTTGATTATTGGTTATGGTGGTGCTTGCGCTCCCCATGGTTGCGCCCGTTATCTGCCCGAACTGGTCGTAGGTGTAGCTGCTGCTCTGCTGTTCCGCTTTTCCTTCGGCTTTTATGATTTTAGTCAGGTTGCCGGTGGCGTCGTATTCAATACGGGTGACGATGCCGAGCGGATCGGTTACGGTGAGCGGCCGGCCGATGGAGTTGTAGGTGGTGGCGGTGCTGTTGCCTTCGCCGTCGGTGATACGGGTGATGCTGTTCCATTCGTCCCGCTGGATCGTGGTCGCAATTCCGGCGCCGTCGGTTATTTTTTCGGTGCGGCTGTCGAGATATTCAATTTTCTTCAGCGTGGTGTTCCCGCTGGCTTCGAGCAGCTCTTCAAATACGAGCGCGCCCTGGGTGTTTACCACCTTTTTGCGGGTGTTGCCGCTGTAGTCGGTGACGTAGAATACGCCGTTTTTGAAGTCGTAGGCGTACTTCATTTCATGTCCCAAAAGGGGTTCTCCCTGTTTAAGCAGGGTGGTGCCGATCGGGTCGAGTATGCGTGAGACTACCCCTTCGGACGGGTACTGATACTCAATGGTATAGGTCTCGTCCAGGGCGTTGGTTTTACTGGTGATGCCATGATAGCTGTTATAGGTGTAGGTATGGATAGCGGATGATGGTCCAGTGGCTTTGATCAGGTTGCCAAAGGTGTCGTATTCGTAACTGACAGTCCTGCCTGCCGCGTCAGTGGTGGTGGCAATGTGTCCGCCGGCGTTATAGGTAAAGTTGAGTGCGACCCTGCCGCTGCTGTCCTTTATCTGCGTGAGCTTCTGCTCCACATCATAGTCAAGAGAGACGGTATTGCCTTTTAAGTCCTTAATCGTTGTAAGTTTTCCTGAATCGTTAAAGAGATAGCTCTCTGCACCTCTTTTTATCAGTTCATACCCGGTGGAGGTTTTTTTCAGGGAGACACCTTCGGCAAGGTTAGCGGCAAAGTTCCCTGAAGAATCCTTGGTGAATGCCTGGTAAAGACCCTGGCCATCCACCCAGGTATCGCCGTTTTCGATCCGTGCAAAGTACGGGGTCATCCAGCCGTAGCCAAGCGGTCCATCAAGGAGTTCAACAAATCCGACAGTGCCGTTTTTGGTTATGATCCGGTTGGAACGGTAGTAGCGTGTCCACTCAACAGGAAGGCCGCGTGCCGGGAGACTTAATTCCGGTGCGCTGAATTCATAAGTGCCGTTGGCCATGATGACGCTGCTGCCGGAGCATTCGCGGGTGGCGTTAAGAAAGTGTTTGAGTATGCACTTGGGGGCAAAGCACTGCTCCGATGCCAGTGCCGTCGTGTATGAACCTCCGGAACCGCCACTGCCACTCTGTCCGCCACCACCACTACCACCGCCAGTATAACTCACGGGATTCCAAGTTCCTCCCACTCCTCCAACTCCTCCTACCGACGGCAAGCAGTAATTCCAATAAATGGAATGCGTGGATGAGCCGGTTTTGGTTCTTTCGTTGGCGGAGTGGGGGCAGATAACCTGCGTCCAGGTTGTGGTTATGCTTTGTGAACCGGAACATGACCCGCCGCCGAAGCCGGTTATCTCTCCGGCAAGGGACGTTGAGGCAGCCTGGACGCGTTTGGTGATACGGTACGGCACAACTATCTTCTGGTTTGCTTCCAGTCTTTTGGGTATCTGTGCCAGTACCTCAATGTCGTAGTCGTCAAAGCTGGTAGGGAAGCTGATGCCGGCGTAGTCAGCGGCGATCAGTCCGTAGTTGGTTATGGTGAATTCACCGTTGAAGACTTGGCCCGGTTCCATTGCGGGGAGCTTCATAGATGGAGGCTCGGTAACGATAACCGAGGTGGGCACTTCCGTTTCAAAGGTCTGGGTTACCAGGATGTCGTAATGATCCTCGATTGTTACCGGCGTTACGCTCCACTCAACAGTTACCAGGTTCACTTCCAGGGCTACCGGCACACTCGTCGTAATACCGGGCGTAATTACAAAGCTGGCACTGTATGGTTTGTGGCTCGGGGCGCTGATGTTGTATGAGTAACGTCCCTCAGGCACGTCGAACTGGGCGGCAGTGCCGTCGGCAGCGGTCTTCATGGTGTAGTAGAGCTCAGACAGGCTCTGGTGCTGGATGGTGACGGTGGCGCCTTGCACTTTTTTAAGCAGCTCATTCATGACGCTGAACTGAACGCTACCGGTAGCGCTGGAGGTTACGGTTATCTGGATATTATACGTGTACGGAATGTGGTTATCGGAATAGATGACGATCCGGTCGTCATAGACGCCTTGCGGCATGGTTTCGACCGGCTTGATCAGGATGCCGACTGTCCGGGACTGGCCGGCCGGAATGTCGCCGATATTCTTGTCCACCGTCAGAACCAGCCAGGGGAGCGACGGTCCTTCGATGCGCGGATTGGTAAGTGTTCCGGCACCACTGTTGCGGATGGTCAGGTTCTCTATGCGCTGGTTACCGCGCATCAGACCAGTATCAATATAGGACGGAGTGGTGGAGATGAGCGGTATAGCGGTTGTCGAAGTAATGGCGGCTTCCACCCGGCTGGTCAATCCTTCGGCGGTTGAAATATCCAGAGAGGCAAAACCGGATTCAGGTGCGTTCTGCTCTGCGGCCACCCGGAAGGTGACGGTGCGGGTCTCACCAGCAGTAAGAGTTGTGCTGCCGGAGTTGCTCAGCGACGCGGTGACGCCGCTGGAAGCGCCGGTGTTGAAGGCAAGAGCGCTGAGCGGGCTGCCCCCCAGATTGGTAAGCGTTACCGGGATGTCGTACCCCTGTCCCTTAAGGATACGGATGCTCGCCTGGAGCGGCGAAACCTGCAGACCGATGACGGAGAACTGGGCCTGGACACTCCGGTCGGAGAGGTCGGGATGAATGGCCCAGACACTGTAGCTGCCCGCCTCGCTGGAGCCGGGGGTGAAGGTGTAGCTGAAGGTGCCGCTGGCATTGCTGTTGACGGAGGCAAAACGATCAAAACCTTTGACCGAAATACCGATTTTGACCGGCACGTTGGCCATCGGTTTGCCGTCTTTTGTGGAGGTGGCGGTTCCGGTTATGACAACATTTTCACCCTGACGGTAGACGCTCCTGTCCGTCTGGGCAGCAGCCATGTAGGAGACATCGGCGATGGTCGCGTCGGCACTGTTTGTCATGCCGGGGGCTTTTACCTGGTCGTCCTGCTTGTAGTGGAACCAGATGGTATCGATCTGTGCTTCCAGTATCACCTTGTAGGGGGCGTTGGACGGAATATTCACAGCAATAGGCTCAAAGAGGAAGCTCTCGCCGGGGTTGAGCCGGGCCGTGGCGTACCCGCCGGAGTCAACGACCGAGCTGCCGGTGCGCTGGCTCATGGCCGACTGGGCCAGAATATTGCCGTCCTGGTCCTTGAGCAGCAGCCTGACCTGCGAGGTGGCGACGCTGTTTTCGGAGGTGACGATTTCGCTCCCGGCGGTGCCGGTGTTGGTGAATTTGAGCCGTACGCCGACCTGAGTGCCGCGCACCAACGGTTCGTTGAAGATCTCCAGTGGAGCGCCTGCGGCAATCACACCGGCGATGACGCTGCGGGTGATTTTGGCCGTAACGCCGGGCACCGGCTTGATAACGGCACTGATCACCGCTGCCGTCTGGGGTTGAGCGGTAGCCTCGGTGGCGGTTACCTTGCTGATTTCAAGCGCCTTGTCGGTCGGGATGACAAAGGGGCCGTTCTCACTGCTCTCCGGCAGATTGCCTATCTTGACGGTTACGCTGTCAAGAGTCAGCGGAGTCGTGGAACCTGTCGGCAAGGAGGCGGTGATGACGGCATTCTCCAGCACTCCGCGGCGCAGCAGGGTTCCTTCCTTGAGGCCGATGGTGAAGATCGGCAGCGTGACTTCACGCACCTGGCTCTCGGTTCCCATGCCATTGACAGCCGAGATACCGTAGATAACGCTGCCGCCGCTGTAATAGCCGTCACTGAAAGTGGTGGAGAGAGTCGGCATGGTGGTTATGCGATTGCCGTTTCGGTAGATATGGAATCCTTGCAGACCGGTTTCTCCGGCCTCCCAGGAGAGAGACGGCTTGCCGGTGTCAACCTGGGTCAGCACGAGGTTGCGCACTGACATAACCGGGATGGTAATCTCCTGGCTGGAGGTTGGTCCGCTTTCGTTGCCGAGCTGGTCGAGCGAGGTGACACTGTAATAGCGCATGGAAGCAATCGGCGACGGATCGTAGCCGCTAAGCTGGTTTACCGTGGACACAGGGGTAAGGCCGGTAATGTCGCTGATCGGAGCGGCAGAGCGGTAGATGCGGTAGTAGAGTGGCGTTTCACCGGCACCGGCCTGCCATTCTGCCTTGACGCCGTTACCGGTCAAGCTGAGAGCAAGTCCCGTGGGTACGGGCGGAGCGGTGCCGTCTGTGATGACACTCACCGCTGTGGATTGGGCGCTTTCAACATCCAGCAGGCCGACTGAGGATATCCTGTAGGCGAATGTTCCGTCATCTGCCGGGGTATCCACCGCAGATACAGCGGCTGCGCCGGAAATCGTGTTTACCAGCACGCCCGCGACCTCGTTCGTACCTTGCCGGTAGATTTTGTATCCCGATGCGTCGGTAACGGCCTTCCAGGCCAGGCGCACTTCTCTGCCCTTGAATGCCCTGGCGGTTAGCCCGGTCGGGACGAAGGAGGCGGGCGGTGCAACCTTGTAGAGAATGATACCGGCTCCGCCTGCTACTGTTGCGCCTTTGTTGTTAAAGCGATCACGGACATCAGAGATGACGAAGCGGCCGGTTCCCTCGCCAAGGCCTGCCGGGTCGACGCTACCGCTCCAGTTGATGGTGTCGGCAGAGGTCAGGCCGGTTACCGCCGCCGATGCGTTGTCCGGCGAGGTGAGCGCGATAAGCGGTGTAATGGTTGAGGCTTCATCGAGTTTTATCGATACAATAACCGGGCCAGCAGTGGTCTTGAGTAGTGTAACCGGGGCAATCACGGTGGCAACAGGCCCCTTGACGTCCAGTTTTGGGCCGCTTCCTTGGCCGTTACCGCGATTACCGACCATATCCTTGCCGGAGAATTTCCAGGTGGTTGCACCGTGGGGCGAAGTGGCATCGATGGACAGACTTGCCTCGTAACGGGTGTCGTCCACCTTGCGCAGCGCCACGACCAGCGGTGAGCCGGACTGTGGTTCCAGGCTGAGGAAGGGGGTTTCACCGAGCGCTTCACTGACGGTCATAGCGATGTTCAGGGTGCCAGGGCCGTAAGTGTTGTCGGCCGGGGTTGTTCCGCCGCTGCTGAAACGGACTTCGCTTGCAGCGGGAGCAATCCGGTCGGCGGTGGCACTGACCGAATTGGACACTGCGCTCTCGTTGCCGGCTCCGTCAATGGCAGTGACCATATAACTGTGTGCTGCGTCATCCGCCGGAATGTACTCCCTGAGCAGATAGGTGATCAGGCTGGAGTTGGTTTTTAGTACGCCAGGGGCGGATATGGAAGTAGAACCGACCGGTCCCTCGTAGAGGTTGTAACCGGCAGGCGCACCGTTCGGCCCGGCCTGCCAGCTGAATTGAATCGTGCCTGCCGCCAACACCTTGGCCGTCAGAGCGGCTGGGGCGGATGGGGCAGCGGTGACGACACTGACCTTGACATCTGCGCTGAAGCCACTCTCCCCGCCCCTATTGGAAGCTTTGGCAGAGATGTAGTTATCACCTTCGCTGAGCGGAACCGCGACAAACGAGAAGGGAGACGCTGCGTTCGGGGTCGAGGAAACCACGACGCCGTTAACCCTGAGCGAGACTGTTGCACCCGGCTGGGTGGTGCCGGTGATAGTTGTGCTCTTCAGGTTGATCGGCGCGCCGAAGGTGGTGGTAATTACCGGCGCAGGGGGCGCAGCCAGACTGACGACAACCGGGATGCTGCTCTCGGTCTTGTTGCCGGGAACATCGTAGGCAACAATCTTGACCGTATGGTTGCCGTCGGTGGTGTCGGCAGGATTCCAGTTCCAGTTCAGGGAACCGCCCTGGATCGTAGTCATCCTGGTTTCGTCGAGGTACAGTTCGATCCGCTCCATGGAGCTTTCCGCATCCGCGGCGGAGATGGTAATGGCGACCGGCTTGGTGACGACCTGGTTGGCAGTGAGCGAAACGCCGCTGAGAACAGGGCCGACCGTATCGCCACGCGGAGCGACGGCTACACTCTGAACACTGCTGCGTTCCGCGCCGGAAGTATTGAGCACGGTGACGGCGTATTGGTAGGTGGAGTCGTTGGTAAGCCCGGTGTCGGTGAAGCTTGTGGTAGTCTGGCTCTTGACCAGCGACATGCCGCCCATATCGCTTTGGGCGCTGTCGCTCTTGAGACGGTAGATGTTGTAGAATTTGACATACGACGATGCCACCGCTGTCCAACTGAGTGTGGCCTTGTTATTTCCGGCAACGGCAGTGAGACCGACCGGATTTGCCAGCCTGGTTACGGCCTGGACGATGCTGCCGCTGCTTTCATGATTGCCCGTGTCCCTGGTGGTGATCTTGAACTTGTAGGCAGTGGCGTCGTTCAAACCTTTTTTGATGAGAGTGGTAGCGGTTTTGCCGAGCGCCGTACCTCCGTCATACCCGCTTCCGGCATCAACATAGAGGATCTGGTCGGCCAGATCGCCGGTGCTATCGGCACTGGCGGTCCAGAGCAGTGAGACCGTGTTGGCGTCGGAGACACTATAGCCGGCCACGGCTGAAAACGCGGTCACGTTCTCCGGCGGCAGTGTGTCGTTCGGTATCGCCGAGGCGGTAGAGACGTTCGCATCGCTGTTACCGCTGGTGCTAACCGGCACCACGGCAAACCAGGTGCGGCTGCCCTGGATGAGCCCCGTAGCCTTGAAGGTTTTTGTGCCTTTATTGACTGTGCCTACCGGGGTGAGTCCGGAAACATTGGTAAAATCGGCGTTTCCCTGGAACACTCGATAATAGGCCAGTGCCGTCGGCTCTACATAGGAAGGCCAGCTGATGGTGACTTCAGTCCCCTTGCCGCTGCCGTCAGCGGTCAACACGCCGCTGGCCAGAGTGGTGGGCGGAGCTGAGTCATAGAGAATATCCAGAGTCTTCGTTGTTATGTTGCCGATTGTGTCATTAACGCTGAAGACGAAGTGGTTGGTGATGCCGTCTACCAAGGTGATTGAGGTTGACCAGATGGCGGTCTGATCCGTGGCGTCGACAATGACGTTTCCATTCATCTTGATAATGCAGCCAGACTCTTTCTTGCCGGAAATGGTCTGGGTGGCTGATGTCGCAGGGTTGGTGACAACATCCACAGTAAACAGCGGCGGAGTGGTGTCGAGGGTGATGGCCGGAGCCGGGGAGATGGCGGCCGAGTCGTTGCCGGCTGCATCGCGAGCAACAATGGTTAGGGTATTGATGCCTTCAGCCAGAGGATAGCTGTAGCTCCAGGTGGTGGCGGAGTTGAGCGCTACCCGGGCAGTCCCGTTGATAACTACGGCCGTGTCGGCCAACTTGGTGCCGGTCAACAGTTGGGTGGCGGTCTTGGTGAGCGGGGTTACTGCCGCCACGGTGGGTGCTGCCGGGGCGATGGTGTCGAGTACGAAGGTGCCGGCTATCTGGTCAGCCATTGTGTTGCCGGCCAGGTCTTTGGCCCCTTTGACGGTTACGCTGTAGCTGCCGTCGCCGGTGGTGGCTGCCAACGTGGCGCTACCGCGCCAGGTTTTGGCGGTAATCCACGAGCCGCTAATGCCGTAATTGGCACTGCCAAAGGTGACGGTTGGCTGGATGTTGGTGTTCATTGATTCGCTGAAGGTCAGGATAAAGGTTGCATTACCCGCCTTGAGCGGACTGGTCGGGCTGATATCCAGGTTCTGGACCGTAGGCGGTCCACGGTCCACGGTAAAGCTGAAGGATGCCGACCCCCTGTTGCCCAAGGCGTCAACCGGGTAAATGGTGACGGTGTAGACCCCCTCTGCAAGCGCGTCCGAGGGGGTGAAGATGATGGCATCACCGGAAACGCTCCATGCCCCGGAGATAACGGTTCCCGAAGCGTTCTTGACAACAGCACCGGCAAGTGAGGACGTCAGATCAGGCACAGACGTGCCGCCACTGAGGGTGATTGATACGCTGCCCACCGAGCCGGTGATGGCGTTTACCGTCGGCGTGGAAGCGGCGATGGTGGGTGGCGTGGTATCGCGCACCACTGAGACCTGGGCACTAAGGCTTTGGTTACCGGCTTCGTCTTTGGCAAACACGGTGATGGTGTTGCTGCCCTCATCCAGGGAGACGGTGCTACTCCAGGCGGTGTCGCCAAGACGGGCCGAGAGCTTGCTGTTATTGACGTAGACCCAGCTGTTGGCTTCCTTGACACCGCTCAATGTAATGGAGGTTTGGTTGGTGGGTGAATTCGGGGCGGTGATGCCCGGTTTCGCCGGGGCGGTTAGATCCACAGTAAAGCCGGAACTGGTGACGCCGCTCTGGTTTCCTGCACTATCCACGCTGTAGGCGGTGACTGTGACAAGACCTTCGTGCAGGCCGGAAATGGTGGTGCTCCAGGTGGTGCTGGCCGGATAGGTGTAGGTGCCGGTCGTGGCGCCGACGCTGGCAACCACCACGCGGGAGCTGTCGCTACTCTTGGTTCCGCTGATGATTTTGCTGGTGGTGTTGATCGGCGAGGTGATCTGGTCGATGGTCGGCGCAACCGGGGCGGTCATATCAACCGTGAACGAAACCGTTGCCGTCGCCTGGTTGCCAAATGAGTCCGTAGGGGTGATGGTGGCGGTATAGCCTCCCTCGTTCATCGCCATATCGGCAGTGAAGGTCGCCGTACCTGTCGTCCCGCTGCCGCTGGTAGCCCAACTGCCGGAGACATCGAAATTGGAGCTTGTCTTGACCGTGGCGGATGCGATGGTAGCTGGCAGATCCAGCACCGAGAAGGCATCCTGCAGGTTAATGGTGATCGTTGCGACAGGTGTGTTCAGGATCCCGCCGGTAATCGGGGTGGCCGAAACCACTGAAGGAGCCGACTGATCCAGCGCTACGCTTACCGTAGCCGGCTGGCTGTGGTAACCATCCACATCCTTGGAAGTGATGTTGAGGTTGTTCATGCCCAGGCTGAGAGTGTACTGACCGGACCAGGTTGTGGCGGCCCAGGCTGCTGCATCGGACTGAGGGGCGATTTCAACACCTGTGCTGCCGCTGCTGATAACGACGCTGGTGTTGGCCGGCTTAGTACCTGAGAGAGTGATGGTTGCGGTATTGACCGGAGTAACGACCGGGTCAACCACCGGTACATCGATGGAGATGTTGCGGTACTGCTCCATTACTTCGGTAGACGAAAGAGCGCGGTTGTAGATGCGGACGTCGTCGAGGAGGCCGTTGAAAACACGACCCGGATCATCTGTCGAGCCTATACGAAGCGGTCCGTCCATAGTATTTGGTTTTCCAGCGGAAACGGCTGACTCCTGAACAAATTGTCCGTTCATATAAAATTTGACTGATGTACCACTCTCATAGGTGAATGCAACGTGATTCCACTGATTCAGGGTTGCCGGAGGCCCGACCGTCTGATAAGTATCGTTACACCAGAATGCCATACTTAGCTGACCATTGTTTTTTATGGAAAGCAGCGAGCCATTGGTACACTGCATTGGGCCGTATGCAATAATCCCGTTATACGTACTATCCGGATAACTGAATGGCTTGATCCAAGCCATGTATGTCCGCGGGCTATCGCCTAACGGCAGTCCATTACCTGAAGCACGTCGTAAATAGGCATTGGATCCGTTAAATTTGGCGGCATTTGTTCCAATCTTGGCATCAGCATCAAACGCTGCCGCGTTAACGGCGGTGAGATCATTAGCCAGTAACGACGAATCTTTCCAATCCCCATCCATCTTCCACCAGCCGACCAAGCCAGTTTTGTTGACATTGATTTCCTGGGACTTGGTTGTTTCCACGTTACCGACCTTATCGGTCGCGCGATACTGAACCGGTGTCTTACCATCCTGATCGATGACAAATGGCGTAGCATACGTCAGCCAGGTTGTCCCGTTGTCCAGATTGTACTCAACCTTGGCAACGCCGGAACCGTCAATGGTGTCGTCAGCGACGAGTGTTACGGTGACCGGCGTTGAATACCACCCGGCGCTATCTTTGGTACCGGAAAGGGTTATTTTTGTGGTCGGCTTGCTGATATCGTGGGTAGTGAAAACGATCTGTTGTTGTTGCTTGTTCCCCACAAGATCGGCAGCCTGGATTGTGGCCGTGAAGGTATCAGATGCAAACATGACACTTGGCGTAAAGGTGATACTCCGCGTCCCCGATACATTCCATGTCCCGGCAATAACCTGACCGGCAGAGTTCTTTACCGTTGCGCCCTGAATGCTGGCGGCGATATCTACACCGGCATTGGCATCATACAGGGTGATGTAAACATTTCCTACGGCCTTGACAGTGTCAGAATTGTTGGCCGGAATTGAGCTTTCGATAACCGGCGCCATGTTGTCAAAGAATACCGTCTTGCTAACCGTCTGGCTTTGCAGAAGCTGCACTTCATCAAGAGCGGTGATGTTAAGCAGATTGATTCCCGGCTGGAGGTTGGTGTAGGCGCCCTGCCAGGTGGTGGATGCATCGGCGGCGGCGATTTTCTTGTTGTTGACCCAGATGGAAGTATTAGCCGGACGAGTACCGGAAAGGGCAATACTGGTTGCACCGGCATAGGCGGGAACGGTATTGAGCACAGGCGCCGCCGGGACGTTGGTATTGGCGGAGCTGATCCCTGCGGCGTACTGTTGAGCAATTTCGTCAGCTGTAAGGGCACGTTTATAGATGGCGACTTCGTCGATGAGACCGTTGAAATACTCGTCTCCACCCGGACGATTAACACCAATCTCAAACCAATCCGAGCTAGACGTAATGGCGTTGTTGTTAAATGTTTTTGCACCGTTCAGGTCTTCTTTGCCGTTAACGAAAAGTGATACTTTTCTATCAGTATAAACAACCGCAATATGTGTCCAGGCATTTACAGGGACAGAACCTGCTGTTGCATATGCAGCCTCCCATCCTTGGCTCCTGTTCCAGTTGTGCCGATAACTTATGCTTTGGTTAGCCTCGTAGAAGATTTCCCATGACCCTGCGTTTTCCTGCCCCCGATCGAGTATCCCACCCATTTGAGCGGCCAAGGGTTTAACCCATCCCATTAACGTAAAGTTGGTAGAAAAGTTCATACCTGAAGATGGGGTTGTAGCAGCGTAACCATTTGAGCCATTAAAAGAGGCGGATTGGAGACCACCTTTATTGTCGGCACTGAAATTCACACCACCAACAGGTGACAAATGATTCCCATTCCCCGACGAATCGCTCCAGTCCCCATCCATATGCCACAATCCCACTAGATCAGGGTCACCAAGGCTTTCCGGCTGACGTCCCACCGTTGCAGACCGTGATTCATACACGCCACCAAAGGTGCTGGTCGGCATGGCCACGCTGACCGGCTTGCTGCTCATCTCCCCTAATATGCCAGTTGGAATACCGACACTAACCGGTTTGCTGGACATTTCCCCAAGCATGCCGGTCGGAATGGCCACACTGACCGGCATGCTGTTCATCTCACCAACTATGCCCGTAGGGATGGCGACACTGACGGGCCAGGACACGGTATCGGCCAACGGTTCAGACGATCCGTGAGAAATGATTATCAGATAAATCAAGCTATAGAGAACGACGCGCAGCATCGGGTTCATAGTTCACCTTGGTACGATTGGTATGTGATTCGTTTTTCTTCGTAGGGGCGAAGCAAAAGTCTCATCTGCTTCGCCCTTGTTGCCACGGAGATCAAAGGCGGGTTAAGCAGGTGAATCTTGTTTTGCCCCTACTCACCCTACAGCACCGCCGGGACTTCCTTGCCGCTTGCGGTAATGTACGTAACCGTTGATCGACCACCCAGATTTGCCGCCACACGTACAAATTCCACCTTTTCACCGGCGGCATAGATTGGGCCGACACCATTCAAAGCCGTAACCTGAAAGGTAACCGAAGACGTGATCAGAGATGGATAAGCCGTGGCAATGGAAAGGCTGACCGTGGCGCTGGATGACGTATCGGTACCGCTCAAAGTCCCTGATACGCTGGTAGCAGTGCCAACAGAAGGCGATGCTTTGACAGTAACCGTTTGCCCCGTGGGAATATTGGTTCCGGTAACTACAACGGTGATCGGATTTTTGGTGTTGAAAGGAAGCATGATATCTGGCGAACCATATGCCCCTTTGGGAACTGCCGTGACATCCTGCCCGCCGATAGAAGAAATCGTCAGACTCGGCATGTTTGGTGGAATTACAGCATACGGATACCCCAAAGACATGGGAGGGCTGGTGGCTGCGGTACGTAGGACGTTGGAGGCTTCAAGGCGAATACGACCAGTTCCACCAGCACCACCAGGCGTCCACCCAGAAGAGCCGCCACCACCGCTATTAGCTGTTATGGTGCCGTTGCCGGAAATAGTATTGGCAATCAGCCTGATACTGCCGCCGCTACCTCCGCCTCCGCCGCCGCTGTAATTCCCACCATCTCCATTGGCTCCGCTACCACCGTTGGCCGTGATGCTACCGACAACCGTGATGGTTCCCGACGAAGCGATGACAATCGCACCGCCACCGCCGCCACCTGCTCCGCCAACGTAGGTATTGGTTCCACCAGCCCCACCACCGCCAGAGCCACCTATAGAGGGTATTATTCTCTCATTAGCATATGTATATCCTCCTGCCCCCCCCGGGGTATCACCGTAGAATGTGCCTCCAGTACTGCCTGCTGTGGCAAAACCACCACCGCCACCTCCGCCTGAAAGATTGTCGTTTTCAGGACGTGCCGCGCCACCATTTCCACCACCAGGCCCTTCACCGCGCTTACCAATATTGTATGCCGCACCACCCTGACCGCCATCAAAACCACCAAGGCCACCGGCGCCGGGGATTAAATAGTTACCATTTGAGCCATTAACACCGATGGCACCGTTAACTGTTACATCCCCTGTGGCCAGAATCGTAAGCGGTGTATTCTGGCTGTTTTTCTTGTAGGTAACCGTTACCCCGGTCGGGATGGTGACCGTGGTGTAATTAAAAACCCCGCCTTCAGGGATTTGAACCGCCACACTTGCTGTGGGTTCAAAAGGTCCATCCGTACCGGTACTGCCACTTACAAACGCTGCCTGGGCCAAACAGGGCACAATCAACAACAGAGCTATGGAACACAACAACCGCATAATTTTAACCACTTTCATTTACAACCTCCTTGATATTTTTACGGAGAACTTGACACTGAACATCGCAACTATAAAAGAATGATTCGTCTTGACAAAAATAAGCCCACTCTCGATACGCAAGGTGGGCTTAGTCATAAATGACAACAGCGTCATTTCGGCGGCCCCTCTATCCAAATATTCGTTGGACAGGTAGCTTTGCGTCACCAGGTCACCCCAGTTTTGCCTTTCGATGAATTTTATTTTATTTGCCAAATAACATATTTAAATTCAAATATCAATATATTTTATGTTTGTTTTTAATTAGAGTAATTATTAGTTTACCATACTAAACCAAGTGGATTAATTAAGGGAGAGATGACTTGGCATACATTAGTAGGAGAGCGATTCAAGACCACTACTTTTTTAAAAAACCCTCCTATACGGTTTATTAGACCAGATATTTTATGATCACACATTCAAAACCCCTTCTAGTCAGAAACTGTCCATAGTTATTTATGTCAATTTAGGGTACACCTGCAATCCTTATCCAGGAATGACCATACCGCGTTACACATGCCGAAATGTAAAACGAAAGTTAACGAGGATATTGTGGAGGCCGCACTACAATACAATACCTGCTAAAAAGTATTTCTCTGTCACCACAGAGTCTTTGCGGTGTTAATAACAATGACATTAATCTGATGGACAAACAAAACAGGCTGGAGTTGTTGAAGAAAGATTTGAAGCTCATCAATAAGAAGATCAATACTTTGGTTGACCTGGCTGGCGACAACAGTATCGATAAA
>Ga0209125_1000633_pt1 | contig 42487 bp, 36 predicted proteins | sample BarGraIncub1131A_FD_184503 | JGI IMG/M metagenome (GOLD analysis project Ga0209125, IMG submission 184503) | Arctic peat soil microbial communities from Barrow, Alaska - Barrow Graham LP Incubations 11-31A (SPAdes) (version 2) | ecosystem: Environmental > Terrestrial > Soil > Wetlands > Peat... | reverse complement strand
GAAAAACTGAAAACGGCGGCCTGACGCCGACACTCCCAACAACCAGGGGCATTGCTTATTTCACCGCCATGTTGTCTCACAAACTCCGACCACCTCAGTGCTGGCTGGTGGCGAGTCGCCCAGATCGCCGCGGAGACGATGGCGGATCTGGAAAGAACCGGTCGGAGCCGGTCGGCTACCAGAGGTAAATGGATTTATTGTCGAAGTGGCGCCGGTTGAGATAGAGGAAGACGTTCAGCAGCAGGAACATGACGAACACCCCAAAAGCATTAAGGCGGTAGTGGTAGTCGGGGACGATAGCCCCCGAAGCCGCGGCAATCTGCTGGACCGGGAGCAGAAAGAGGTTGGCGATCCCATTGAAGCTGACGACAAAATTGTAGGCAATGAGCAGCCAGAGGGTGAGTCGTTGCCGCTTCAGGATTCCGGCAATGAGGTACAAAGAGATGACGCTGTCGGCAAAGATTAAGGATTCGCTGGTATCGCCTGGGTATAGTTTCCCCATGAAGGGAAACGGCTCGCCAAGGTGGGAAAGTGTAATGAGCATGCAAAGGAGGTAGACGCCGATCAGGGGGGCCAGCACAAAGTGCCTCTTCCTCTCATCCGGCACCACCACGATCCTGTGATCCGTCTCTTTCAAGGTATCCCTCCCTTATCTGCCCGTTTATGCAGGGGGGTGCACCTGCAGGTTACCAAGAAGCCACGGCCATCACCGGCACCGCCGTCCTCCTCGACAGCCTATACTTCCTGTTCCACGGCATTTCCAAAAATCAATCAGCGTTATACTAGCAGGAAACCGGGCCTCGCGCAAGGTGAGTTCACCACTCTCCTTCTACGGCCTGGCCATGGCTCAGTTGAGCACAACAAATGTCCTCAGGTGTCGGATTTTTCATGGGTTTTTTGGGCTTTCGATTCAAGCGCCCCTGTATGCATTAGACATGGCTCGCATCACACGAGAGGTGACCCCCAAATATCCTTCAGAGGCATAAAAGGGGACGGTCTACTGTTCTTTTCGGTCCTTTGATAGAACCTTCAAAAAGTTGCCTGTCCCCGCTTTTTCAGCCTGTCCCCGCTTTTTCTGCCTGGCCTCGTTTTTCTGCTGAGCCGTAGCTGTGTACGGACCTTCAGTGGCAGAGAACAGCATGATTTCCGAGAAAAGTTAAGCTCCCCGCTTGCCACCCTCGCGACAAATGTTAGCATTGCCCAATTAAATCTCAGTTCACTTCTTCAGGAGGAAAAAGATGCCGATTGTTCCAGAGCTTTTGGAGACCAACTTCACCGGGCTTTCCATCAACGATTTCATCGTCAACGTGCACCACATCGCGGACCAGTTGGAAAATCACGTCGCGTTCAGGGACGCGCTACCCGAATACGTGACCAAGTCGCCGAGGCTTCGGGAGCTGGCCGATGAATTGGGGAAAGCGCGTGACGCAGCGGCCGGTGGCGACCGGGACAGAGCCGCCGAGAAGAAGGTCCTGTTGGCGGCCGGGCAATTGGCCTTGGCGATGAACGCTCACCATATTGTCATGCTTTCACTGTCCAGGAACGATCCGGGCATCCTGGCCAATTGCGGCTACGACCCCAAGCAAAAAAGCAGCGGCAGACAGGTGGTGAACCTGTTGGACCTCTCGCCGGAGGTTTTCACGAAACACGGAGGCGTGCCAGGGACCGTCATTGTGCTGGCAAAGCGGACAAGACAAAACGCGAGCACCGAGCTGCAGATGACGGATCAGGATCCCAGCGTTGAAACATCGTGGAACAGCCAGGGGATATACGCCAAGTCCCGCATCGAGTTAAAGGGACTTGAGCCGGCGAAGAGACTTCACTTCAGGGCCAGGTACCACCAAGAAGGTAGTGCGGGGCGATGGTCCTCGCGCGTCAGCATTATCGTTCTTTAAGGCTGATTGTTTGGAGCAATCACCAACGGAAACCGACCGTCCAAGTCTTCCATCCAGAAGCGAGAGGCACCGGAACATACCATCAGGGAAAAAACATCAACGACGCGGCTGCATCACAGGATGCAGCCGCGTTTTTGTCTGCAAAAAAACAATTCCGTAAGAACTGGACACCTTTTCCGCGATTTGATTCAGCTCCCGCAAAAACCTCAAAGTTTTTTTCCAAAAAGATTCCGCCTGCCCAAAAACCAAAAGCATTCTTCAAAAAAAAATTCAGATTTGCCAGAAATCGAAACAGTTTTAACGAAAAGCAAAACGGTTTCTCGGGGAAATAATTTATTTCCTGGAAGACCACTATCAAAATCTGAGAAACCGAATCGGTTTTATCCAAAACTGTTTTGGTTTGGGAAAACGAAAATAGTTTCTTCCAAAACTGTATCAGTTTTTGGAAAAACTAAATCAATTTCTTCCAAAACTATTTTAGTTTTCGGAAAACCGAAACGGTTTCCGCCAAAACTATTTTGGTTTTTGGAAAACTGAAACAGTTTCCTCCAAAACTATTTTGGTTTCTGGAAAACCGAAACGGTTTCCTCCAAAACTGTTTTGGTTTTTGGAAAACTGAAACAGTTTCCTCCAATACTATTTTGGTTCTTGGAAAACCGAAAATATCGATACAACTCTTCCATCAAGATCCATGATCTTATGCCGTGCGCGTCAACTCATACTTCACCGCTCTACCTTGACCGTCACGCTTCAAAATCCCCAATTCGGATAACTGGTCCAGTTCTCGATAGGCCGTCACCCGGCTGCAATGGGTCATGGAAGCGAACTTCTGGGTAGTCAGTCCACCCTCGAATCCATCCGGACCCGCATCCAAGAGCCGGTTGATGACCTTCTTCTGTCGTTCCGTCAGTTTATCCTGGGCGTGGGTACGCCAGAACTCGGCCTTGGCGAAAACACCGTTGAGAAGGTCATCGGAATGTCGTATCGCCCTGGCAAAGCAGCCAAGAAACCAGACCAACCATCCGGTAACGTCGCAGGATCCTTTCTGGGTCTTCTCAAGGATGCCGTAATAAGCTTCCCGCTCGCTCATGATCTCGGCTGACAGGGTAAAATACCTGACCCGCTGCCTGTCATCCTGCGCCAGAGCCATATCGGTCAATACCCGCGCGATCCGTCCATTACCGTCATCGAACGGATGAATGGTCACAAACCACAAATGGACCAGGGCCGCCCGGATGATCCCCTCCACATTCCCCTGGCTACCCTCCCACCAGGCCAGAAAGCGCCGCATTTCGCCATCCAGCCGGTCCGACGGCGGAGCCTCGTAATGTACCTTTTCCCTGCCTATCGGCCCGGACAAGATCCTCATCGATTCTTCGCTGTCGCGCCACCCTCCGACCTTGATCCTGTGCATGCCGGAATAGCCGGTGGGAAAGAGGGAGGCTTGCCAGCCCCAAAGACGGTCGGATGAAAGTGGCCGGTCGTAATTCTGGGTGGCATCGATAAGAACCGATACGAGATCGTCCACCCGCCTGTCAAAGGGCAACCCGGCGCTGGAAAGCCCCAGCTTCCTTGCGACGGAGGAGCGGACCGATTGAACATCGAGTTGCTCTCCCTCAATGGCGGAGGTCTTGATGGCTTCCTCCACGAGTATTTCCGCCTGGGCCTGATGCTCGAGGTTGAAGCCAAGCCCCGCCACCTTGCTGAGGAGCTTCCCCTGCAGCAAACGACATTCCCCCAGCGGCGTGAGAAGAGCGTCGGCATTCCAGCTAAGCGCGGGCCAGGCATTGTCTTGCCAGATGTATTTGTTCATAATGGTGTCGGCTAATCGCTTCATATTGTTGTGCGATTATTTCTATCACAGCGATTCAATGAAGGCAATTCATTTCAACTGTTGAAATTCACCCGCGTATTTGGCTGTTCGGGAGCACCTGCCGAGTGGCAATTCTTTTCGAAAATACCCCCGAGGCCAAGGCTGGCACAAAACAAAGCAATAGAACGCGGAGGACACGGATTGAAGGGATCTACGCTGATCAAAAGCAGGTAAACCAAGACACGAGTTAAACTTTTCGGGGTGGAAGCCGGTGTATATCCGCTCAATTTGAAAGGGGTATAAAAGGCCGTAGGCGTGTGTAAAACGGGCGCAGGGGAGAGGGGAATTAACGAAAGTTAGATGCTGATGCTCTCGCCCGCCGGAAGCGTTGGAGACTCAGGAGCGGTGAGGGATTTGTAGGCCAGGAAAAAGAAGAGGATGAATAGGGAGATGAGAAGCAGCACAGTTGGGGCCAGGCGCACACCCCGCTCGTCGCCGCCTCCCTGCAGGAGTCCCACGGCGGAAACGAGCACGCCGCAACCGCCGCACATCCCGCCCAGAAAGAAGCCGAAAAAGGTGATGCGGGCCGCGCCGCCGATGCCGAGAAATAACAGACGCGCCAGTTCATCGGAAAAGAAGGTGGCGACAGTTACGCTGAGCATCCCCGCCAGCATGAACGTCAAACCGCTGCGGACCGTTTTCTTACGCATGGTGGCGTCTCCCGGGAGCGCGTCCGTCCATCACTCGCACCAGCTCACGTCCCCGACTCCTGCCCTCAACACCTCGGGGGCATCGCCGATGATGCTGACCACCGAACTGACCCCGGCGCTGAGATCGCCGCCGTCGATCACGAGGTCCAGCAGTTTCCCCAGGTCGCACTCAACCTGCCAGGGGTTCCCGATCGGGTCCTCCCCGGAAAGGTTGGCGCTGGTGGTGACGATCGGGTGACCCAGCGCCTGTACGATGGCGAGGCAGATCTTGTTGTCGGGAATCCGGATGCCGACCGTCTTCTGCTTGGTCAAAAGGAGGGTGGGGACCACGGAATGCGCCTCCATGACGAAGGTGTAGGGGCCGGGCAAAAGACGCTTGAGGAGCTTGAAGGCGTAGTTGCTCACCTGGGCGTAGCGCGCGATCTCGGAGAGGTCCGCGCAGATGAAGGAGAACGGCTTCTTCCGGTCACGCTGCTTGATGGCGTAGATCCGCTCGATCCCCTTCTTGCTGAAGATGCTGCAGCCGATGCCGTAGGTGGTGTCCGTCGGGTAAGCCACGACACCGCCGTTTTTCAGGGTCTCGACCGCCTTCTGGATCAGCCGCGGTTGCGGGTTGTCGGGGTTGATTTCCAGGAGCATGGCCTACTCTCCCGGGTTGAGCCCGAGGAGCGGCTCATGGACGAAACGACCGTCCTTCTGGATCAGGATGTCGTCGAACCAGAGTTCGCCGTCGCCGGTCAGGATCTTCACCATGTCCCAGTGCACCGCGGAGCGGTTGCCGTTGTCGCACTCGTCGTAGGCCTGGCCCGGGGTGAAGTGGATGGAGCCGAAGATCTTCTCGTCGAAGAGGATGTTGCGCATCGGCACCCGGATGCGCGAATTGGTGCCGATCGCGAATTCACCCACGTAGCGCGCCCCCTCGTCGGTGTCCAGGATCCGGTTCAGCTCGACATCCATGCCGGGCGAGGTGGCGCGGACGATGCGACCGCGCTCGAAATCGAGGCGGATGTTGTTGAACTCCTTACCCTGGTAGACGGTCGGGCAGTTGTAGGTGATGTGCCCCTCGACCGAATCCCGCACCGGCGCCGAGAACACCTCGCCGTCGGGGATGTTCAGGCGGCCGTCGCACTTGATGCCGGGGAGACCCTTGATGCTGAAGGAGAGGTCGGTGTCGCCGGCGACGATCCGCACCCGGTCGGCGGCGTCCATGCATGCCTTCAGGGCATCCTGCTTCCTCGATTCCTCCTCCCAGTCCATGCAGGTGGCGCCGAAGAGGTAGTCCTCGTACTCGTCGAGGCTCATGCGCGCTTCCTGCGCCGCGCCATGGGTCGGGTAGCGGGTGATCACCCAGCGGGTCTTCTTGACGCGCTGGTCCTGAATCGGGCGCACCTTCTTGGACCAGGCGATCATGTTCGCCTGGTTCGCCTTCGCCATGACCATGGAGTTGTCCGAGGCGCCCAGGCCTATGTAGACGTTCACCTTTTTCATGAATTCAAGCCGGTGCTCCGGGAAGTAGGCGATCTGCTCCTCGTTGGCGCTGTTGTAGAAGTAGCGGTTGATCTCGGGAATCGTAAACTCGTACTCCACGTACTTGGCGCCCTTTTCCAGGCAGAGGGCGTAAAGCTCCTTCACCAGCGGCGCGGCCTCGATCCCGGCGGCGGAGATCAGCACCACGTCGCCCGGCTGCACGCGCGTCGAATAGTTCACCAGTACTTCGGCAAGTTTCCTTAAGCGAGGATCTTTCATATCGGTACCCCGATGCTTTTGTGTGAGGTGGATGCGGGAAATCTAAACAAAATGGAACGCGGATGACGCGGATTGAGCGGATTTTACGCGGATAGAAACAAGACTCGGAGTTAAACCTTTTCAGTTTATCAATCCGCGTAAATCCGTTCCATCAGATCTCTATCCGCGCTCCATTGCCTAGCTTGATTCTGATATCCCTTATTTGGGGATAATTCTGTTTGGTGTTCCCCTGTGTGACTCTGTTTTTCCTCTGTGTCCCCTGTGTTTAGGCTTTTTGCTTTTAAGAAACAGCTTGCGCCGAAGTATTAGCGGCCGGTATGTCCGAAGCCACCGCTGCCGCGCGCGCTCGCACCCAGTTCCTCGACCTCGATGAAGCGCGCCCTCTCGAAACGCGCGAAGACCAGCTGGGCGATACGCTCGCCGTCAGTGACGGTGAAAGGCTCGCTTCCGAGGTTGATCAGGATCACCCCGATCTCGCCTCGGTAATCGGCATCGATGGTCCCGGGTGAATTCACCAGGGCGATGCCGTGCCGTAAGGCCAGGCCACTCCGGGGTCTCACCTGCGCCTCGTAACCGGGAGGGATCTCCAGGGCGATGCCGGTCGGGACCAGCCCCCTTTCTCCGGGGTTGAGGGTGAAGGCGGCATCGAGCGCGGCGTGCAGGTCGATCCCCGCCGCCTGCTCCGTCATGTAGCACGGCAGGGACGCTGCGGGGCGCAACCTCTTTATCTTCACAGCTAGGCCGGTCATGTCAGACGATTATGTCGGAAAACGAAAACGCGGGGGTTCCGACCCTTCCCAGCATGACCAGGGTGAGGGTGGAGTTGTCGAGGAGCTCGCCGGCGAGCAGCTGGATACTTTCCGAACTGACCCGGTCGAAGCCGTCCATGATGTCGGAGAGAGGCAGCGGTCCGCCGAAGTAGATCTCGTTCTTGGCGAGCCGGGACATCCTGTTGTCGCTCGACTCGAGCGAAAGAAGCAGGTTTCCCTTCAGCTGTTCGCGCGCGCCATCCAGCTGCGACTCAGGCACCGGTTCTTCCTTGAAACGGGAGAGTTCCCTCAGCATGATCTCCAAGAGCTGGGCGCTGTTGTCGGGGGAAGCCCCCGCGTAGACCACCAGGGAGCCCGCGTCGGCGTGGGAGGCGATGTAGGAGTAGACGGAGTAGGCAAGCCCGCTCTTCTCGCGCACCTCCTGGAACAGTCGTGAGCTCATGGAGCCGCCCAGGATGGCGTTCATGATGAAGGCGTCGTAGCGTTGCGGGTGGTTCTGAGCCACTCCCTTGAGACCGAGGCAGACATGCACCTGCTCCAGATCCTTCTCCACCAGTTCGAACCTGCGGCTGTACACCGGAAGTTTTGAACCGGTCCGGCCGTTGCCGCCCGGGATCGCGCTCAGGTGTTGGTCCAAAAGGAGGATCAGCTCGTCGTGGGTGAGGTTCCCCGCCGCAGTGACGATGATGTCGTCGCCCCGGTACATCTCGTCCTTGAAGCCGACGATGGCGTCCCGGGAGAGCCCGGAAACGCTTTCTGCGTCGCCGAGGATCGACATGCCGAGCGGATGACCCTGCCAGAAGTGCTGATGGAAAAGATCGTGGATCAGGTCGTCAGGCGTATCCTCCATCATGTTGATCTCTTGGAGCACCACGCGGCGCTCCTTTTCGATCTCTTCGGGGTCGAACTTGGAAAAAAGGAAGATGTCCGTCAGCAGATCGACGGCCCTGGGGAGGAATTTGTCCAACACCTTGGCGTAATAGCAGACGTACTCGCGGCTGGTGAAGGCGTTCAGCACGCCGCCGACTGAATCGATCTCCCGGGCGATATCCAGGGAGCTGCGACGCTCGGTCCCCTTGAAGAGGAGGTGCTCGATGAAGTGGGCGACGCCGTTTGACTCCCGCCGTTCGTGGCGGGAGCCGTTGGCGACCCAGATTCCGATGGAAACGGAACTGGCATACGGCATCCGCTCGGTAAGGACGCGGATGCCGTTATTGAGGACAGATTTTTTTATCATGAATAGACTATACCCTGAAATCCAATGAATGACAGCGGCACGAGGTTAGCCAATTTACTCCGTGAAGGTTGCGCCCAGCGCCTCTTTCCTGGAAAGCTTGATTTTCCCCTGCTTGTCGATGCCGATGCACTTCACCAGCACCCGGTCCCCTTCGTTCAGGACGTCGGTTACGTTCTTCACCCGCTCCGTGTCCAGTTCGGAGACGTGCACCAGTCCGTCGGTGCCCGGGAAGATTTCCACGAAAGCGCCGAATTCCATCACCTTCTTGACGGTACCCATGTAGAGTTTCCCTTCCTCGGCCTCGGCGGTGAGGTTCCGGATCATCTTGATGGCGAGGTCGCAGGCTTCCTTGTTAGTGCTGGCGATGTTGATCTTGCCGGTGTCGTCGATATCGATGCTGACGCCGGTCGCCTCGGTGACGCTGCGGATGTTCTTGCCGCCGCTACCTATGACGTCGCGGATCTTGTCGGTCTTGACGAAGATGGTGGTGATGCGCGGTGCGTAGGTGGAGAGATCGCCGCGCGAGGCCTTGATGGTTTTCGCCATCTCGCCCAGGATGTGGATACGGCCGTCTTTCGCCTGCGCGAGGGCCGCCTGCATGATCTCGCGGGTTACGCCGCCGATCTTGATGTCCATCTGGAGCGCGGTGACGCCCGCGGCGGTACCGGCAACCTTGAAATCCATGTCTCCCAGGTGATCCTCGTCGCCGAGAATGTCGGAGAGGATGGCGAACTCCTTTCCTTCCTTGATGAGCCCCATGGCGATGCCGGCAACCGGCGCCTTGATCGGGATGCCCGCGTCCATCATGGAGAGGGAGCCGCCGCACACGGTCGCCATCGAGGAGGAACCGTTACTCTCGGTGATGTCGGAGACGATCCTGATGGTGTAGGGAAAGTCGTCGTGCTTCGGGAGTACCTGCTGCAGCGCGCGCTCGGCGAGCATGCCGTGGCCGATCTCGCGACGCCCCGGTGCGAGCCTGAAGCTGGTCTCGCCGACGGAGTAGGGGGGGAAGTTGTAATGCAGTAGGAATTTCTTCCTGGAGTCGCCGTAGAGCGAGTCGATGCGCTGCTCGTCGACCGAGGTGCCGAGTGTCGCCGCCACGATGGACTGGGTCTCGCCGCGGGTGAAGAGAGCGGAGCCGTGAGCGCGCGGCAGGAGGCCTACCTCGGTGGAGATGGCGCGGATGGTCTTGGTGTCGCGACCGTCGATGCGGCTGCCGTCCTTCAGGATGTGCTCGCGTACCAGGTCGTACTCAAGGTCCTCGATGAATCCCTTGATCGCCTTCTCGGTCCCCTCGAACTCGGGAACCAGCGCCGTTATGGCCTCGTCCCTGATGATGCCGATGGCGTCGTGGCGCTCCATCTTGGTCTTGATCCGGACCGCCTGCTTCATCCCCGCGTGGGCGATGGCGCTGACCCGCTTTTTCAACTCAAGATCAACCACCGGAGCCGGGATGATGCGCTTCACGGTGCCTGCCTTGGCTGCCAACTCCAGCTGGGCCGCAAGAACCGGCTGGACCGCAGCGTGGCCGAAGAAGATCGCTTCGAGAAGGTCATTCTCGGAGACCTCGGCGGCAGAACCCTCCACCATGAGGATGGCGTCCTTGCTGGCGGCGATGACGATCTCAAGATCGCTCTTCTCCAGTTCGTCCGCGGTGGGGTTCGCGATGAAGACTCCGTCCACGCGTCCGACCTTGATTCCCGCGATGGGACCTGCGAACGGCACGTCCGAGACCATGAGGGCCGCCGAGGCGCCGATCATGGCGAGGATCGCCGGATCGTTATCGCGGTCGGCCGACATCACGGTCGCCATGACCTGGGTGTCGTTCATGAAGCCTTCGGGAAACAGCGGACGGATCGGACGGTCGATCAGGCGGCAGGTGAGGGTCTCGGGATCGGAGGGCCTACCTTCGCGCTTGAAGAAGCTTCCCGGGATCTTGCCGCCGGCGTACGCCTTCTCCTGGTAGTTGACGGTGAGCGGGAAGAACCCCTGCCCTTCCTTGGCGGTCTTCATGGCGACGGCGGTGACCAGCACCATGGTGTCGCCGCTCTTGATCATGACGGAGCCGCTTGCCTGCTTGGCGATCTTTCCGGTGGAAATCGTGATGGTCTTGCCGCAGCATTCTGCCTGTACTATTTGTTCCATCTGTTCGGCCTCCTCGACTTGATAGTCGTTTGGTTGGTGTTGGGGCCGCCGAGAAAAGAGCCTTGCGGGCGCGATCCACGCGCATCCCAAGGCTGTTTTATCCACGTCCCCAACAAAGAAAAGGGCACCAAGGCCCTTACATGAAGAAAGAGGAAAGGCAATATACCCGAAGAGGTATACTGCCTTTTCTTACCTTCTGATACCGAGTTTCGCTATGATGGACTTGTACCGGTCCACGTTCTTCTTCTTCAGGTAATCAAGCAGACCCCTTCTCTGGCCGACTATCTTCAGCAGCCCGCGACGGCTGTGATGGTCTTTCTTGTGAGTCTTGAAGTGCTCGGTCAGATAGGTGATGCGCTCTGACAGCAGTGCGATCTGCACTTCGGGTGAGCCCGTGTCCGTTTCATGCAACTTGTGGGCGTTGACGATTTCCTGCTTCTTTTCCGTTACCAACATGTAATTTCTCCCCTTCACCATCTTAGTTATTAATTCTGCCCGCGCCGAGGTCAAGCCGCGGCAGTTTTGACATCCGCTGTTTCTATCATAAAAGCCGTTACGTGTAAAGAATAATACTAGTTGAACACCCTGGAGAGGCGCAGCCCCCTGACTTTGTCATAGCGCGCCACCGCGGCGAATCTCCCCGCCACGAAGAGACGCACCTGCTCGTCGGGGAAAAGGGACAAAAGCGCTTTATCCGGGAGTTCCTTCTCGCCCGGGGCCACGCCGTTGGCGAGCTTCTTCCCGCCGTCGGCCGTGAGTTCAAAAGCCTTCAGATGGGCAAGCGCCCGGTCCAGCGGGAAAAGAAGCGTGGCGGGGTCGGCGCAGGCGCGCAGCGTATCGATGCTGATCGCCTCGGCCTCGCGGAACAGGCCGCTTTGGCTCCTCCTCAGTTCCAGCAGGTGGGCGCCGCAGCCGAGCGCCTCCCCGATATCGTCGGCGAGGGTCCGCACGTAGGTGCCGCGCGAGCAGCGCACCGTGAAGGCAGCCTCGGGAAGCCTGATCCAGTCGAACCGAAGCGAGTGGATCTCCACCTGGCGCTCCTCCCGCTCGACCTCGACCCCGGCGCGCGCCAGCTTGTAGAGCGGCACGCCGTCGCGTTTCAGGGCGGAGAACATGGGGGGGAGCTGGGAAAGCTTTCCGGTGAAGCGCGGCAGCAGACGCTCCAGGTCGCCCACCTCGAGCCCGGACCAGTCACGCTCGCGGGTGACGCTCCCGGTAAGATCCTGGGTGTCGGTGGAGATACCAAGCTTCAGTACCGCCCGGTACTCCTTCACCGACTCGTCCAGGAACTGGATGGTCTTGGTCCCCTCCCCGACAGCCACCGGAAGCACGCCGGTGGCGAAAGGGTCCAGGGTGCCGGTGTGCCCCACCTTCTTCTGCCCGATTGCGCGGCGCACCATGGCGACGATGTCATGGGAGGTGACCCCGGCCTGCTTGTCGATTATGAAAAATCCGTCCAGCATCAGCGGTTTCGCTCCAGTCGTTCGAAAACCAGGGCCTTGACCTCGGAGAGGCTCCCCTTGATGTTGCAGCCGGCGGCGTTATGGTGCCCGCCGCCGCCAAAACCCGCGGAAATGGCGGAAACGTCCACCTTTCCCTTGGACCGGAAGCCGACCTTGAACTCCCCCTCGGAGAGCTCGCGGAAAAAGAGCGCCACCTGCACGCCGCGGATCTTCCGGGGGAAGTTTATGAAGCCGTCGGTGAGTTCGGCGTTGCCGCCGGTCTGCCGGTACATCTCCTGGGTCACGGTGATGGAGGCATACTCTCCGCTTGGGGAAATGGTGAGGTCGGTGAGCGCCAGGGCCAGCAGGGCGATCTTCGCCTTGGGCTCGTTCTCGTAGAGGTTCTCGGAGACGTCCCACGGCTTCACTCCGCAGGCGATCATCTCGCCCGCGATGGCGAACGCCTCGGGGTTTGCATTGGAGTAGTGGAAGCTGCCGGTGTCGCTCAGGACCGCGGCGTAGATGCAGAGCGCGGTGGGGTAATCCACCTGGTCGCCGCGGGCCTTGATGATCCGGTGGATCAGCGCCGCGGTGGCGCAGGCCTTGGGATCGACCAGGTTATGCAGGCCGAACGGTTCGCAGCCTAAGTGATGGTCGATGTTTATCAGGCGGCCGATGCGGCCGCAGGAGGTGATGGCGGAGCCGGCCCTGCGGAACTCGCCGATGTCGAGCACGAAGCAGACGTCAAAGTCCCGGTCCGGCAATGCAGCCAGCACTCGGTCGGCCATGGGGAGAAAGGCGCAGTTCTCGGGGACCGGGTCACTGAGGTAAACCGTGACCTCCTTGCCGAGAGCGGAAAGGTAGTTTGCGAGCGCCAGGGAGCTCCCGACGGCGTCCGCGTCAGGTCCCTCGTGGCTCGTGATCAGAAAGGAGGAGTTGCGCTCGATCTCGTCGAGTATCTCAGCTATTATCCCCGTCATCCTTGGCGCCTATCTCCTTCTGGTTGTCGCCTTCTTCTTTAACGCTTATTTCCTTTAGGATCGATTCGATGTGATAGCCGTACTCCACCGAGGTGTCGTACTTGAAGTGGATATCCGGGGTGAAGCGCATCTTGAAGGCCTGCCCCATCTCCTTCTTGATGAAACCGCGGGCGCTGTTCAATCCCGCCTCGGTCGCCTTCTTCTCCTCGTCGCTCCCAATCACCGTGAAGAACACGGTCGATTGCCGCATGTCTGTGGTCACCTTCACGCCGGTGATGGTGACGAATCCGATGCGCGGATCCTTGAGCCCCTTGATGAGCAGCTCGGAGACGATCTTGTGGATCGCCTCGGCCACCTTGTCTGAACGCTTTACCATTTTTATTCTCTCAAATTAAGGTTGAGATTAAGATTAAGGTAAAATCAAGAGCCTAAGAGCCTCAATCCCTTAATCTCAACCTCAATCTTGATCTGTTTATTTACAGCTTGCCGGCGAACTTCTCCATCTCGTAGCACTCGATGATGTCGCCAAGCTTGATGTCGTTGTAGTTCTCAAGCGAGATGCCGCACTCGTAACCGCTCGCCACGTCCTTCACGTCGTCCTTGAAACGGCGCAGGCTGGAGAGTTTCCCGTCGAAGATCACCACGTTGTCGCGCAACAGGCGGACCTGGGCGTTTCTGACGATCTTGCCGTCGGTGACGTAGGAACCGGCGACCATGCCGTGCTTGGGTACCGAGAAGGTTTCCCTGATCTCGGCGCGGCCCAGGAACTTCTCCTTGAAGGTAGGCTCCAGGAGCCCTTCCATGGCCTTCTTGATGTCATCGACCGCATCGTAGATGATGTTGTAGAGCCGGAGGTCGACCCCTTCCTTCTCCGCGAGCGCCGCGGCCTTCACCTCGGGGCGCACGTTGAAGCCGAGGATGATGGCGTTACTGGCGCTGGCGAGGTTCACGTCGGTCTCGGTGATGGCGCCGACCGAGGCGTGCAGCACGTTGAGCCTGATGGCCGCGGTGGTCAGTTTCCTGAGCGACTCGGAGACAGCCTCCACGGATCCCTGCACGTCCCCCTTAAGGATGACGTTCAGGTCCTTCACCTCGCCCTTCTGGATCTTCTCGTAGAGCTGCTCCAGCGACAATTTGCTGTGCTTGGCGAGTTCCGTTTCGCGCAGCTTGATCTGACGGTGGGTCGCGATCTCCTTGGCCTGCTTCTCGTCGGCCATGGCGACGAAGACGTCGCCCGCGTCGGGAACTCCGGTGAATCCGATCACCTCGACAGGCATGGCCGGCCCCGCCTCGGCGATCTTCTCGCCCCGGTAGTTCTGCATGGCACGCACGCGACCGTAGTGAACGCCGGCGACGAAGTAGTCGCCCGCCTTCAGGGTACCCTCCTGAACCAGGACCGTGGCCACCGGGCCGCGTCCCTTGTCCAGCTTCGCCTCGACGATGGTGCCGCGGGCGGCCTTGTCCGGATTCGCCTTCAGCTCCAGAACGTCGGCCTGCAGAAGGATCATTTCCAGGAGCGAATCGAGGTTGAGCCTCTGCTTCGCGGAGACCTCGACGAAGATCGTCTCGCCGCCCCACTCCTCGGAGACCATGCCGAACTCCATGAGTTCCTGCTTCACCTTGCCCGGGCTTGCGTCCGGCTTGTCTATCTTGTTGATGGCGACGATGATCGGTACGCCGGCGGCCTTGGAATGGTTGATCGCCTCGCGGGTCTGCGGCATGACGCCGTCGTCCGCAGCCACGACCAGAACGACGATGTCGGTGACCTTGGCGCCCCTGGCGCGCATCGCGGTGAACGCCTCGTGGCCCGGGGTATCGAGGAAGGTGATCTTGCGACCGTTCAGATTCACGTCGTAGGCGCCGATGTGCTGGGTGATGCCGCCCGCCTCGCCCGCTATGACGTTCGCCTCGCGGATCGCGTCGAGCAGGGAGGTCTTGCCGTGGTCGACATGCCCCATGATGGTGACGACCGGCGGCCTCTTGATCAGGGACTCCGGAGCGTCCGGCTCGGCTTCCAGGATCTCGTCCACGTCGAGCGCCACGTTTTCCACCTCGTAGCTGAACTCGGTGGCGAGCAGGCTCGCGGTATCGAAATCGAGGGAATGGTTGATGGTCGCCATGACTCCCATCTTCATGAGGGTCCGTATCAGGTCGGTCGCCTTGATCCCCATCCGCTTGGCGAGTTCGCCAACGGTGATGGACTCGGTGATCTTGATGATCCTCTTGATCGCCTTGGGCACGGTGATCTCGGTGCTCTTGCCGATCTGGACCTTGGCGACGAACCTCTTCTTCCCCTTCCCGGAACGGGGACCGGGCTCGAAAACGCGCTCGCGCTTTTCGGACTCGGGCTTATGGAAAATCTCTTTCTTCTTGACGACGGGAGGGCCCTTCTTGCCGGCTACCGCGGCGGGCATCGCCTTCCGACTCTTCCTGCGCTCCTCGGCGAGTGCCGCGGGATCAGCCGGCGCCAAAGGTGCCGGACGATCGGGACCACGGGAGGGACCTGACGGCCTCTCGCCCGGACGGGATGTCGGCCTTTCGCCGGGACGCGCAGCACCCGCGGGGCGTGGTGCCCCCGGACGAGGTGCCGGGCGCTCGGTGCCGGGGCGCTCGACGCCGCGCGGCATTCCCGGGCGGGTCGCCGGGCGTTCCGACCCGGGGCCGGTTCGCTGGTATTCCCTGCGCTCTGAGGGGCGCTGTGACGGAATCGGGATCTCGACCATGCCGAGAATCCTGGCCCGAGTCGGGGTGGCCTTTTCCGGCTCGGCCTCGACCTTGGCCGGCGCTGCTGCCTCGACAGGAGCGACCGGAGCGGCGACGGCGGGAGCCTCGACCGATTCGGCCGGCTTCGGGGTCTCGGCAACCGGAGCCGCCGGAACAACCGGAGTTGCCGGAGCGGCAGGTTGCGCCGAAACTTCCGGTGCGGGCTTGGCCGGCTTGGCGGCGGGAACTTCCGCCGCGGGCGCTGCCGGCTTGGGAGCCGGAGCGGCCTCGATGATGACGGCGGCCTTCATCGGCTCCCTGGCGGGTTTTAGCGCCTTGGGCTCTTCAACCGGGGCGGTCGCGACGGGAGCGGCCTGAACCACGGGCTCCTCTTTCGGGGCCTCGACCGGGGCGCTCTCGGGAGGCGCCGCTTCGGCGGCGGGTTCCGCTACCTTGGCGCGTCTGCGGATGAGAGTGGGCTTGACGCGAACTTCTTCCTGGGAGACCTCTTTGACGGTTGTCTGCGCAGGGGAGGACAGTGCCTTGACATCCGCATCTTCAATAACAGCCATATGGTTTGTCACCGGCACGCCGAGGTCGGCCAACCTTGCCATTAGCTCTTTATTATCGATCCCCATCTGCTGCGCCAGCTCATATACGCGGGTTTTGCTCATCTACTCACGCTCCTCCTCAAAGAAGTTCCTGTACTTTTCCATTTCCGATTCAATCGACCCAATGAAGCCGCTGTCAAGGACAGCCAGAACGCTCCTGAGCTCTTTTCCAATCAGTTCCCCAAGGCGATCCTTGGTGAACAGGGCCATGCAGGCGACCCCTTTGAGTCTTGCCAGGTTCCGGAACTTCGCGCCGATATCGACCGAAATGTCCGTCGCCAGAAACAGTATGCCGGCGCCGCCCTTCTTCAGCTTGTCCATCACCTGATCCGAACCGGAGACGACCTTGCCGCCCTTGTTGGCCAGGCAGAGATAGCCGGCGATCCTCTCTTCAAGCTTTTCCGCCACCTGCCGCATCAGGATATCAGCCTCGGCTCCGAGCACTTCGCCCTTGAACCCCCGGCTGAACTGCTTTTTCTGCGCGGCGCGGGTCAGACAGGAACCTTTCAGGCAGGTGTAAACGCCCCGGCCCGGAAGCTTCTGCTGCAGATCTGGCACCACGGTCCGGTCCGGCGCCAGGACGAAACGCAGCAGGCTCCGCTTGTCCTTTACCTCCCGGCAGGCCAGGCAACTTCTCTGGGGATCAGCCTTGGGCATCCCTCTCAGACCTTCTCCGGGTCAGCGTCAGCGTCAGCATCAGCCTCGACTTCAGCATCAGCCTCGACTTCAGCTTCAGCATCAGCCTCGACTTCGGTTTCTGCCTCGTTTTCAGCCGGTGTCTCAACCTCAACCTCAGCCTCAACCTCGCCTTCAACCTCAACCTCGCCTTCAAGCTGGCCCTCGGCTTCGGCTTCTTCCTCATCGGTGCCGTCGTATGAGGCAAACTGCAGCAACTCGGCCTCGGCCATGCGCGTTTCACTCTTGATATCGATCTTCCAGCCGGTCAGTTTGGCGGCGAGCCGCACGTTCTGTCCGCGCTTGCCGATGGCAAGCGAGAGCTGGTCGTCCGCCACGATCACCTCCATGGCGAAATCCTCGTCATCGACGTAGACCTTGGTAACCACGGCCGGCGCCAGTGCGTTGCAGGCGAAGCGTGCCACATCCTCGGACCAGGGGATGATGTCGATCTTTTCGCCGCGCAGCTCGGAGACCACGTTCTGCACGCGGCTACCGCGCATGCCGACGCAGGCCCCGACCGGATCGACATCCGCATCGTGCGAATAGACGGCGATCTTAGCCCTGCCACCCGGCTCGCGTACCACGTTCTTGATTTCGACGATCCCCTCGGCGATTTCCGGGACCTCGGCCTCGAACAGTTTGGCCAGCATCATCGGATGGGTGCGGGAAAGCAGGATCTGCGGCCCCTTGGTGGTCATCCTGATCTCGGTGATGAGCGCCTTCACCCGGTCGCCCTGGCGGTACACCTCGCGCGGCGCCTGTTCCTTGTGGGGAAGCAGCGCCTCGGCGCGGCCCAGGTCGACGATCAGGTCACCCTTCTCGAAACGACGCACCACGCCGTTCACGATTTCGCCCTGGCGCTCCAGAAACTCGTTGAAGATCGTTTCGCGTTCCGCCTCGCGGACCCGCTGGATGATCACCTGCTTGGCGGTCTGGGCTGCGATCCGGGAAAAGCTGGTGGCATCCATCTTCATTCCGATGGAGTCACCGACCTCGACGTCCGGATCCTCTTCGCGCGCCTCATCGAGTTCGATCTCACGGTAGGAGTCCTGCACCTCGTCCACGACGGTAACGAACTCAAACAACTCAACCTCGCCGATCTCGACGTTGTAGTGAGCCTCCAGATCGCGGGTATTGCGGAACTTTTTGTTGGCAGCGGTGAGGACGGCCTGTTCCAGCGCCTCCAGCACGATGCTCTTATCTATACCCTTCTCTTTGACGATCTGGTCAATGGTATGCTTGAGGTTAAAGCTCGTTTCCACGTCACTATCTCCTTCGACTCGCTGATATTTTCATTTCAAAAGCGCTAGAATTCAAACTCAAGGTTGGCCTTGGCCACCTTATCCAGCGGAATGTCGGCGTGCTGTCCTTCCTGCAGATCGATGCCAATGATCCCGTCCACGATGCCGGTAAGCTTGCCGAGGAAGGTCTTGCGCTTGTTGCCGGCGGCGTCGGGAAGCGCCTCGAAGGTCCTGACCTTCACCAGTTCCCCAACAAAGCGCTCGTAATCGGCGATTTTCTTGAGCGGACGGCAGATGCCCGGAGAGGAAACCTCGAGAGTGTAGTTCTCGGGCATAAAATCCTCCACGTCGAGGATATCCGAGAGCTCCCTGCTGACCGCCGAGCAGATATCCAGGGTGATGCCACCCTCCTTCTCGATGAAGAGGCGGACCACCATGTCCCTCCCCTCACGCTTGTACTCGAGGTCTACCAGGCCCAGGCCGAGCGGCGCCAGGATCTGTTCCGTGATCTCCGTGATTCTTTCCGCGACATCAACTTTGGCCATATTTCCCGTTTTCCAATAAAAAAAGCGAGCCGGAGGAGCTCACTTTTGAGTGAACATTAACATGTGTCCCCATAATTATCACGGAAGCATCCTTTATGCAAGAGCTATTTTCGGTAAACTCGCCGATTCCCGGCGCACTTCCGGCCGCGTCGCGGCGAGATTCAGCCCGCTTCCCCGGGCTCGACATCCGCGCCTGATCCGGGCGCGGGCCCGGCGCATCGATTTTTTCGCACCGGTCGTTGCAGGGCATACCGCTTGGACTGCCGGGAGAGCGCTTGGCGGGTTCAATAGGACTCAAACGGCTCCGATCTTCCACTGCCGGCATGAAGCGGTTTCAGCGCAGAAGGCTTAACTCACGGCCCAGCTCATCCGCCCTGTACGGTTTGGCGACGGCCGCGCAGAAACCGTGGTTTTGATATCCGGCCATCACGGGATCGTAGGAATAGCCGCTGGAAACGATCAGTTTGGCCTTAGGATCGATGGCGAGGATCCGCTGAGCGGCCTCCACCCCGCCCATCGCGCCTGGAACGGTGAGATCGAGGATCACCGCCATGAAGGGGCTGCCCGCCGCTATATTCGATTCATACAGTGCCACGGCGTCGTTACCGTCGGCGCAGGTCGTCGCCTGATAGCCGAGAAATCTCAGGGTCTCCCGGGAAAACTCCCTGACAACCGGGTCGTCATCCATTATCAGCACCGATCCACTCCCCTGGCGAGTCCCGCATAACCGGTCTCCAGCATCGCCTTCGGGTGCGAGTACCTCCTTGCACGAGGGGAGGCAGAGGGTGAAGGTGGTCCCTTTTCCCACCCGAGAGGTGACCGAAACGTGGCCACCGTGCCGGTAGACTATCGAGTGGACCGAAGCAAGCCCAAGACCTGTATTGGTCTGCTTATTGGTGAAATAGGGGTCGAATATTTTGGGGAGGTCCGCATCCGAGATACCGTGACCCTGGTCGCTGATGGAGAGACTGACATATCTTGCGTCAGGAGGATGATCAGGACCTCCGCAGGCCCGCGCGCCGTTTTCGCCACGGATGGCTATAACCCCGCCGTCGGGCATGGCCTGCATCGCATTAATGAAGATATTGCCGAGGGCCTGAATGAGCTGACCTTCATCACCCCTGACAAGGGGCAAGGAAGCCTGCATTTCGAGTACACATCGCACGTTCGGCACATTAAGGGCCAGCAAGGCCACTTCTTCCACAACCTTCTGAAGTGACAAGGGTTTTTTAACGGGTGCGCCGCCGCTGGCGAAGGTCAGCAGTTGCTTAGCCATCCCGGCGGCGCGCATCGACGCCTTTTCCGCGTGTTGCAGGTATTGGCTCGCGCGGTGAGATTCACCAAGGACATTGCGCGCGAGGGAAATAAAGCCCATGACGCCGGTAAGGGCGTTGTTGAAGTTGTGGGCGATCCCACCGGCCAGGACACCGAGGGATTCCAGCTTCTGAACCTTGACGGATTGTTCCTGCATGGATTCGCGGTCGGTAATATCGATCAGGATGATAATGGTTCTATTGCCTGAAATCTGATTGAAGAAGAGGACGTGCCGGACTCCGCCGCCTTTACAGGTAACCCGCGCCTCGTAGGGCCGAAGGTCGGCTATCTCGGCATTCCTTCGCCCAGCCAGCGCATCTCGCTGCGATTCAACGACCTGTTCGCGGTAGTCCGGATCGAGAAAGGAAAGGAGGAACCACGCCGCGAGCGTCGGGATTTCTTCCCTGCCGTAGCCAAAGCATTCAACAAAAAATTCATTAACGTATTCGACCGTACCGCCCAGGTCGGTCCATACCACGCCGACCGGCATGATATCCATCAGATTTCTGAGATTCTGCTCACTCTTGCGGACTATCTGTTCCGCATGGATTCGATCGACGATTTCCGCTTCCAGCGAACGGTTGGCAGCGCTCAACTCCACTCTCGCCCGCACTTCCGTCTCAACAGCCGTGACCAGTTTTTCATTGAGACGAAGATTTTCCTCTTCGCGCAGCTGCAGCATTTTCGCGAGTTCGTTGATGGCCAGGGCCGCCCTTCCCGGCTCGTCGTTGGAAATCATGTCGATCCGGGAGGCGTAATCGCCGCCCTGCATCATCATCACGCCGCGGACAAGCGCGTTATAAGAGCGGGTCGTTCTACGTAGCACCAGGAAACTGAGCAGAGCGACGGCAAGCCAGAACAGCACGGCGAGCAGGCATGAAAGCACCACATCCTGACGGATGGTCCGTTTCAGGTCGTCGGTTCCCCGCTCGATACGGACCGTTCCGATCAGGGCCGAGGAGTCATTTTTCCCGTCCGTCAGCCCTTCCCCCATGGGGATCCCCACGGGGAGACTGCGCACCTCCACCGTCTCGCCGATCACCTGTGCCGGGCTGGAACCCGCCGGGGGACGAATATCCGCCAGCACCCTGCCATCCATGGTGGAAATTGTCACGGAACGGATCTCGGGAACGCGACCCGATTGTTCGGCGAACTGGCGCAACAGGTCGCGATTTTCGGCATAAAGCGGCAGCCGGACGGAATCCGCCAACTGCCGTGCCAGCAAATGGACCTCCTTTGTGGCATGGCGACGGGTTTCGCTAATTTTGTCAAGGATATGCAGGGTAATGAAGATGCAGGAGATAAACGCGGTCAGGATGGTGAAGATAAAGAAGATCTTGAATTGGAAGCTGGTGCGGATGGTTGACAGTCGCGCCCTTGGCAAAATCTTTACCCCCCGGAGAATCGATTGCAAATAAGGAGTGCAACGCTCGCTCGCCAAAAACGAACCGATTCCTTCGCGCGAGGCAGCGGCCAATTAAAAAGCTGCTCAACTAATAACAGAGGCCCGCGGATTAGGCAATAGCTATTACGGAGCATAATCAGGGCGGCAGGGAGCATTGCCGGGTAGCCCCGCGCGGACGCGCAAACATGGTGACTTACCTTATAGATAAAGACCTGATCAGATCGTCGGAGTATTCCAAGCGCCTCGCCACCGCGTTATTTGTCTTGATTGATAGCTTACGGGGCGAAACAAAAGCGAGGTCGGCAGGTTCCGCTCCCTGAAGAATTTGGCGCGCCATTTCACCCGCCTGTCTTCCCAGGTCGTTACGATCGCTCTCCAGAGCAATAATCGCCCCAAGCTTAAGATGAGCGGCGGAGAAAGAGATAACGGGGATCGACTCTCCCTGGGAGAAGAGGAAATAGGCTTCCAGTGTCTCCATGGTGACCGCCGTTGTATCGGGGATCAACCAGAGGGAATCCACCTTCCCTTTGAGTGAATTGAGTTGCCTGATGGTATGCCGCGGGCCGTGGACTTCACGGACGACAAGCTCAATGCCCAACCGCTGGGCCTCCGCGCGGGCAAGCTTCACATACCAGCCGGTTCTGGCGGGGTCGTGAATGATGCCGATCCGCTTGGCCTTCAGTTTTTGGAAGAGCGGCAAATAATGTTCGGGTTCCACGAACAGGTCGACCCCGGTCAGATTGTCGGAGTAGCGATCCGGATGGGGAATGCCCAGCGCCATGAGGGCGACCACCGGAGTCCTGCGGATCTTGCGCGTTGCCGCGAGGGCGCCGTCACCAACCGCCAGCACCAGGCGCGGACGCTCTTCCCGAACCACCCGGGCAACGTCGGCATCCGCGTAGTCGGATAGCACCAGCGTCCTGGTTTCCACGGGACAGGCGCTCCGAAAGCCTCGTATCGCCTCGTCGTACAGCGGGCTGCGAACGCTCTGCACCACGAGCACCTCGCTCGCCGCGGCGGACCCAGCCAGCAGAAGGAAGGCCAGTATGAGGAAGCATGACTTTCTCAAAACGTGAACCTCACTCCGCCTTCCAACCAGCGCCCGGCATTCTTGTAATTACTATTCAGATACTGTGAATCGTCAAAGAGGTTGTGCACCGAAAAGAACAGTTCCGGCGACAGATCGCTGTTCGGTCGGACTTTCTGCGTCAGGCTCAGGTCCCAGATGAAGGCGTGGTCCTTCGCCCCGTTGCCCGGATCAGCGTTCCATCGGACATAGTTGCCGGTCATTATCCCGCGCAACCCCAGACGGTCGTTGTCGTAATGCAGGGCAAGCTTTGCGCCATGTTCCGGCACATCGTGAAGACGGATTCCCGTTTCCTTGTCCCTGGCATCGGTGAAGGTGTAGCCACCGGAGAGGGATATGTTGTAGAGCGGAATAGTCCGGGCCTCAACCTCAACCCCTTGCTTGATCTGGCTTCTGAGGGTAGCACCCGGCGCGTCGGGATTTGCATCGATGACTTCAACATTCCAGGTATTGTTATAAAAGAAGGTCCCTTTCAACCATAGATAGGGAACCGCAGTGCTTTCCGCACCGGCCTGAACGGTCTGGACCTTCTGCGGACCGTTGCTCCAGATGGCGTTGGGCAGACTGTAACCCCTTGCATAGTAACTGCGCAAAACGGTTTTTTCCGTCAGGCTGTAGGTCGCCCCCAGGGTATAGCTCAGGGCATCACTGCTGAGCCCGGTATGATCGAAACGAATCCCGGGGAGAATGGTCAAAGCACCGAAGGAAAACGCACCGTTGGTGTACGTCCCCCATCGGTCCCAGGACCGATCTGTAATGAAGGGAGAATCCGGGGACAAAACCTCCCATTGACGTGTTTCAGCATGTTCGTACTCAACACCGGAAACCAGATTGGCGAGGCCGTCCCCCCAGCTGAGTTTGGCGCTCCCTCCCTTGGTAGACTCGCGTAAGTGGAATTCCCTGTAAGGAATTACCGCCCCATCGATAAGATCTCCCCAAAGAGTCAGATTTTCTTCCTGGCTGAGCCGTGCAACAAGCTCTAATTTCATGAGATTGCCGACAGGATACGTTAAGTTCAGGAATGAATAAGTCCTTTGATTTTCAGTGTTGTCATGGGTGCTAGCCGTCTCGTTGAGCCCCCGTTTTGAGTCGCGGAAATCAAGACCAAAGGTGAGGCTTCCGTTGCCGGGCATATCGTAGGTGAACTTTCCGAAGACATTACTATTGTTGATGCCGTTATTTTGGAGCAGACCGCCGGAGTGGACGTTACCGCCGGAAAGGTAGTAGCCGAAACCCTTTGCCGTACCGCTTGCCTCTCCGTGCAGGTCAGTAGTAAAACGCTCGCCGATAGAGGAGAAGACCGTTCCACTCAATGCACTCTCGTTGTTCGGAGCCTTGGTGATCACATTTATCACGCCGCCGAGAGCTTGCCCCCAGGCCGCCGAGGCAGCACCCTTAATGATCTCTACCCGCTCTATCTGCTGCACGGCAATCCGAGCAGGATCAGCCTGGCCTTGAAGGAGGTTACCCTGTGGAATACCATCGATTAACACTAACACATGGGCGTTTAATGCACCCTGAAGGGAAAAATCGGTCCAACTGCCGGGAGTGCGGACCTCCTGGAGTTGAAAACCGGGAACGGTATTCAACACCTCGGCCAAGGTATGGGCATTCAGCGCGGCGATCTGTTTCTCGGTGATGACGGTGACGTTTTCAGCGATGCGGGATATTGGACGGGGAATGCGGGAGGTGGATACAACCGTCTCTTCAATGGTGAAGATCTCGAGGGTTTGGCTGTCATCGGTTTCCCCACTCCAGGCGGTTGAAACCGAAACAAGGAAGAGGGTAAGAAGGAAATAGCATATTTTATCGAATCGAAAAAATTTCAAAATATTGCCTTAAGTAAAGAGCATCCCTAACCGACAAGCTAGGGATGGTTTCGATCACTAGCACGGTGAATACTCATTGGAAACGCGTGAAGCTAACATGCTTCGTCTTAATTAGTAAAGATTTTTTAGCAGCAACATCCCCCGGGATGCATTAACTCATATGGAGGGAACAAACATGGAAACGGAAAACAACGAATTGGTAATCCTCGACGCAGGTCGTGACGACACGGAGGAGCTTTACGCCTGCTGTACCGGTTCCAACGCACGTCAGTAACGTAAATGCCGCAGTTCAACCGGGGGGAGCTCAGCTCCCCCTTCCCTTTTCGGAGCCCCAATGCCACTCTACCTCTCCCGCTACCTGAAGATCTACCCCGCCCCGGACCAGCCGGGCTCATATATCCTCTACTCGACCAGGAAAGGCTCCCTGGTCCGGCTTTCCGAAGCCATGCTCGGCGCGGCGCGGAATGGAACGCTGAGCGAAACGGATCAGGCGGTCCTGCGTCGCATGGAAATCCTGGTCGATGACCCGGCAGCCGAACGGGATGCCATGGAGTCGCTGGTCAAGCGGACCAACAGCCGGAGCAAAAAGTTCAAGGCTACGGTCGTGCTGAACCTGGACTGCAACCTGGCCTGCCCCTACTGCTATGAAGGATATTACCGTGGAAAGAAATACATGAGCCGGTCCGTCGCCCGGCAGGTCGTCGACTATATCATCGATGAGCAGATAGGACTGGGCCGCGAGGTGAAAATCGGGTTTTACGGCGGCGAGCCGCTTCTTTCCATCCCCTTGATCCGGGAGATCGCCGGACCGATTCAGGAAGCGGCCCGGGAGCGGGGGGTCGCCTTCTCCTTTGCCCTGACCACCAACGCCACCCTTCTCACCCGACCGGTGGTCGAGGAGCTGCGGTCGCTCGGGCTCACCGAAGCAATCGTAACCCTGGACCGCACCCGCGAGATTCATGATCGCCAACGCCCCTTCGTCTCCGGCAAGGGGAGCTTCGAGGTCATCGTCGCCAACATAAAAGCGGTCTGGGACCTGATAACGATACAGCTGGGTGGGAACTTCTCGCGTGAAGAGTACCGTGAATTTCCACTCCTCCTGGACCATCTCCTGGCCGAAGGGATCACCCCCGACAAGATCGGCCTGGTCCAGTTCGCCCCGATCACCCCGAAATCCGGCAAGACCGTGGGAGCCGACGGCCACGCGGGCTGTCTCTCCGGTAGTGAACCGTGGGTCACGGAGGCGGCCCCCTATCTCCGGGAAGAGACCATGAAGCGGGGCTTTACCAGCTACAAGCCGACCATGGCCGCCTGCATCATCGAATTCGAAAACGACCTGGTCGTCAACTACGACGGCTCCCTTTACAAATGCCCCGCCCTCATCGGCTGGCCCGAACTCTCCATCGGCACCCTGACCGACGGAATCAGCGACTACGCCAAATCCCACAACCTGGATGTCTGGAAAAACGAAGCCTGCCTGGACTGCCCCTACCTCCCGATCTGTTTCGGCGGCTGCCGCCTGCTCACCCTGCTGAAAAACGGGGCAATCAACGACGTGGACTGCCGCAAGGGATACTACGACGCAACCCTGGAAAAGATCATACTCCAGGACCTGCGGTATGGCGGACCGATCCGGTAATGATCGACCGACTGCCCCCCAACGGCCGCCGACCTTCCAGGCGGATCAGGATGTAAGTCACCCTGCATTTGCCGCAAAAGTTCCCTGAACCGAGCAAACGCTTCACTTTTCGGCCGTTAACTGCTATATATTGACCCTGCGCCAGGCAGGCAAAATATACCTTTTAAGGATGAGTGAATCGACCATGAAATATATCAGCACCAGGGGAAATATCGCACCGATCGGGTTCAAGGACGCCGTCATGATGGGGCTCGCCACGGATGGAGGGCTCATACTGCCGGAAAACATCCCGCGCATTGACCGGGAGACTCTTTTAGAGTGGTCGAAACTTTCCTACCCGGATCTCGCCTTCAGCATCATCTCCCTATTCGCCGACGATATACCGAAATCGGATCTGAAGCAACTGATCGACCGCTCCTATAAAAGCTTCGAGCACCAGGAGACCACCCCCCTGGTGAAAAAGGACGGGGTCTACATACTGGAACTGTTCCACGGCCCCACCCTCGCCTTCAAGGACGTGGCTCTCCAGCTCCTGGGAAACCTTTTCGAGTATCTCCTTAAGGAACGCGACCAGAAGATGAACATCCTCGGCGCCACCTCGGGCGACACCGGGAGCGCCGCCATAGCCGGGGTGCGCGGCAAGAAGAACATCGCCATCTTCATCCTGCACCCCCACCTGAAGACCTCCCCGATCCAGGCGCGGCAGATGACCACGGTGCTCGACGACAACGTCCACAACATCGCGGTCAAGGGAACCTTCGACGACTGCCAGGAAATCGTCAAGTCGCTCTTCAACGACCTCGACTTCAAGGAAAAGTACGCGCTGGGCGCCGTCAACTCCATCAACTGGGCGCGGGTGCTGGCCCAGGTGGTCTATTACTTCTACGCCTGGGGCCGCCTGCCCGAGCAAGAAGAGGTGACCTTCGCCGTCCCGACCGGCAATTTCGGCGACATCTTCGCCGGATACCTGGCGAAACGGATGGGCCTTCCCATCAAAAAACTGCTGCTCGCCACCAATGAAAACAACATCCTGAGCCGCTTCGTTTCCAGCGGGGACTACTCCCTCGGAGAGGTGGTGCAGACCGTCTCCCCCTCCATGGACATCCAGCTCGCCTCGAACTTCGAGCGCTACCTTTTCTACCTCTTCGACGAGAGCCCTGAAAGGGTCAAGGCCGCCTTCGCCGAGCTCCAAAAGAGCGGCAGGATCGTGTTCAGCGCAAAGGAGCTGGAGCGGGTCCAAGGCGAATTCTCGACCTATTCGGTCGACGAGCGGGAGACCCTGGACACCATCGCGTCGTTTCACCGGGAAACCGGCTACATCCTCGACCCGCACACCGCGGTCGGCGTACGCGCAGCGCTTAACTGCGTCACCGACGGCTCCCCGGTCATCTGCCTCGCCACCGCGCATCCCGCCAAGTTCGGCGATGCGGTGCAGAAGGGGACCGGCTTCCCGACCCCGCTACCTCCCCAGCTCGCCGCGCTGGAAGGGCTCGAAACCCGCTGCGAGGTGATGGATGCCGACCGGGAGCTGATCAAGCGCTACCTGCAGGAAAATGCCCGCTAGAGGCCTATGATGAAATCCGAGACTGCCTTAAAACTCATGACGATCGACTGGGACCTGATCGACACGGTGCTCCTGGACATGGACGGCACCCTGCTGGACCGGCATTTCGACGACCACTTCTGGCTGGAGCATGTGCCTAAGCGCTACGCGGAAAAGCACGCCACCTCCGTCGACTCCGCCAAGGAGCGTCTCTACCGGATGTTCCGCTCCCAGGAGAACACCCTCAACTGGACCGATCTCGACTACTGGTCCGACCAGTTAGGGCTCGACATCCCGGTGCTGAAGGAGGAGCTGAACCACCTGATCGCGGTGCACCCCTTCGTCACGGAGTTCCTCCTCTTCCTGCGCCAGAACGGCAAGGCGATCTACCTGGTGACCAACGCCCACGGCAAGACGCTCGAACTCAAGATGCGCAGGACCAGTATCGGCCCGTATTTCGACGGGATCATCTCGGCGCACGATCTGGGACTTCCCAAGGAGGAACCCGCCTTCTGGGGGAAACTCCAGGAAAGGTTCCCCTTCACCCCCGAGCGCTCCATGCTCGGCGAGGACAGCGAGACCAACCTGGAAACAGCAAGGCTCTTCGGCATCCGGTACCTGATCCACGTCGGGCGCTTCAGCTCGGTCGCGACACCAGCCCTCTCCCAGAGATTCAGCACCATCAACTTCTTCAGCGAACTGCTGCCGCGCGACGGTACCATGACCGTGGCGATCTGAAGCTTCAACCGCCAACCCACCAACCAACTTCAGGAGAACCGCAATGAGCCAGAATCTTGCCTGGGATACCACTCCCCTTTACCCTTCCCCCTCCTCCCCCGAACTCGCGGGCTCCTTCGAAACCGGCGCCACACAGGTCGCCGCCTTTAGGGAGCGCTATAGAGAAAAAGTCGCCGCCCTTTCGGCAACCGGTCTCCTGGAGGCGCTGATCGCCTTCGAGGCTCTTGAGGAGGCGCTGGTTAAGCCGCAACTCTACGCCCACCTCCTTTTCGCCGCCGACAGTGAGAGCGACGAAAACAAGCGGCTCTCCCAGAAGTCGGCTGAATTCGGGAATCTCATGGGGAGGGAGCTTCTTTTCTTCGACCTGGAGATCATCCAGATGGAGGAGGCGCGCTTCAAGAGCCTCGTGGAGGGAAACGAGCTCACGGCGTACCGCCACTTCCTCGAGGCCCTGCGCAAGTTACGCCCCCACACCCTCACCGAGCGGGAGGAGAGCCTCCTTGCCCAGAAGAGCCTCACCGGCGTCCAGGCGTTTTGCCGCCTCTTCGACGAGGTCTCGGCTTCCTTTCGTTACAGTCTCGAGATCGACGGGGAAACGCGGGAGCTTACCGGAGAGGAGCTGCTGGCCCTTTTGCATCACCACGACGCGGGCTTGAGGGAGCGGGCGTTCGCGACCTTCCTGAAACGCCACGAGGAGAACGCGATCCTTTTTTCCGCAGTCTTCAACAACGTGGCGCTGGACCACTCCCAGGAGCTGGAGCTGCGGGATTTCAGCAGCCCTATGGAGCCGACCAATCTGGACAACGAGATACCCACCCCGGTGGTCGAGAGCCTGATGCGGGTATCCGAGACCAATTACCCGCTGGCCCAGGAGTACTTCAGGATCAAGGCGGGGCTCCTTGGGATGGCGCGCCTGAAGAACAGCGACGTCTACGCGCCCCTGTCTGACAGCGGCAGGAAGTACAGCTTCGACGAGGCACGCGACATGGTGGTTCAGGCCTACGGCGGCTTCTCGGCGGAATTCGCCGGTTTGGCGGACTCCTTTTTCCAGGAGAGGCGGGTCGACGTCCTGCCGCGTGCGGGAAAAAGCGGAGGCGCCTTCTGCATGGGGATGACCCCGTCGCTCCCACCGTACCTTCTGCTGAACTTCACCGGGAACCTGCGCGACGTCTCCACCATCGCTCACGAGGTGGGGCACGGCATCCATTACCTCCTGGCGCAGCGCCAGACCATGCTGAACTACCACGCGCCGCTGCCGCTGGCCGAAACCGCGTCGGTTTTCGGCGAGATGCTCCTGACCAGGCACCTGCTGGAAAGCGAGACGGACCGGGCGGTCAAGAGGTCGCTGCTGTGCGCCAAGATCGAGGACATCATCGCCACCACCTTCCGGCAGAACGTCCTCACCAGATTCGAGGAGAGGATGCATCTGGAGAGGAAAGACGGCCTCCTGACGGCGAGCCAGCTCTGCGACATCTGGTGGGAGGAAAACGACAGGCTTTACGGCGACTCGGTTGAGATGATAGAGCCGTACCGCTTCGGCTGGAGCTACATCTCCCATTTCATTCACGCGCGTTTCTACTGCTACTCCTACACCTGCGCCGAGCTTTTAGTGCTCTCCCTTTACCAGCGCTACCTGAAGGAGCGCGAGAGCTTCATTCCGATCTACCGCGGCATCCTGGCGGACGGAGGTTCCAAGACCCCGGCCGACACCCTGGCGCCCGCCGGCATCTCGCTCAGCGACCCGAGCTTCTGGCAGGACGGCTACGACCTGCTGGACGACATGATTCAGGAGCTGAAGGGGCTTTTGTAGGGACGGGCTATTTGCTGTTCACGTTTTTGCTTCGATCCCATGCCGGCCGGCTCTCCCTGGCCGGCAACAAATAAAAAAAAGGCCCGCCGGTTTTCCCGGCGGGCCTTTTTCATTGCTGCTTGCTACTGTTTATTTGTACTCGTCGATCTCGTCGAACTGGAGGTACTTGTAGACGCTTTCCTTCTTCGGTTCCACCTTCTCCTTGTACTCGGCAAGGTACTGGGCAGGCGTCGGGAGTTTCCCGAGATGGACGGTGACGGCCCCAAGTTCGGCGGAGCCCAGGAACACCTTGGCGCCGTTGCCGATCCTGTCATCAAAGTTACGGGTCGAGGTGGAGAACATGTTCACCGCGTCCGGCACGCGGGCCTGATTACCCATGCAAAGCGAGCAACCCGCGATCTCGATCCTGGCGCCGATGGCGCTGTAAACCGAGAAGTACGCCTCTTCCTTCAACTGCTTCTGATCCATGCGGGTCGGCGGGCAGATCCAGGTGCGGACCGCCGGATTGAACTTCTTGCCCCTCCAGATCTCGCCCGCTGCGCGGAAGTGCCCGATGTTGGTCATGCAGGAGCCGAGGAACACGTCCTGGATCGGCGTGCCGGCAACCTCGGAGAGGACCTTGACGTCGTCCGGGTCGTTCGGGCAGCAAAGAATCGGCTCGGTGATCTGGGCCAGGTCGATCTCGATGACTGCCGCGTACTCGGCGTTGGCATCGGCCTCCAAGAGCTTGGGAGCCTTGAGCCAGGCTTCGACCGCGTCGATACGCTTCTGCAGGGTGTTGGCGTCCTGGTACCCTTCCTTGATCATCTTGCGCATCAGCGCGGCGTTGGAGCGGAGGTACTTGGAAACGGACGCCTCGGAAAGCTTGATGCAGCCGGCGGCGGCGCTTCTCTCGGCGGCGGCGTCGGTGAGCTCGAAGGCCTGCTCGACGGAAAGATCCGGCAGCCCCTCCATCTCGAGGATCCGGCCGTTGAACACATTCACCTTGTTCTTCTTCGGAACGGTAAGGAGCCCCTGCTTGATGGCCCAAAGCGGGATGGCGTTCACGGCGTCGCGAAGGGTAATGCCGGGATTGAACTTCCCTTTGAAGCGGACCAGCACGGACTCAGGCATGTCGAGCGGCATGAAGCCGAGCGCGCCGGCGAAGGCGACCAGGCCGGAGCCCGCCGGGAAGGAGATCCCGATCGGGAAACGGGTGTGGGAGTCGCCGCCGGTCCCGACGGTGTCGGGGATCAGCAGGCGGTTCAGCCAGGAATGAATGACGCCGTCGCCCGGCTTCAGGGGGACGCCGCAGCGCTCGATGATGAATTGCGGCAGGTTCTTGTGCATCTGCACGTCGGAGGGCTTCGGGTAGGCCGCGGTGTGGCAGAAGGACTGCATGAACATCGGAGCCAGGAACTTCAGGCAGGCGAGTTCCTTCAGCTCGTCGGCGGTCATCGGCCCGGTGGTGTCCTGGGAGCCGACCGTGGTCATGGCGGGCTCGCACGCGGTGCCCGGCAGCACGCCGACAACTCCGCACGCCTTGCCGACCATCTTCTGGGCCAGCGAGTATCCCTGGCCTGCCTTGGGGACCGGGTTGACCGGAAGGGTGAAGACATCGGTAGCGGGGAGGCCCAGAGCCTTTCTGGCCCGGTCGGTAAGGGCGCGGCCGATGATGAGCGGAATCCTGCCGCCGGCGCGGAACTCGTCGAAGAGGGTGTTCGGTGCGATGGCGAAGCTGGAGAGCAGCGCGCCGGCCTCGCTCCTGATCTCGCCTTTCTTGGCATCGATCACGATGACGTCGCCGGTCTTCATCTTGGCAACGTCGGCCTTGATCGGGAAGGCGCCGGAGTCCTGGGCGGTGTTGAAGAAGATCGGGGCGATGACGCCGCCGATGATGATGCCGTCCCTTCTCTTGTTGGGCACCGCCGGGATGTCTTGGCCGATGTGCCAGAGCACGCTGTTGCAGGCGGATTTCCGGGAAGAACCGGTACCGACCACGTCGCCCACGAAGGCAACCTGGAATCCTTCGGCCCTGAACTTGGCGATGGTCTCGACCCCTTCCGGAAAGCGGGTTTTTCCCATTACCAGCGCGTGCAGGGGGATGTCAGGGCGGCTCCAGGCGTCGCCTGCCGGTGAGAAGTCGTCGGTGTTGATCTCGCCGTCGACCTTGTACACCTTCACCTTGACGGAAGCGGGGAGGCCGGCCTTGGTGGTGAACCACTCGGCCGCGGCCCAGGAGTCCAGCACCTTCTTGGCGGAGGCGTTGGTCTTGGAGAGCGCCAGCACCTCGTCGAAGGCATCATAGACAAGGGTTATGCCGGAGAACGCCTTGACGGCGCCGTCCGCGAGTTCGGCGTCCTTGAGCGCCGCCACCAGCGGGGCCACGTTGTAGCCGCCGAGCATGGTGCCGAGGATCTTTACAGCGTCCTTTTTGGAGACCAGCGGGGACTTGATGGAACCGGCGACGATGCCGGCGAGAAAGGTTGCCTTCACCTCGGCGGAAGGGTCGACACCCGGGGAGACCCTCTCCTTGAGGAGTTCCAGAAGGAATGCCTCCTTGCCTGCGGGGGGAGCCTCCAGGAGTTTGCACAGTTGGGCGGTCTGCTCCGGGTCGAGCGGCTTGGCGGGAATCCCGAGTGCCTTTCTTTCAGCCTCTTGCTTCAGGTATGCTTCGATCATGATCACTCCTCCAGATATTTTTTGCAACAATCCATGGCATTTATAGCAATGCGCGGGCGACGGATATGCTTCGTTTCAACGGATACTGTATACAGTTTTTGGCCTGCTTTGTCAATTGTTGAAATAGATGCGGGGTGGGGATTTCTCTTCACGGGGAAGCGAGTTAGCAGGTTGGGATCGACAGCAACTCCGGATGGGCATAGACGTTGAATCGCGCACCACGCAGATAGCCTATCAGAGCGATTCCCGCTTCCTGGCAGATCCGGATCGCCATGTCCGTCGGCGAGGTGCGGGAGGCTATCAGCGGGATGTCGAGGGCCGCGGCCTTGGCGGCCATCTCGGCGGAAACGCGGCCCGAGGTGACCAGCACTCTTCCGGCGAGTGGCACCCCCTTGAGGAGCGCCTCGCCGGCCAACCGGTCGAAGGTGTTGTGACGTCCGATGTCCTCGGCGTGCAAAAGGAGCCTGCCGTGCGAGTCGCCCACCGCGGCGGAATGAACACCACCGTGGCTTTTATACTGTTCCGCCTTCTGGGTGAGTTGCCCCATCAGGTCGAAGACGGCTTCCGGAGGGATCGGCTCGCACTCTCCCACGCGCTTCCCGAGCCCACCCGCGGCCGGAAGCGAGAAGGTGATGCCGGTTCCACACCCGGAGGTGAGTATCGGCTTGAGTTCGGCGGGTAGTTCCCCCCTGATGCGAACATTGGCGATACCGTAGTCGTTGCAGACGCTCAACATCAAGAAATCCTCTACCCGGCTGACAAACCCCTGCACCCGAAGAAAACCGGCCACAAGAAACCTTAAGTCATGGGGCGACGCGATGAGCGTGACCAGCTCCCGGTCGTTCACCCTGAGCACCAGGGGAAACTCCCCCACCACCTCCGCTTCGCCGCGCGCCAGCTGGCCATCCTTATAGATGAACATTTCTTTCATAACAAATTCCCAAAAAACATGACTTGAGACGGCACAGGGGGAAACTTGAGAAAACCAAAAACGAGCAAAACCACTGGCCACGGAGAACATCTGAGAACTTCGGAGAAAATTTAAACTCTGCATGTCAAGAGCAGTGTCCAGGGTCCACCAGGTATTACAGGGTTGACCTTGACCTTGACCTTACTCAGATTTCCTCAGATTTTCTCCGTGGCCAATGGTTCTAGCTTGGGTTCTTCAAATCACTTTTGCGCTCCCTCCGCTGCTACTTGACCCCGCCGATGCAGAGGTATTTCACCTGGAGAAAGTCCTCTATGCCGTACTTGGAACCTTCCCGGCCGAGGCCGGACTGCTTCACCCCGCCAAAGGGGGCGACCGCCGTGGAGATGAGCCCGGTATTGACGCCGACGATCCCGTACTCGAGCGCCTCGGCCACCCGCCAGACGCGGGAGATGTCCCGGCTGTAGAAATAGGAGGCCAGGCCGAACTCCGTGTCGTTGGCCATCTGCACCGCCTCGGCTTCGGTATGGAAGCGAAAGAGCGGCGCCACCGGTCCGAAAGTCTCCTCGCGGGCAACCAGCATGCCGGTGGTGACATCGGCCAGGACCGTCGGCTCGAAAAAGGTGCCGCCCAGAGCATGGCGCTTGCCGCCGGTAACCAGACGCGCGCCATGGGCCAGAGCATCGGAGATATGCTCCTCGACTTTTTCCAGCGCCCCCCTGTCGATGAGCGGCCCCTGCTGAGTTTCACCCTTGAGGCCGTCACCCACCTTCAGCGCGCCGACCGCGGCGGCGAGCTTCTCGGCGAAGCAGTCGTACACCCCGTCCTGAACCAGGAAGCGGTTGGTGCAGACACAGGTTTGTCCCGTGTTTCGAAACTTGGAAATAATGGCCCCCTCCACCGCATGATCGAGATCAGCGTCGTCGAACACGATGAAGGGAGCGTTCCCCCCGAGTTCCAGGGAGACCTTCTTCACGGTGCCGGCGCACTGGGCCATCAGTTTCTTGCCGATCTCCGTCGAGCCGGTGAAGGTCAACTTGCGCACCAGGGGATTGCCCGTCATCTCGGCGCCGATCCCCGCCGCCCCGCCGGTCACCACGCTGAACACCCCGTCAGGGATCCCGGCGCGGCGCGCGAGTTCCGCCAGCGCCAGCGCGGAATAGGGCGTGGCGGTTGCCGGCTTCACCACCATGGTGCACCCGGCGGCCAGCGCCGGAGCGGCCTTTCTGGTGATCATCGCGGAGGGAAAGTTCCAGGGGGTGATGGCAGCGCAGACCCCGATCGGCTCCTTGAGGACCAGAATCCTCTTGTCGGCCTGATGCGGCGGGATGACGTCCCCGTAGATCCTCTTTCCTTCCTCCGCGAACCACTCGATAAACGAGGCGGCATAGACGATCTCACCGCGCGACTCGGCAAGGGGCTTCCCCTGTTCCGCCGTCATCAGCATGGCAAGGTCGTCCATATTCTCCAGGAGGAGTTCGAACCAGCGCCGCAGGATAGTGCAGCGTTCCTGCGCCGTTTGGGCACGCCACCCGGGATAAGCGAGGTTGGCGGCCTCGATGGCCCTTCGTGTTTCCGCCGCGCCCATTTTGGGGATGGTACCGATCTTCTCATCGGTGGCCGGGTTGGTGACATCGATGGTCTCGCCACTGTCGGCCGCCACCCATTTCCCGTCGATGAAGCAGAGCTGCTGGAACAGTTTGCCGTCGCGTAAAGGTAACATGTGCTCCTCCTGGGAAAAGTTCAAAGTGCAAAGTTCAGGGTTCAGGGTTTAACTTTGATCTTAGAGCCCTGAACAGCTTCCAGGTAATTGGCAGTGAATATGTAGTCGTCCAGATAGTCGCGCTTGCCGTCTCCGTTCAGGTCGAACTTGGGGGCGACATCGGTGCCACGGGTTTTCAGGAACAGCTGAAAATCCGCCTCGGTCACCTTGCCCGATTTGTCCAGATCGACATCCGCCATCGGAGAGACAGTCAGTGGAATTTCCTGCATGGTTTCACCCGTCAGCATGCTGATGCTCGCCTTGACCACGCCCGGGTCAGGCTTCACCTCAACCTGCCACTCACCGTCGCCTGGCTGCGACAACGACAGGTAGCGAGCGGAGCTGAAGGCAAAGTTGGGAGCCTTGTCGCCGAACACCTTCGTGATGGTCACCTTGACGCTCGCCTTGCCATCGGCTATACATATCGCGGGGATCTGGCTGAAGGGGGCATCCATGTCCCGCTCGAAGAGCGCGACAAGGTTCTTGACCGTCTTCTCTCCCGCAAAGAGCCTGAATTTATCCAGGACGCTCGGTACCACTTTGATACTGGCTCCCTGCGCCTCATTGGCGGGAGTTTGGGTTTCGGGAGCATCCGGCGCCTCTGCCGGAGCGGCTACAGGTACGGGATTCTCACGAGATTCCTGCTGCGCCGGTTGTGCCGGCGCCTCCTTTCGCTCCCGCGCTACGGATCCGTCCGTGGGCATCGTCAGAGTCCCGCCCACCACGAAAGGCGCCCCTGTCAACCCGCTGGTGGCGCTGGTTGTAGTACTGGTGGTAGTATTGGTGGCGGTGCCATCGCTGGTTATGGGGCTGGTTACAGCGGCCCTAGAGTCGGCCGAATCGGCGCCAGGAGATCCGTTAAATGTCACAGGCAAGGTTTTCCCGGCCAGGTTTATGACACTTCCTTTCACATTGATCGCGCCGGTGGAATCACCGGCCCGATCAAAGGTAATCGTGGCGATCACCCCGCTCCCGTTCATGACCTTGCCACTGATCACGGCAAGATGCACCGTTCCCGGTTGACCGGAGTTCACAGCTGACATGGCGCCATTGGTGAGACTTCCCTGCACCACGCGCGGGTTGGAGAGACGGGAACTGTCAAAAGTGAGGGTGATATCTAAACCGGAAGGCGCATCCAGGCCGCTCGCCAGCAGGGTGAAGGCATTGCCCCCGGCATGGGTTAGGGAAATCGTTCCGGCGGCAAAGGCCGAAAAGGGAAGCAACAAGAGGACGCACAGGACCAACATCTGGCATAAAAAGGTTCGCTTGGGCTTGAGCATGCATGACCTCACATTTGAATCAGGTTGATGACTGACATAGTGGAGCCTCAAGGCAGCCGCGATGCAAAAAAGGCATCTTGAGAACAATGTTTTTCACCTACGTCACGAAAAACCTTAAGCGGCACAATACAGCACGGTGCAACTTTACGTCAGCAACAGTTTTCATGTCAAGCTGGATGACAGTCGACCAGGTGAATCTTCAAGCATCACACCGGCTAGCGGAGATAAAAAAACGCGGAAGAGGAATTCCCCTTCCGCGTTTGTCATCTCAAAGGCCCGGCAGGCGTCAGGATACCTTGCCCATGGTCTTCAGTATCTCCCACCCCTTAAGCAGGTCGAGCGCGCGCAGAATCTGGGAATCTCCCTTGACTGTTTCATCGGTCTTATAGGGAACGGGCTTGGCCTTTTTCTCGTCGACTTCATCCTTCTTTTCGCCCACGAAATGGTTCTCCAGGTCCTTTTCCCTGATATGCATGCCATCCGTTTTCTTATCCGAGGTCGCGGCGATTTCCACCTTCTCGGCGGTGATGTCGGGAGTGATCCCCTTGGCCTGAATGGAGCGCCCGCTCGGGGTAAAGTACCTGGCAGTGGTGAGCCTGAGTCCGGAATTGTCAGAAAGCGGTATGATGGTCTGCACACTTCCCTTGCCGAAACTCTGGGTCCCCATGACGACCGCCCGCTTGTGGTCCTGCAGGCAGCCGGCGACGATCTCCGAGGCGGAGGCTGAGCCGCTGTTGATCAGCACCACGATCGGGTAGTTGGGCTCCTTGCCCCCCTTGCGCGAGGTGAAGCGCATCTTGGAATCCTTCTCGCGCCCTTCGGTGTAGACGATCAGCTTCCCTTCGTCGATGAAATGCTCGCATACCCGCACCGCCTGGTCCAGCAGCCCGCCCGGATCATTGCGCAGGTCGAGGACCAGCCCCTTGAGCGGCTTCTGCTCCGACTGCAGGTTCTTGAGCGCCTTCTCCAGGTCGTCGTCCGTCTTCTCCTGGAACTGGGAGATTCTCACGTAGCCGTAGCCGTCATCCAGCACCTTGGACTTCACGCTCTTGACCTGTATGATGTCGCGCTCCAGCACGAACTCCTTGGTCTTGTCCAACCCCTCGCGCATGATGGTCAGGGTCACCTTGGTCCCCTTGACCCCCCTCATCTTTTTCACGGCGTCCGTTATGGTCAGATCCTTGGTGAACTTGTCGTCGATCTTCAGAATCTGGTCGCCGGCCTTGATGCCGGCCTTGAATGCCGGGGTGTCCTCGATCGGGGAGATGACCGTCAGAAGACCGTCCTTGATGGTAATCTCGATGCCGAGCCCACCGAAGGCGCCCTTGGTGTCGATCTTCATCTCCTTGTAGGTATCCGGGGGCATGAAGGAACTGTGCGGATCAAGCGAGGTGAGCATGCCGTTGATCGCCCCGTAGATAAGCTTCTTGGTGTCCACTTCCTCGACGTAGCTTTTCTTCACGATGGAAAGGACATCGGTGAAGAGTTCGATCGATTCGTAGTCGCTGCCGCCGCCCTGAGCCGCACATCTGCGCTGCACGCCAAAGGCGATGGCCAGCGTCAGCAACGAAACCGTGGCGACGAAAAGGGTCGCTTTCTTGAGTTTACTGCCCTTGAACATTATGCCTCCCGAGTGAATGTTTGAAGTACCTTTTTACCGGAACCAGGGGGCGGGATCGACCGGCTTGCCCTGATAGCGAATCTCAAAATAAAGTATCGGCCCCTTGTTGGAGTCCCTGTCGCCCACGCTTGCCAGGACCTCGTTTCGCGCCACCTTCGATCCGACCTTCTTGATCACCGAGGAGGCGTGCGCGTAGAGGCTGAAAAAGCCGGCTCCATGGTCGACGATGATCATATTACCATAACCTTTGAAATAGTCGGCAAAAATCACCTCACCGTCAGACACCGCGTGGATGGGGGAACCCGCGGCCGCCGAGACGGAGATGCCGTTACTATAGGTGTAGGAGTCAAAGTCCGGGTGCTTGTGTCTGCCGAAACGGTCGACGATGGTCCCCCGCACCGGGAGCGAAAGTCTCCCCTTCAACGCGCCGAGCCCCTTGTCGGGCACCTGGGGCGCGGCCGGCAGGTCAACGTGATCCTGCGTTTCCTTGTCCCTGCCCCGGCCCTTGCTCCGGCGCTTCACGCTCTGCTCTCTTTTAGCTTTAGCCTGCGCTTTAGCCTGAGCTTTGGCTTTGGCTTGAGCTTGAGCCTCCAGCCTTTGGAACATGCTCTGCAGCCGTCTGGAGTTGGCCTGAAGTTCCGTCAGGGAGGCGAGATACCCCTGCTTGTCCTGCCTCACCTTGACGAGATAGCTCGCCTTGTGTGTCTTCTCCTGCTCTATCTCGCGTTTTCTGGCCTCGATGGAGCCCCGGATCTTCTCCTTGCGCGCCGCGTCCTTCTCCATGCGCGACTTGAGCCCCTTCAGTCGCTCCAGATCGCCGTTGTACTGTGCGAAGAGTTTTTTGTCGTTTTCCAGCACACTCCGCAGATAGCGCAGGTTCTCGGTCATCTGGGGAAAGGATTCCGAGGAAAAGAAAATCCTCAGGCTTCCCACCTCTCCCCCCTTGTAGAGCGCCGCCAACCTCCGGTTGATCTGGACCCGCTTCTTGCTCGCCTCGTCGCGGGTCCGCTCGATCTCGTCCAAGGTTTTACCGATCCCCTGCTCGACGCCGGCCAGGTCCCGCCCGAGCACGAGCAGACTGGACTGTTTCTCCTTGAGCGATCTCTGGATCTGTTCCAGTTCGCCGGAAACCTGGGTTTCCACCTTGCGGGTCTTGGAAAGCAGGAGATTTTTCGCCCTGATCTCCTGCTTTACCCCCTGCAGGTCTTCCTTCACCCCGCCGAAGCTTAAGGACGGAAGGATGAGGGCGAGGGCCAGGTGAAGTATGACAGTAGGGATGCGCATGTTATACGTTCACAAACCTTCTCAAGGAAGTAAGGCTCCCGATGAATCCGAGCAGCACCCCGCCGCATAAAACAGCAGCCAGGTAGGTAACCGGCAGGAAGGAGAGCCCAGCGGCCGCGGGGTTCACGCTCAGGAAGTTTTCCGCGTTATGGAGGAAGGCGTAGTAGCAACCGGTAAGGGCGACTAGGGAGAGCACGGCTCCCAGCGCGCCCTGGAGCACTCCCTCGATCAGGAAGGGCGCCTTGATGAAAAAGCGGGTGGCGCCCACCAGACCGAGCAGTTCCAGTTCATCCCTGCGCGCGTAGATGGTGAGCTTGATGGTATTTGAGACGATGAACAGCACCGCGACGGCCAGGAACCCGCCCAAAAGTCCCCCGACCAGGCGGAAGAAATTCATGAATGTATTGAAACGCTGCACCCACTCCTCTCCGTACTGCACCTCGGTGATGCCGGCGATCTGCTTCAGCGCGACCACGTACGAGGCGACGGCCGCGCTCTCGCGGTGTCCCCTGTCGAGGCTTATCTCGAGCGACGCGGGGAGCACATCGGAGGTGATCCCCTCCAAAAGCGACTCTTGCCCCTTGAGCCGGCCGCGCAGCCTGATCTCGGCCTCCGGTTTGGTGACGAAGACGACCTTAGCAGTGCCGGGAAGCGCCTTCACCCTTCCCTTGAGGGCGGAGACCGCAAGCGGGGTCGGCTCACGATCGAAGTACGCGGTGACCTGCACTTTGTCGCTCCACCCCTCGACCATCCCCTCCAGGTTCACATAGACCAGCAGGAAGAGGGAGGCGATCAGGAGTGCTAGGGTGATGGTCCCCACCGTCACGATGCTCACGAATACGTTTTGCCGCAGGTTGGCAAGCGCCCGGGCGGAAAAGTAGGATAACCGGCCGAAGAAACCTTCCTGGGCCAACTTGGGACGGACCGTCTGCTTATTTCTGGACATCGGGAGCCTCCAGCATTCTACCCTTTTCCAGGTGGATCACCCTGCGGTGCGAGTTCACGATGACGCGCTGGTCATGGGTCGCCACCACCACCGTGGTTCCGCGGATGTTCGCCTCCTTGAAGAAGGAAAGGATCTGCTCCTTGTTCTCGTCGTCCAAGTTTCCGGTCGGCTCGTCGGCGATCAGGATCTTGGGATCGTTCACCAGCGCCCGGGCCAGGGCGACCCGCTGCTGTTCTCCCCCGGAGAGCCGCAAGGGGGTCGTGTTCACCTTGTCCTCCAGCCCCATCCGCTTCAGGATGTGATGCACCTTCTTGCCGATGTCGCGCTTTCCCCAGCCGAGCACCTCGAGCGTGATGGCGACGTTCTCCAGCACGGTGCGGTTCGGTAGCAGCTTGTAGTCCTGGAACACCACCCCGATGGAGCGGCGCAAGAAGGGGATCTGGGAGCGCGTCATGCGTGTCAGGTTTATCCCGTCGATCAGCACCTGGCCCCGAGCCGGGACGAGATCCGCGTAGAGGAGTTTCAAGAGCGTCGACTTTCCAGCGCCTGATTGACCGGTCAAAAAAACAAAATCCCCTTTGGGGATTTTCAGGGTGATATCCGATAGGGCAGGCGCTTCGGCCTGGTAAGACATGGTTACGTTGTGGAGTTGAATCATTTCAGGTGCCTCTTCTGGTGAACGCGGATCCGGTCAGTCAGGATCCCGGTCACCACTCGTTGTACGGCTTGCCGTCGGAACCGACCAGGGGCGACCCGCTGTGCACGTCGTACACGTTACCGGGGTTAGTCGGAGCCTGCCCTTCCACCGGAGGTGGAGCGACGACGACCCAGGTGTCGCTTGCCTTGGTGAAGGGGTCCTTCGGCACCCCGCGCAGGTACTTTTTCTCGGCCATCTCCTCAAGGGAATCCGGGTACTTCCCCTGATCCGCGAAAAATTGGTCGATGGTGGAGCGAAACATATAGAGATCTTCCCGCAGCACCGCCTCGCGCGCCCGGATGATACCCCATTGGTAGTTGGGTGCTGCTATGGCTGCAAGTATTCCGATGATGGAGACGACGATCATCAACTCTATCAGCGTGAAGCCACGCTTTGCTCGTAATATCCTCTTCAACATGCCGTCACCAGTCCTTGTATTTCGTTCCGTCGATGGCCGTCCCGTCGCTCAGGGAGTAGACGTCGTAAACATCCTCTCCCCCCCAGGAATTGCTGTCCGCCTGGTCCGCATAGGAGCGCATGCCCCAGGCGGGTTCGTCTCCCTTCACCGGGTGGAACGGGTCACCCGGTACCCTACGAAGGAACTTCTGCTTATAGCTGGTGAGTCCCCCGAAGTCATAGCCATCGATCAGCACCTGCAAGGTCTCGGGATAGCCGCCGGGCTTGTTGATGGAAGGGATGATTTTTTTCTCGTCGACGGCCTTATCGTAGTACTTCTTGTACTCGTCGAGGGCGGTTCTGATGGTGCGCAGGTTCCTCTTAAGCTCGATCTCCTTCACCCTTGTTGTGGTCATCCGGGCGGAGGGGAGGATCAGCGAAGCGAGAATGGTGAGGATGACCATGGTCACCACCAGCTCAATCAGGCTCAGTCCGCGGTTGTTGTGAAAGATTCTGCGCATGATCTCAAGCCGGCGAAGGCTACTTTACCTCCACAACAGTGTTAAACGGGGTGACCTTGAACGACTCCCCCGCCTTGCTGGTGAAGTTCGTATTGGCAAAACCGATGGACACCGGACCCTTGGCTATCGCCCTGAAGGTTACCGAGGCAAGGACGCCGAATCCGGATGCCCCCTCGGCGCCGTCAACCCTCGACAGCGAGACCCAGAGTTCCCCCTTCTTCTGGTCGGCAAAAGCCTGGAACTTGGTGGGCGCTCCGTTTTGTTTCAGAAAGGGACCTTCCGACTGGGTCTGCACCTCTAGTTTTTTCGGATCGTAGGTCACGACGAATACCGAGTTGTACAGGTTATTCACCCCGGTGGCGCTGACCTGCGCGCTGAACTGCTCGTTCAGCTTGACGGAGACGGGCAGATCGAGGCTGAGCGATATCTTTGACGCGGAGGCAGGGACCACCTGCTTGTTCGCAACGGGAATCGCGGCAGTTATAGACTTGCCAGGCGCGGCCGGAGCTG
>Ga0209125_1000631_pt1 | contig 42501 bp, 31 predicted proteins | sample BarGraIncub1131A_FD_184503 | JGI IMG/M metagenome (GOLD analysis project Ga0209125, IMG submission 184503) | Arctic peat soil microbial communities from Barrow, Alaska - Barrow Graham LP Incubations 11-31A (SPAdes) (version 2) | ecosystem: Environmental > Terrestrial > Soil > Wetlands > Peat... | reverse complement strand
GGTGGCGAAGAAGGCGATAGCTTGAATCGCTTTCTTCGCTCGGTGCGGGTGTTGAATCTGCACCGGGAGTTTGTCGGGCAGGGAGACGCCTCGTATTGGGCGGTGGCAGTCGAATAAGCCAATGGAACAGGCCGAAATTATGTGGACAATATCCGGCAAGGATATTATGTTTACCCCGCTGAATCCCACTCTGTCCCGATGCAGGAATGTGAATGTCCACAGTCAAACTTGCCGAAAACAACTCCATTGCAATTCCATCTGAATTAGTGAAAAAATTGGGGCTCATGCCGGGTGATACTCTTACCGTGGAAGAGGTGAACGGAGAGCTTGTTGTGCGCCCTGTTCGGCCTGTTGCCACGCTATCTGCAAAACCGGCCACAACTGACACCAAAAGCCTGAATGATACGATCTCCCGCAAGAATTTGGAGGTTGGCATCCAGTTTATTAAAGGAATAGGGCCAAAGCTGGCTGCTATCCTTGAAAAACGAGAGATACGCACGGTTGAGGACTTGCTCTATCTGCTGCCGCTGCGCTATGAAGATCGCCGCCAGTTGTTAACTATATCTTCATTGCATCCAGGCCAGAGTGCTGTTTTTTCAGGCACTGTTTTGTCTGCCGAGGCAACCAGGACAAAAAGTGGTCGGAGTGTTTTCGAGGTATTGCTTCAAGACGCCACCGGCACAATAACCTGCAAATGGTTTCACGCCAATGCCGTCTGGATGAAACGAACCTGGAAGATCGGGCGCATCGGCGTTTTTAGCGGTGAAGTAAGCCAGTTCGGATATCAGCGTGAGGTACATCATCCGGATGTAGAGTGGCTGCCGGAAGGTGGTGCGGTTCAGTCTCTGCTGCTGGCCTCTGACCCGGCCAATTTTGGACGGATTGTGCCGGTCTATCCACTGTCGGAGGGGATCCATCAGAAAGCAATGCGCCGGATCATGCGCGAAGTCGTTGATGGCTTTCTGCCAAATATTGATGGTGTTGTACCTGTAGATCTACGCCCGGCAGATTTCCCACCTCTCCGCGAGGCACTTGGTCAGGTGCATTCTCCGCCTAACGAAGCGGAGCTTGCCGATCTGAATAGTGGTGCTACACCTGCACATCAGGCGCTGGCTTTTGACGAATTTTTCTTTTGGGAATTAGGTTTGGCTCTTAAAAAGCACGGGGTTTTACTGGAAGACGGGATCGCCTTTCAGGTAACCCATCGCTATACCAAAGAGTTGGTCCGGTTGCTCCCTTTTGAGCTGACAGCCGCTCAGCGGAGAGTACTGGCTGAAATTAAAGCCGATATGATGGAACCGCATCCGATGCACCGCTTGGTTCAGGGAGATGTGGGAAGCGGCAAGACCCTTGTGGCGTTGATGGCGGCATTGATCGCCGTTGAAAATGATTTTCAGGTAGCCATCATGGCCCCTACAGAAATCCTGGCTGAACAGCACTGGCACACTATTCACCGCTGGTGTTCGCAGATGGGGATTGAGGTGACGCTGATAACGGCCGGGCTGAAGGGGAAGGCAAAAAAAGAGGCTCTTGGGCGGGTTGCCGATGGCACTGCACGGATTGTCATAGGGACTCACGCGGTTATTCAGGAAAAAGTAGAATTTGCCAAACTTGGTCTGGGAGTGATTGATGAACAGCACCGCTTTGGTGTGCTACAGCGCGGCATCCTGAAAAAGAAGGGCATCAATCCTGATATTTTGGTCATGACCGCCACCCCAATCCCCCGTACTCTTGCCATGACGCTGTTTGGAGATCTTGATCTGTCGGTAATCGATGAAATGCCCCCGGGGAGGATCCCGGTTGAGACGAAGATATTTTTTGAGTCACGTCGTTCTCAACTCTATGATATGATCCGCCGCGAAGTTACCTTGGGGCGTCAGGTCTACGTCATATATCCACTGGTCGAAGAGTCTGAAAAAAGTGATTTGAAAGCTGCAAGTCAGATGGCAGAGCATCTCCAAACTGAGATTTTTGCGGACTTGAGAGTTGGCTTGCTGCATGGGAGATTGAACCCGTTGGAAAAGGAGGCGGTTATGACCGCCTTTACATCGCGCGAGTTTGATATTCTGGTCTCGACCACTGTTATCGAGGTTGGCATAGACGTACCGAATGCTTCCCTGATGGTTATAGAACATGCCGAGCGTTTCGGACTTTCACAGTTGCATCAGCTGCGGGGCAGGGTAGGGCGGGGCAAAGATAAGTCTTACTGCATTTTGATGACAAGCGGAAAAATGTCCGAAGACGGTGAAAAACGTCTGCGCGTGATGGAGTCTACATGCGACGGTTTTCGGATTGCCGAAGCTGACCTGGAAATCAGGGGGCCGGGTGACTTTCTCGGTACTCGCCAGGCGGGCATGCCTGATTTTCGTGTTGCCAATATACTGCGGGACGGCGCACTGCTGGAAAGAGCCCGACGGGCGGCTTTTGATCTGCTGGAACGTGATCCGGCACTTGCCAGCCCAGCACATGTTCAGTTGCATGATGAACTGCTCAGGCGTTGGGGTAAACGGCTTGAACTTGCGACAATAGGATAGGGCCAGACATGCAGATTGTAACAGGCATGAATATATACAATAAAACTCTCGATGCTTCGGTTGTCACCATTGGCAATTTTGACGGCGTTCACCGCGGCCATGCAGAGATATTTGCTCATCTAAAGAAGATAAGCATTGACCGTGGGGTTCCTTCCGTTGTGGTTACCTTCGAGCCGCATCCTTTAAAGATACTGGCACCGGAATCAGCTCCCTCCCTTATAACCACTTTTGAGCAAAAATCAGCGCTGATTGCGGAATATGGTATTGATTATCTGGTAGTTGTACCTTTTTCCAAAGAATTCTCCCAGCTGCCGGCGAATGATTTTGTTCTCACAATACTCTGCCGTTCACTCGGTATGGTGCATATTATTATCGGGCATGATTACGCTTTTGGCAGGGGACGTGAAGGCAATTTCAAAACGTTGGAAACCCTCGGCACGCTGAATGGATTTACCCTTGAAGATCTCCCTCCGATTGGAGAGGAAGGGGTCGTCTTTAGCAGCAGCCTGGTGAGGTCAGCCGTTGCTGATGGTGATATGGATGCAGCGGCCCGGATTCTCGGGCGCTATTACCAAATTTCCGGGACCGTTGTGCATGGCCGTGAAATTGGTCAGACGCTCGGATTTCCGACCGCAAACATTGCCACATCCAACGAACTGCTCCCTTCTGACGGCGTATATGCCGTGATGGCCCGGATTGATGGTCAGCTTGTCAAAGGTGCCTGTAATGTTGGGATCAATCCGACTTTTGGCGGGAGCACACGCACGATCGAGGTATTCCTGCTGGATTATTCCGACAACATTTATGATCACGGTATTGACGTGCATTTTGTGCAGAGACTACGGCCGGTGCAGAGATTTCCTGATGTTGCCACACTGAAGAGTGCCATCGCTCAGGATGTGTCAAACACGCGCATCATACTGGAAAACCTGGATGCAACCTATGTGAGACTCAACGGTAAACCGGAATCCTGTGCGCACTAAAATAGATCTTAAATTCTGGCTCGGAATCGCCGTAAGTCTCTTTTTCATGGTTCTGCTACTCACTAAGATTGATTTTTTATTACTGGGCAGCGCTCTTCGTTCCGCTGATTATCGCTATGTACTGCTGGCGGTCTGCTTTACTTTTTTTAGCTATTTTTTGCGCGCGGTACGCTGGCGTTACCTGCTCATCCACGAGAAGACGGTCCCGCTCTCTTCCCTTTTCCCGGCTACAATTATTGGCTATATGGCCAACAACCTGCTGCCGGCCCGTTTGGGAGAGTTTGTTCGGGCGTACACGCTTGCTGAGCGAGAACAGCTTGAAACTCCTTCGGTCTTTGCGTCATTGGTGATTGATCGTCTTTTTGATGGCTTTTCGGTACTGTTGCTTCTTACTGTTACTCTGTTTACGCTGCGGTTGCCGGCTGGTATGGACGATGCGGCTCTGGCGTTGAGAGTTGGCGGAGCGATCATGTTTCTCCTGTACTGCGCTGTCGTACTGTTTCTTTATCTGCTGAAACGGCAGACTATGCGGACGCTTTCAGCCGTCGGATACGTTTTGAAACCATTTCCCAAACGCTTCTCTGACACCCTTATCCCCCTTCTTGGCTCTTTCATCGGGGGAATCAGGCTGTCACAACGGATGGGACATGGTGTTGCACTTGTAGCCACATCGGCCGGAATCTGGCTCTTTTGCCTTCTGTCGGTAGATATGACGTTGCGATCGTTCAATGTTCATCTGCCCGTAACGGCTTCGATATTTATTTTGATTCTGCTGGTTTTTGCTGTCATGGTGCCCGCTTCCCCCGGTTATATCGGCACATACCATTATGCCTGTTACAAGGGGCTCTCCGTTTTCGGCGTCCCTGAAACCACATCCGTCAGTGTTGCTCTTATTATGCATGGCACCGGATTTTTCCCGGTCATCATCGCCGGCGTATATTATCTCTGGAAAAACAAGATCTCTCTAAACGAACTACAAGGGGTGGAAAAAGCCAGATGAGTGTACCCGGATTCAAAAAAGTAAGGATTGACCCCTTTCTTATTCTTTCATTTATGCTCCCGTACGCTCTCTACATGGTCACGCTCGCCCCATCGGTAACTTTTTTTGACAGCGGTGAATTTCTGACCGCGACCGCTTCCCTCGGATCTGCTCACTCTCCCGGTTATCCACTCTTTTTAATGTATGCCAAACCTTTTACCTGGGTGCCTCTTGGCAATATCGCATTTCGAATTAATGTTGCTACTGCGGTTTCTTCTTCTTTGGCGTGCCTGCTTGTGTATATTCTGACAACCTCGTTGCTAAAAAAAGAATCATTACTCACCGATGAACGCTTTAATCTGGTTGCGGTTAAATGCGCCGGGCTGGCTGCCGCTATTTCTTTTGGCGTCACGCCCCGTTTGTGGCTGCAATCCAATCATGACAAACCCTACCCGCTGCTGGCGTTTATTTCAGCAATTATTTTTTGTCTGCTGCTAAAGTGGCAAGAAGAGTACCGGGAAGGGATTGAACGTCCGTCATATATATACGTCTGCACGTTTCTGGCTGGCCTGGCGATGGCGGTGCATCAGACCATCGTACTATTAGTGCCGGCCTGGTTTCTGATGATACTACTGACCGACTGGCGAATGATAACACGGGTCAAGGAACTGGTTCTTACAACGGCTTTTGCGCTGCTCGGGTTCTCGGTTCATCTGTATCTGCCGCTTCGGGCACTGAGTAATCCTATTCTCAACTGGGGTGATGCCAAGACCGTAGATCAATTCTTGTGGCATTTTCTCCGCAAGGGCTACCCGTCCGAGCACACTGTGCGAGATAGTGCACTGTTGTGGGCTCAAATCAGAGCATTTAACGTACCGCACGAATTTACCTGGCTCGGTGTCGCATTGACTCTACTCGGTCTTGTTTATATATGGAGGAGGAACCGCACCGTTTTCATTGCCTATCTTGTGTCAGTTGCTACCTTTCTGCTCGTGATTGTCGGCTATTTCAACACACCAAGGGAAATGATCTTTCTTACAGAAGAATTCTTTACACCGCTCTATCTGCTGACTGCCGTCATGGTCGGCATCGGCCTTTTTAGTCTGCTTGGGTATGCGATACGCACCGCACGGCTGCCTGAGCGTGTTGGCGCTTCGGTTTACGGTGTTGTTGCGCTGCTGTTTTTTACACTCCCTTCGGCATTGTGTGCCGTCAACTATTTTGAAAATGACCAGCACAACAATTATATCGCTTTTGATTATGCATCAAATTCACTCCGTTCATTGCCGCAGAATGCTATCATGTTTACCTGGGGTGACAGCGGGGCGTTTCCACTCTGGTACCTGCAGGGTGTCGAACGGATGCGCGAAGATATTGATCTGCCCCACACGCCCCATCTCGTATTCAATTGGTATCTCGATACAATGCCGCGCATTTTTAAAGATAGTAATCTCAGAAAGTTCGATATAACCTCTTTTGGTGCTGATACAGCCTTGCGTATCGCAATAACTGAAAAAATCGGATTACGGCCGGTGTACATTGATTTTTCAACCCGTTATTCAATTGAATTTAAAGATTATCAGCCGGTTCAACGGGGTATTGTGTACCGTATGAGGAAAATTAACGAACCCTCCGGAATACCTGACGTTTCTGTGTGGGATAATTATAACAATCGGGGAATTATGGGCAAACAACCTTTTCTCGATCTCGATACTGTAAAAGCGATCATGATCTATGCTAACAGCTACCTGGAGGTTGGCGAATTTCTTGCCGGAATTAACAGACAGCAGGAGGCGAATATGATGTTAGAAAAGGCCGAACAGATTTTACCCGAGATGCGGGTTTCTGCGGATCAAGTCCGGATGCGTTATGGCCTTGGACGCTAAGCGGATGCCGGCTGTGCAGGGAAAAACGCGTGTGGTTTGTATTATTGGTGATCCAATTGTGCACACCCTCTCACCGGTTATGCATAATGCCGCGTTTGCTGCCAGTGGTCTCGATTACGTGTATGTGCCCTTTGCCGTTACGCCCGGGAATCTGGAGCAGGCGGTGTCCGGGCTGAAGGCGCTGGGGGCGTGCGGTTTTAATGTTACCATTCCCCATAAAACGGCCATAATTCCTTATCTGGATCGGCTGGATGAAAGCGCTGAGTCTGCCGGTGCTGTTAATACCGTCCAGCTGAATGGTACCTCCTTGATCGGTTATAATACTGACGGTGACGGCCTGGTCGATTCGCTCTCAACCGATCTCAACTTTTCTCCCGGTGCGGAACAGATCCTGGTGCTGGGAGCAGGCGGTGCTGCTCGGGGTGCGATAGCTGCCCTCTGCCGTTCCGGTGCGCAGAGAATAGTCATCTGTAATCGTTCGCTTGAAAACGCTCGCTCCGTTATGCTGGATATGAATGTCCGCTATCCCGAAACATATATTGATGTGGTTAGCCACAACCAGGTGAGCCGCGAATACCTTGCTTCGGTCTCCTTGCTGCTTAATACTACCTCACTTGGAATGAACGGTGAGCGGATTGAAGGCATAAACGTTGCGTATCTGCCGGAACACGCTAAGGTCTATGACATGGTGTACTCATGCTCCGGTACGCCGCTCGTGCAGGAATCTTCTGCCGCCGGTTTACGGGCAGTCAATGGTTTAGGTATGCTTGTCGCGCAGGGCGAACGCGCCTTTGGTATATGGACCGGTCAGAAACCGCCTGAAGGCGTCATGCGGCTGGCTCTAGACAGTATTTGACGCCCTTAACTACAACCGCTTGACAATAACCGGTATTCTCCCTAGTATGGCGGTTCAGATACATAAACGGAGCAAGCATGCAGTTAAACAGACTGGGAGAAATCCTTGTAAAAAATAATCTGATCAGCCGCGATCAGTTAGGTAACGCATTAGAAGAGCAAAAGCTTTCCGGCAACCAGCTCCGGCTTGGCACGATTCTGATTAATCTGAAATTACTTTCAGAGGAGCAGCTTACCTCGTTTTTATCCAAGCAGTATGGTGTGCCGAGTGTCAATCTCGCCGATTATGAAATAGATCCTGCCGTTATAAAAATCATTCCGCCGGAAGTCGTTCAAAAGTACCAGCTGCTGCCGGTAAACAGGGCTGGTGCGACCCTGATTGTTGCGGTAAGCGACCCATCAAACCTGTTTGCAATAGAAGACATAAAGTTTATGACCGGCTACAACATTGAAATGGTTGTAGCATCAGAGCGCGACATTAAAGCCTCGATAGACAAGTATTATGATCAGTCAGCATCGCTGGCAGACGTCATGAGCGACATGGATGTTGAGGATTTTGAAATTGTTGACGATACTGAGCAGGTCGACGTCGGTTCTCTTGAGCGGGCGACAGAGGATGCTCCGGTTGTCAAGATGGTTAACGCCATTTTACAGGATGCTATCCGTAAAAAAGCCAGTGATATTCACGTTGAACCGTACGAAAAACTTTTCAGGGTACGCTACCGGATAGATGGTGTTCTCTACGAAGTTATGAAGCCTCCCCTTAAGCTTAAGAATGCGATTACATCGCGTATCAAAATTATGGCTGAACTGGATATTGCCGAGCGTCGGCTCCCGCAGGACGGCCGTATCAAAATAAAACTGGGCGGAGGCAAGGACATGGACTTCCGTGTTTCATGTCTTCCGACGTTATTTGGTGAAAAGATTGTACTGCGTCTTCTCGACAAGGGTAACCTGCAAACCGATTTGACCAAGCTTGGCTATGAGCCCGAAGCGTTAGCCCATTTCATGCACGAAATACATAAGCCGTTCGGTATGGTGCTGGTAACCGGACCAACGGGAAGCGGCAAAACGGTATCCCTCTATTCGGCCATAGCCGAACTGAACAAAGTATCGGAAAATATATCCACGGCCGAAGATCCGGTCGAATTCAATTTTGCCGGAATTAACCAGGTTCAAATGCACGAAGACATCGGCCTCAATTTTTCGGCTGCGTTACGTTCATTTCTGCGTCAGGATCCTGACATAATCATGATCGGAGAAATCCGCGATTTTGAAACCGCTGAAATTGCTATCAAGGCGGCTTTAACCGGCCATATGGTTCTTTCTACGCTGCATACCAATGATGCACCGGCCACCATTAACCGCCTGCTTAACATGGGGATCGAACCATTTCTGGTCGCTTCAGCAGTGAATCTGATCACCGCCCAGCGTTTGGCCCGCCGTGTCTGCGGTGAGTGTAAACAGCCGGAGGATATCCCGGTACAAGCGTTAATAGATGCCGGTGTATCGCCGGATGAAGCTTCTTCGTATGTCTGCATGCGCGGCACAGGATGTCCCGTCTGCAACAACACCGGGTATAAAGGGCGTGTCGGTTTCTATCAGGTTATGCCGATGCGTGAAGAGATCAAGGAACTGATTTTAAATGGCGCAAACACTGCTGAAATTAAACGAGAATCCATGAGAATCGGCATCAAAACAATGCGTCAGTCCGGCTTAACAAAGCTTAAGGAGGGGGTAACCTCCTTTGAAGAAGTGTTGAGAATAACCGTTTCTGACGACTAAACTGGGGGGCTTGTAGATGCTCAACCTTCATCAGCTGCTAAAGATACTCGTTGAATCAAATGGTTCCGACCTCCACATCACAACCAATTCACCACCGCAAATGCGTGTCGATGGTCACCTGTTGCCCATGGATTCCCCTCCCCTGAACCAGGTCGAAACGAAACAGCTTTGTTATAGTGTCCTGACTGATGCACAAAAGCACAAATTTGAAGAGGAAAACGAGCTGGATCTTTCGTTTGGAGTCAAGGGGCTGTCACGCTTCAGGGGAAATATGTTTATTCAGCGTGGCGCCGTGGCAGGTGTGTTCAGGGTTATTCCGTATAAAATAATGACGTTTGAAGAATTAAATTTACCGCCGATCGTGCCGGAGCTGGCGGCCCGTCCACGCGGTCTTATCCTGGTGACCGGCCCTACCGGAAGCGGCAAGTCGACTACACTTGCTTCAATCGTCGATTACATCAACATCAATCGCCGTGAGCATATTGTCACTATTGAGGATCCGATTGAATACCTCCATCCCCACAAAGGGTGTCTTGTCAATCAACGTGAAGTAGGGGCTGATACCAAAGGCTTCAAAAACGCGCTGAAATATGTCCTGCGGCAAGATCCCGATGTTGTTCTGGTTGGTGAGTTACGTGATCTCGAAACTATCGAGGCGGCACTTACCCTGGCTGAAACCGGCCACCTCTGCCTTGCCACACTGCATACGAATTCATGCGCCCAGACCATAAACCGTGTTGTAGACGTGTTTCCTCCGTATCAGCAGACCCAGATCAGGGCGCAGCTATCCTTTGTGCTGGAAGGCGTATTGTCACAAACATTAATTCCTAAAATGGGATCAAAAGGGCGAGCTCTGGCCCTTGAAATTATGGTGCCGAATGCTGCTATACGCAATCTGATTCGCGAGGACAAGGTTCATCAGATCTATTCCCAGATGCAGATCGGACAGGAAAAATTCGGGATGCAGACCATGAACCAGTCCCTTTTTTCGCTCTTCCATAAGCGTATGATTTCGCTTGAAGAGGCGCTCGGGCGTTCACAGGATCCGGAAGAACTCAAACAAATGATCAGCAACCCTGCGGCAGGTATGCAGCGCCGTCCACAGATGCACTGAATTGATGAAGGAGAACAGTAATGCCGAAATTTAACTGGGAAGCTCGCACGAGAACAGGTGGCACACAAAAAGGTGTTATCGAGGCGGCAACGGTTGATGTCGTTGAAGCGCAGCTGAAAAGATATGGTTTCAGTAATATAACCATAAAAGCTGAATCAAAGGGCCTGAGTATCAAATTGCCGAAATTCGGTGGCGGCGGAAAAATTAACGAAAAAGATCTTGTCATTTTCACGCGGCAGTTTTCGACCATGATTGACTCTGGATTGCCGCTGGTCCAATGTCTGGAAATTCTGGCGAGCCAGCAGGAAAACAAGGCCTTTCAGGAGATTTTGTACAAGGTCAAGGAAAGTGTTGAGAGCGGCTCTACGTTTGCCGACGCACTGGGAAAGCACCCGAGAGCTTTTGACCAGTTGTTCGTGAATCTTGTGGCAGCGGGTGAAGTCGGTGGTATTCTGGATACAATTTTAACGCGTCTGGCAGCCTATATTGAAAAATCGATGAAGTTGAAAAAACAGATCAAGGGCGCCATGGTCTACCCGATCACGATTATGTCTATTGCGGTCGTGGTTGTTGGCGTCATTCTGATTTTTGTTATACCGACCTTTGCCAAGATGTTCACTGAGTTCGGCGGAGAATTGCCCGCGCCGACCAAATTTGTTATCGCCCTTAGTAATTTTCTGGTCAAATACTTTCTCGTTCTCATAGGCGCTTTCTATGCCGTTGTCTGGGCAATTAAGAAATATTATGCAACGCCGATGGGACGGAAGAATATCGATCGGATGGCACTCAAGGCACCGATTGTCGGCCCGCTGATCAGGAAAGTTTCTGTTGCAAAATTCACCAGAACGTTAGGAACGATGGTCAGTTCAGGTGTGCCGATCATGGATGGCCTCGAAATCGTTGCCAAAACCGCCGGCAACAAGATTGTCGAAGAGGCGATATACTCCGTCCGTCAGGCAATATCAGAAGGTAAGACGATGGCGGAACCGCTCGCCGCCTGCGGAGTCTTTCCTCCAATGGTGGTCCAGATGATCTCAGTTGGCGAAGCAACCGGTGCTATGGACGCCATGTTGAACAAAATTGCCGATTTTTATGATGATGAGGTTGACGACGCCGTAGGGGCCATGACAGCGATGATGGAGCCTCTATTAATGGTGTTTCTCGGAACTACCGTCGGTGGGCTGGTTGTTGCCATGTACCTGCCTATCTTTAAACTGGCGGGAGCCGTTGGCGGTTAATTATGGGCTCTGAACGAAGGCTCAGGCTCTTTATCTATGCCAGAATAATTGTTTCATTTCTGTTTCTGGCGTCAACAATTCTTTTAAAATTTCAGAATTCTTTCGTAGAAATTGAACGCTATCAGCCGGGTATCATCAGACTGATGGCGTTTTCTTTCTTGTTCTCGCTGGGCTCCCTGCTGGCGCTCAAAAGACATAGATTTACCCACTTTCTCACCTATTTACAGGTTATCTGGGACCTCTCGTTTGTAACGGTTCTTCTGCTGTTTACCGGAGGTATTCTCAGCCCATATTCCTTCTTGTATCTCATCTCAATCATGGTTGCCGGTATGTTGCTCGGCCGCCGTCAGGCATTATATACCGCCTCACTCTGTGGGATTCTCTACGGTGCGATCCTTGACTTTCAGTACTTCGGATATCTTTCCTCTATCGGTTTAAGTCAGGAAGACGCATACCAGTTTGGTGCCTTACGGCTGTTATACACGATATCATTCAATTTAATTGCTTTTGGATTGGCCGCTTTTATTACCGGATTATTGGCAGAACGTGCCCGTATAAGTGAGGAGGCCCTCCAGCGCTCTTCTATCGATTATTTCGAGCTGGCCCAGTTAAATTCAGCCATAGTTGCCCATAGTGAAAGTGGTCTTCTGACAACAACCGTAACAGGTCGAATCCGGGTTTTTAATCCGTATGCTGAAGCCATCGTTGGACTCAGCCAGTCGGATGCTTATGACAAGGAGATTGAAGCGGTATTTCCGCAGTTGTCCGGATTTTTACATCCGAATTGTGACTCAATAAAGCGGGAGTTTGAATATCAAGGACCTGACGGTAGTATCATGACGTTAGGGTACCGTGTTGCCCGCTTTAATGACAGCAAAGGCATGCTTGTCGGTTACATTATCAACTTCAGGGATATTACAGATATCCGGCGAATGGAAATAGCACTGAAAAAAGCTGATCGGCTGGCGGCGCTGGGCGAGCTCTCAGCTCGCATGGCACATGAGATACGTAATCCGCTTGCAGCGTTGTGCGGGTCGGTTCAACTGCTGTCCGGTGCCACTAATATTCAGGGACATGATGCACGACTTCTGGCGATAATTACTCGGGAAGCCGAACGACTCGATGCGCTGATATCAGAATTTCTAATGTATGCTCGTCCCGCGCCACCACAGCTTGGTAAGATAGAGTTACATGCGTATATCGAGGAGGAGTTTCTTTTCCTGGCTCAGGATCCACGTTTTTCCTCAATCACGCTACAAAATCTTGTGCCGAAAGTGGCTGAAGTGACCGTCGATACGAATCAGTTTCACCAGGTCATCATCAATCTGTTGCAAAATGCCGCTGAGGCAATGCCGGACGGGGGGAATATTCAAATTGAATGTTGCGCTACTCCTGCCGCCGTCAGTATCAGTATTACCGATACCGGCTCCGGAATAGCGGAAAATGCCGCGCAGCACCTGTTCGAACCGTTCTGGACTACAAAACCTACTGGTACGGGGCTTGGTTTGGCAATCAGCTACCGCATTATCGAAGGGCATGGTGGCACTCTGTCAGTCGAATCACCTTCTGCCGGCGGCTGCAGGTTCGTTATCACGCTGCCGGTGCTTTAATTCATGGCTATTCCGATCTCCTACAGTCTCCGCAATCTTTCCACCCGCAGGTTGACAACGTTTTTAACCGCGTCCGGAATGGCTCTGGTTGTATTTGTCTTTGCCTCTATCCTGATGTTGTCGGCAGGTTTGGAAAAAACGCTGATAGAAACCGGTTCAGACGATAATGTTATAATCACCCGTAAATCTGCCAACTCCGAGGTGCAAAGCGGTGTCGAGAGAGTTCAGGCAGCCATCATTGAAAGTCTGCCCGATATCGCAACCGACAGTCGAGGAGAAGCGTTGCTGGCCAAGGAGCTGGTTGTACTGATCAGCCTCCCGAAAAGGGGGAGTGACAAACTGGCCAATGTTGTCATACGTGGTGTTCAGACCGCCTCGCTGCAACTCAGACCGCAGGTTGTGTTACGTGAAGGGCGGATGCCTCGCCCCGGTTTATCAGAAATTATGGCAGGCAGCAGTATTGCCGCCCGATTCAAGGGGGGGGGGATTGGTGAAACTCTTCGTTTCGGAATGCGTGACTGGACCGTGGTCGGGATTTTTGATGCCGGTGCTACCGGCTTCAGTTCTGAAATATGGGGTGACGCAACACAGTTGATGCAGGCGTTTCGTCGTCCCGTCTACTCTTCTATTACCTTTCGCTTGCGTGACAGCGCAGAATTCCCTGCGCTCAAGGCCAGGCTGGATGCAGATCCCCGTCTGACGGTTGATGTGCGCCGCGAAACCCGCTACTACCGCGATCAGTCCGAAGTAATGGCTAAATTCCTCCGGATTCTCGGTTTGTCACTGACGGTTATCTTTTCCATCGGCGCGATTATCGGGGCCATGATAACGATGTACGCCGCCGTAGCCAATAGGGTCGGGGAGATTGGAACTCTTCGCGCTCTCGGTTTTCAGCGCTCAAGTGTGCTGGTGGCCTTTTTGCTTGAATCCCTGCTTCTGGGGTTGATCGGCGGCATTACCGGGCTGATCTGTGCTTCATTTATGCAGCTGATTACCATATCAACCATGAACTGGCAGACCTTTTCGGAACTGGCATTCTCTTTTACGCTGACATTTGATATTGCCTTGAAATCGTTATTGTTTTCAATCATAATGGGCTTTGTTGGCGGTGTCATTCCGGCTATCAGGGCCAGCAGGCTCAAAATTGTAGATGCATTGCGGGAACGTTGACCCACATTTTTTTAAGGAGGGCTGTAGGTAATGCTCCGCAAACTGATTCTAAATAAAAAGTTGATGTTGATGGCGCTGGTTTCTGTTTCGGTTGTCCTCTACGGAATGGATTATATTCTGCTCGGAAGCGCGAAAGATTTAACCATTTGGTTCCTGGGTAATCTCGCTTTCCTGCCTGTTTATGTCATAATTGTGACCCTGATGATCGAACGGGTGCTGAAGGAGAGAGAGCGTCAGTCAGTCATGCGGAAGCTGAATATGGTTATCGGGGTCTTTTTCAGTGAAGTTGGTAACCGCCTTCTCAAAGAGTTGTCAGCGTATGTTGTTTCCTGCGATGAGCTGAAACGGCATTTGCTGATTAACGGGACATGGAAGGAACAGGAGTTTTCCACAACACTTGAATATCTGCGGAAAAATGATATTAAAATTGAGTCGAGCCACTGTGAAAAGCTTGGTTTGAAAATGTTTCTGGTTGAAAAACGAAGTTTTCTGGTCAGTTTGCTGGAAAACCAGAACCTGTTGGAACATGAGGACTTTACCGATCTGCTCTGGTCTGTTTTTCATCTGGTAGAGGAACTTGAAGCGCGCAATACGTTTGAAAATATGCCGCAGAGTGATATTGATCATATTAATGGCGATATCAAGCGGGTGTTTGGATATCTTTCCCGCGAATGGGTCATGTATATGCAGCATTTAAAGCACGACTACCCGTACCTCTTTTCCCTGGCTGTCCGGCTGAACCCGATGATTGATTCACCCGATCCCGCCGTGTACTGACTTTGGCGGGAGAATATGTCAGGGAGCGGGGTGGGGTGAGATGAGGCTCTGCAGCCAGGTTTCTACTGTTTTGCGGTGAAACCGTACCGACCCTCCCAGTTTAATCCGGCCGGGAAGTTTTCCGGACTTATCCATTCTGACCAGGGTGGCCCTGGATATCTTGAGTAGTGCGCACATCTCGGCTACGGAAAGTAATATTGAGTTCGTTTCGCTTGATGGAGCCTTTTGCACCTTTGGTCGATTTTGATGCATGGGTTCGGCAGATGCCGCCTGTTTTGTCTGCGCTGTTACTTTTCTTTTCTTTTTTTCCTCCTGACCACTCTTCGTACTCTCCGCTTTCAATCTCACGGTTTGCCTCTCGATATAATCGTCAAGCCCGGCGAATAACGGGGCGTCGTCCATGATGTTACTGATGTCTCCTTTGTCGTCCTTCTTATTGGTTGTTTTTGCGGTGGCAAGCTGTGTATTGGTTTTTAGCGGCATCTGGAACCCCTTAGTGGTGGCATGGATTATATTGTATTATTGTGTATCATGTTGTTGCTATGTGTTTATTGTATATCCAGTATGGTGCAACAGAGCTATGCGGCAAGCTGAGTGGTCGATGGTATACGTAGCCAACCCTACCCTATGTATTTATGACATACAATATATGCTAATACGAGTCAAATTGTATCTAATAGTAGCAAACTATATCATGGTGTGCGAGGTAACTGTACCTCATCTACTTGCTGAGGCTACACTCCCAGAGTGTGGTGGCGGAACTTGAGGAGAAGAGCGGCGGGAGAGAAATAGAGCAAGCATTCCCTTGACAGTAACAGTCTGCTCTGGTAATCACATAAGTATCAGGGGCGTTTAGCTCAGCGGGAGAGCACTGCCTTCACACGGCAGGGGTCGCAGGTTCGAACCCTGCAACGCCCACCATACAACAATCAGGGCCGGATCGATGATCCGGCCTTTTTGTTTATTTATTCTGCTCCATCTTAGACCACGATGTGAGCGGAACTTGAAGAAAATACCGGCAGGGTTCCGGACGGAGACTATCTGACCGTTGCGTCGACTGCCGCACAAAAGTGAACCGCTGGGGGAGTCCCGTACAAAGGTAAAAAGGAGGGTCTCTGAGCTTGGTTTTTGCCCTCTAGTTAACTGTGTAACGAAACAAAGGAACATGTTTTACATGAAAATTCTCCATACATCGGATTGGCACATAGGACGAGCTCTGTATGGCCGCAAACGCTACGAGGAGTTTGAGCAGTTTCTCGACTGGCTGATCGACTGTATTGAGGCCGAAGGGGTCGAGGCGCTGCTTGTTGCCGGTGATGTGTTCGACAACGGCACGCCAAGCAACCGGGCGCTGGAACTCTATTACCGTTTTCTCTGCCGCGTGGCGGGTGCGGGGTGCCGTCATGTGGTGGTCACGGCGGGCAACCATGATTCTCCCTCTCTTCTCAATGCACCCCGCGAGGTGCTGCGGTTCCTCAATGTTCATGTAGTCGGCTGCATGGCCGAGGATGCTGCGGATGAGGTGATAATTTTGGACGATGCTGACGGCAACCCTGAGTTGATCGTCTGTGCCGTCCCCTATCTGCGCGACCGGGATATCCGTCGTGCCGAGGCTGGCGAAACCTTTGAGGACAAAGGGCGCAAACTGGTGGATGGTATCCGTGACCATTACCGTGAGGTGGGTGAAGCGGCCGTTGCCAAGCGCGCCGAGCTGGGTGGAAAACTCCCTGTTATCGCCATGGGGCACCTTTTTACCTGCGGCGGCCAGGCCGTTGAGGGGGATGGCGTGCGGGAGCTGTACGTCGGAACCCTTGGGCAGGTCCATGCCGATATCTTTCCCGATTGTTTCGACTATCTGGCCCTCGGGCATCTGCACGTGGCGCAGCGGGTAAGCGGCTCGGAAGTCCGCCGCTATTCGGGATCGCCAATCCCGATGAGCTTCGGTGAAGCCGGGCAGTCCAAAATTGTTATCGTGCTGAATGTGGATGCAAACGGCGTGACGGTACAGGAAATTGCTGTTCCTTGTTTTCAGCCATTGGCAACGGTGCGCGGCGACTGGAAGCTGATCACCGAACGAATCGCCGCCTTGAAAAAAGGGGACTCTTCGGTGTGGCTTGAGGTGATCTACGAAGGGGACGAAGTCATCGGTGATCTGCAGGATAAGCTGCGCGGGCTGATCGACGGAACTGACCTGGAAATCCTGCGGGCAAAGAACATGCGCCTGGTAGAGCGGACGTTGAGCCGAATGGCGACGGAAGAAACCCTTGATGATCTCACCATTGATGATGTGTTCTCCCGTTGTCTCTCAGCCCATGAAGTGCCGCTGGAGCAGCAGCTGGAACTGGTTGCAGCGTTTCGCGAGACAGTTGCCGCGCTGCATGAAGATGCCGCGTTGGGGGAACGATGAAGGTCCTCCGCCTCTCTTTCAAAAACCTGAATTCCCTGGCCGGAGTGTGGGAGGTTGATTTCAAACACCCGGACTATGTTTCTAGCGGCATCTTTGCCATCACCGGGCCGACCGGCGCGGGGAAGACAACCATCCTCGACGCCATCTGTCTGGCGCTCTACGGACAGACCCCGCGCCTCGGCAGGATCACCCAGGGCGAAAATGAAATCATGTCGCGGCAGACGGGTGAATGCTTTGCCGAGGTTGAATTCGAAACGGCTAAGGGGCGCTTTCGCTGTCACTGGAGCCAGCACCGCTCGCGCAAGCTGGCTGATGGCCAGTTGCAGTCGCCACGGCATGAGATCGCCGCGGCAGAAAGTGGGATGATCCTCGAATCAAAGCTGAGAGCGGTGGCCGACAAGGTTGAGGATGTCACCGGCATGGACTTTGATCGCTTCACCCGGTCGATGCTGTTGGCGCAGGGGGGCTTCGCCGCATTCTTGCAGGCCCGTCCCGACGAGCGCGCCCCGATCCTGGAACAGATCACCGGCACCGCGATCTACAGCCGTATTTCCATCAAGGTCCATGAGCGCACCTCGGAAGAGCGGAAGCGGTTGGGGGAGCTGCGTGCCGAGCTTGATGGCATTCAGTTGCTCTCTCCCGTGGAGGCGGAGGCTCTACAGATCGAAAAGTCTCAATTACAGCTGGCCGAACGCGCGCTGGCCGCCGATGCACGGATTATAGGCGAAGCCCAGTCCTGGCGGGAGCGGATTGGGACACTTGAGGGTGAACTCCGGCAACTCGAAGATGCCAGGATCGCTTTTGAAACCCGTAAGGCAGAGGCGGCACCGGAGCTGGAGCGACTGGCGGCGGCCGGCCTGGCACTGAAACTTGGCGGTGACCATGCCCATCTCCTTTTGATGCGCTCACAGCAGAACGTTGAACAGGGTGAACTGGCCGTTGCTGCGGCACGTCTCCCACAGCTGCAGCTTGGCTGGCAGGCGGCCTTTGAGGCGTTGGAGCTGAGTGAGTCCCGGCTTGCACTCGCCCGGGTCGAACAGGAAAAAGAGGCGGAGCTGATCCGGATAACGCGTGCGCTTGACGTCAAGCTTGGTGAGGCCAACACCCGGTTGCACAATGTGGCGGGTGATATTGAAAAAACCGGTCGACAGAACGGCGACTATTCCCGGGCGATAACAGCATGCGATCAGCGCATGAACGGGATCGATGGTGAGCTGCAAACGGTCGCGGCCTTTCTCGGCGAACACCAGGCCGATGCGGCATTGGCCGAGGCGCTGACCGGTATCGAACAGCAGCTGAAAGCGCTCAAATCTCTTGATAAGCTGTATTGCGACACTAACGGTAAGCTGGAGCGGCATGCCGCCCTGATAGAGAACGCCACGCTCGCGACCAACAGTGCCGAGAGCATGTGGCAGGAGGCGCAGCACGCTGTTGCCGGGGCTGAACAACGGCTGGTGGCGGTACGTGCGGCACGCGAAGACCTGTTGCAGGGACGTGATCTTTCCGTATGGCGCGAAGAAGCGGAAGCGCTTGCTGCCCGCCTTGGTCGTCTGGGGTTGGTCCAGGAAGCGTCGGCACGGATTGGAGAGGTCACGCCGCAGCTGGCAGCGTTGCTGCTGCACTGTGAGGAGCTTGAGCAGAAACGTCTCTCACTTGTACAGCTGGAGGTGACGCTTACGGGGGAGAGTGAACTGCGCGAGCAGGTTGCCCGTCAGTTACAGGATAATGTAGTGCTGCTTAACCGGGTGCGCAACCTGGAAGATGAGCGCAAACATCTTTCAGACGGCGCACCGTGCCCGCTATGCGGCTCCGTTGAGCACCCCTATGCCGCCGGTAATATTCCGCAGCTTGATGATGCTCAAAAGGAGTTGGAGCTGGCTGTTGCGGCAGTGAAAATTGTGTGGGAAGATTTATCCGCTATCAAGCTGGAACTTGTTGCCGTCACTAAAGACCTGCAACGGACCCGTCAGGAACAGGCCGAGCTTCAGGGGCGGCAGGAGCGCGATGAGGCCTTCTGCAGAGACGCTTTCGCTGAACTGGGGCTGAATGCCGAACCGGGCGCGTCGGTTAATGTGGAAACGTGGTCGGATCGTGTCCGGCTCATGTCAGGTGAGTGCCGGGAAGAGATGACCAACCGGCGTGGAGTCATTCAGAGCGCGGAACAGTACGAACAGGAGGAACGGCGTGCTCAGGCGGCTCTTGCCATGCTCAAGGACAGGCTCGCCGAGCATGACAAGGCGCGGCTGGCCGCCCGGCTGGGGCAGGAGTCGGCGCTGGCGGAACGGACGCGCCTAGAGGGGGAATCCGCAGCACTTCATGAAGACCGTGAGCGGGTGCTTGCCGAGGTCGGTAGTGTGGTTGCGGCATATGGCTGCCGGGAGGTCGTTCCGGATAAGGCCGATGGGCTGCTGTCCGCACTGACCGTCCGCCGCAACGACTATATCCAGCGGCTGCAGGCCCGTGAACAGTTGGAAAAAGGGCGGGCCGATGTTGCGGCTGAAAGGGAGACGCAGCGGGCCCTGTTGGCCGAATCGGAAAAGGCTCTTGTCGATAAGGAACAGCAACTGCGCGATGGAATATCGCAACGTGATGCAGTGGTAGAGCAGCGTCTGGAACAGTACGGCGAACGCAACCCGGATGTCGAGGAAAAGCGGCTGGCCGATGCGCTGCGGCAGGCCGGTGAACTGCGCGAAGCGGCGCTGCAGGATCAGCACCGCCTTCACGCCGAACTTGGCGGGTTGAACCAGCAGATTGAACGGCTCACGCACACCATTGCCCAGAGAACCGTGCAGCTCTCCGGGTTGGAGACCGGCTTCTCCCGGCGTTTGATCGAGGCCGGCTTTGCCGACGAAACAGCCTTTGTGCAGGCCTGTCTGCCGCAGGAGCGTTTCTATGTCCTCATGCAGATGGCCGACACACTGCGCGGTGACGAAACGGCGTTGCAGACACGTTACCAGGACCGCACGGAGGCGCTGGCGGGTGAATTGGATAAAAATCTGACCGACAAGCCGCTTGAGCTGATCCGGGAGGAGAACGCCGCTGTTAGCGGACGGTTGAGCTCGCTTCAGCAGTCACTGGGGGCGCTCGATCAGAGGTTGCAGCAGTATGCTGAACAGCAGCAGTGCCACCAGAGCCGGCTTCAGGAAATTGAACTACAGAAGAAAGAGTGCGACCGCTGGGAGCGACTGCACAGCCTGATCGGTTCCGGTGACGGGAAGAAATTCCGCAATTTTGCCCAGGGGCTGACGTTCGAGCTGATGGTTGCCCACGCCAACCGCCAGCTGCAGAAGATGAGCGACCGGTATATTCTGGTGCGGGACGGTGCCGAACCGCTGGAACTGAACGTCATCGACAACTATCAGGCGGGGGAGATTCGCTCCACCAAGAACCTGTCCGGTGGCGAGAGTTTCATCGCCAGTCTGGCTCTCTCCCTCGGTCTCTCCAGCATGGCGAGCCGCAACGTGCGTGTCGATTCGCTCTTTCTCGACGAGGGGTTCGGCACTCTCGATGAGGACGCCCTGGAAACCGCCCTGGAAACGCTTTCCGGTCTGCAGCAGGACGGCAAGCTGATCGGCATCATCTCCCATGTCCCGGCGCTCAAAGAGCGTATCGGCACCCAGATTCAGGTGGAAGCCGGCAGCGCCGGACGGAGCAGCCTGAGTGGTCCGGGATGCAGGCGGATAAACGAAAAGTGAAATACCACCGTTGTACTGAAACAGTTACATAACAGGAGTTATACCTATGAATCAGATAACACTTGACGGCATCACCCTGTCACTGGCACGGCCGGTGGAACTCAACCTGCAGTGGGTCGGCCAGGAAGAGCTGCTGACGCAACTGCTGGCAGCCTGGATGGTCATCGATGAGCGGGATATCCCGTTCAATCCCCGGCTGGTGGGGAAACCGGGGGTAGGGAAGACAACCCTGGCCTACGCCGCGGCCAAACGGCTGCAGCGGCCGGTCTACCTGTTTCAGGCCACCATGGACACCCGCCCCGAGGATCTGATCGTGACGCCGGTGATCGGGCCGGACGGCAAGATCCAGTATGCCGCCTCGTCGCTGGTGTCGGCCATGCTCACCGGCGGGATACTGATTCTGGACGAGGGGAACCGCATGAGTGAGAAGGCGTGGGCCTCACTGGCGCCGCTGCTGGATGACCGCCGCTATGTGGAGTCGATCATCACCGGCCTGCGCATCCCGGCAGAGCGGGAGTTTCGCATCGTGGTCACGATGAACGAGGACTCCTCCACCTTCGAGATCCCGGAATATATCCATTCCCGCCTGCAGCCCCAGATCTACATTGATTTTCCCGAGGCCGACGAGGAACTGGTCATCCTGAAAGAGAACCTCCCGTTTGCCGATAGCGACGTCCTGAAGTACGTGGTCGGTTTTCTCCAGCGCGCCCATGCCGAGGACGAGCTCTATTCGGTCCGGGACGGCATCAACATCGCCCGTTATGCCCTCAAGATGTCTGCCGCAGGGGGTGGGACACCACAGGAACTGCTGCGCCTTGCCGTAACGCGCATTCTGGGGAGTGAAGCCCTGCCGTATCTGGATTAACCATGTCCACACGCCTGTTTCTTGAAAAATATGGCCCGATCCATGCGCTGCCGGTGCTCCATTACCGCATGGAATTCGCCCAGTTGGTACGGATGGCCTTTACGCATGTCCGCCCTGACGCCGTGGCCATCGAACTTCCCCATACGTTGGAAGCTCCCTTTGTGCGGGCGCTGCGCCGCTTGCCGCAGATCTCGGTAATCAGTTATCAGGCCGGGACGGAGACGGTCTATCTGCTGGTGGAACCGGCTGATCCGCTGGTGGAGGCGGCCCGGCAAGCGCTGGAGCTGGGGCTCCCCCTGTATTTTGTCGATGTGGACATTGACGGTTACCCGCGTCACCATGAGCAGCTCCCCGATTCCTACAGCATCTGCCGTATCGGTCTGGAAGCGTATTACCGCGCGTACCACACCGCCTTTGCCGGGCAGACCCCTTGCCGGGAGGACCGGTTGCGTGAGCAGGGGATGGCCTATCGCCTGCAGCGCCTGTCCCAAAAGCATGAGCGAATTCTGTTCGTCTGCGGCATGGCTCACCTGGAGCGGATCAAAGAGCTGTACGCGCTGCCGCAGGCGGCGCCTCTGGAGCGGGTTCGACGCGACGGTATCACCCTCTTCAACCTGCATCCCGACTCCTGCCGCGAGATCCTGGCCGAGTTTCCGTTCCTGTCGGCGGTCTATGAACTGCGGCGCGGCCCGCTTCCCGACGAACCGGTTGAAAGCGGTGCCGGACTGCGCAAACGCTTCCACGCCCTGGAGCTGATCAAAGGCGGCAAGGAACAGGTCTCCGAAGAGCAGCTGATGGAGAACGCCATCCACCGTACGGCCCGCCATTTCGGCCGGGAAACGGCCTTCCTTGACCGGCAGCGTGTGATCTACCGGCTCTTCAGCGAGGCGGCGCGCCACTATCGCCAGGAGACCGGCGAGACGCTGCACATCTGGCAGAAACGGGCCTTTTTCCGCTTTGCCCGCAACTACGCCCTGCAGGGGGGGATGTTGCTGCCGGACCTCTTCCAGCTCCTGTCGGCTGCGCGCGGCTGCATCGACGACAACTTCGCCCACGCCTTCTGTCGTCTCGCTACTTCCTACCCTTGGCAGACGGAGAGTAGCGACCTGGCAACTATCAGTATTTCGCCGGAGGAAATCTGGGGCGGCAGCCGCCACATCCGTTTCCGTCCCCGCCAGAAACGGAACAAGGGGCTCTCGCAGCTGGGACTGCTCAAACGGAAGCGGGAGGCGCGTCCGGGCGAATGGCTGGAGGGATTCGACGATCCTTCGGTCTGTTCATACCCTCCGGAGGATATCGCCATCGAGGAGTATGGCCGTTTTCTCAAGCGCAAGGGATGCATGCAACTCTCCGAGGAACAGAGCCGCACGGAAAAATTCAGCAGCTCGTTGTTGGACGGGATCGATATGCGCGAAACGCTGCGCAATATCCATGAAGGGGCCATCTATGTCAGGGAGCAGCAGCGGGTCACGGGAGGAGTGGGGTGTCTGGTGGTGATCTTCGATGAGGATCGGCGCAGCGAGCGCTATCCGTACTGCATGACCTGGCAGGGGGAGCACGAGCAGGAGTCGGATATGGCTTTTTACGCCACCGACCCGGCGGAAAACATCGTCGGACCGGGGATCTGCCGCTGCGAGTATGGCGGCTTCATGCTCTCCTATCCGCCACGCCGCGTTATGGATGTCTGGCACGATCCGGATTACCGCAGTGCGGCATCATCCAAGTCTGAGGTGTTGCTGCTGGCGGCTCTCGACTATTCGATCGAAAAGCATGTGGTTTACGTGGCCGCCCGGCCGCCGCGCAGCATCTTCAAGCAGATGGCCGCCCGCCGCGACCGGAAGATTGTCTACATTCCGATCGGTTCGCTCTCTCCGCACAAACTCAAGCAGTTGCGGATACTGCATATGCTCTCCGGCAAGGACAAACGGGATAGTGCACAGGAGTATATCTGGTGAGGCTATGTGCTGATTGAAAACACGGCATTATATTGAATTAAAACAGAAACGGCCTCCGGAATTGTACATTCCCGGAGGCCGCGCTGTTATTATCTTTCACATCTGCCTTTAACTACTACAGAGCAGCCTTAACCATCAGTTCGCTTACCAGCTTCGTGAAACGGAGCGGATCTTTAATCGTAGAACCTTCAGTCAAAAGTGCCTGATCGTAGAGCAGATCGGCATAATCAGCCAGTGCAGCAGCTGAGGCATCTTTCTCGTGGATTGATGCCATCGCTTTCAGAATAGCATGATCAGGGTTCAGTTCCAGGATACGCTTTGATTCCGGAACGGTCTGGTTCATCGCTTTCATGATGCGTTCCATGTTGGCGTTCATGCCGTATTCATCGGCAACCAGGCAGCAAGCGCTGTCGGTCAAGCGGTTGGAGAAGCGAACTTCCTTGACCTTGTCCTTCAGGCGCTCACTCATCAGGGAGATAAGGTCACTAAACTCCTTCTGGGCCTCTTCGCGTTTCTTTTCCTTTACCTGCTTCTCTTCATCGCTATCCAGGCTGATGTCGCCGCGGTCAACCGCTTTGAGATGCTTTTCGTCATATTCGGTCAGCGACTGGACAACCCACTCATCGACCGGGTCTGTCAGGAAGAGCACTTCATATCCCTTGGCGCGGAATGCCTCCAGATGCGGGGATTGCTCCAGTGTTTCGCGGCTGGCGCCGGTAATGTAATAAATATCTTTCTGACCTTCCGGCATCCGGCCGGTATACTCCTTCAGGGAGACAAAGGAGCCTGCTTCTGTTGAAGTGCTTTCAAACAGGATCAGTTCCTGCAGTTTTTCCTTGTTGGCGTAGTCAAAGTGCATCCCTTCCTTGATGACCTGTCCGAACTCCTTCCAAAACGTAACGTACTGGTCGAAGTCTTGTTCCTTAACTTCCAACAGCGTCGAAAGAATCTTACCAACGAGACTCTTCTGGATACGCTTGATCTGAGCATCTTCCTGCAGAACTTCGCGGGATACATTGAGCGGCAGATCGGACGAATCGACGACGCCCTTGACGAAACGGAGGTAGTCCGGGATCAGTTCTTCACACTTGTCGCTGATGAAAACGCGGCGCACGTACAGCTGAAGACCCTTTTTGCGGTCATTCATGAACATGTCGAACGGTTTCTTGGCCGGCAGATAGAGCAGAGCCTTGAATTCACTGGCCCCTTCGGCGGAGAAGTGAATCGTGCGGAACGGCGCGTCGTAATCGTGGGAGACATGCTTGTAGAATTCGGTGTATTCCTCTTCTGTGACGTCGCTCTTGGCGCGGGTCCAGATGGCTTTCATCGAGTTCAGGATTTCTTCTTCGGTTGTGTCGATAGTGCCGGCACCCTCGATCTCTTTGCCGTCGGCATCTTTCACTGTCTCTGAGCGGCTAACATCCATGACAACCGGATACTGGATATAATCAGAGTATTTCTTGACGATCGAGCGGATTTTCCATTCATCCAGATAGGCTTTGAACTCTTCCTTGAGGTGCAGCGTGATCTCGGTGCCGCGCTGCTCTTTGGTACACTCTTCGACCGTATAGCTGCCGTCGCCGGTTGATTCCCAGCGGCAGCCGTCAGTAGCTGCTCCACCTTTGCGTGTTTCCATCGTCACGCGGTCGGCTACCATAAATGAAGCATAAAAACCGACGCCGAACTGCCCGATCATTTCGGGATTGTCACTGGCGGCCTTTTCTTTCAGCGACTGCATAAACGCCTTGGTGCCGGAGCGGGCGATGGTGCCGATGTTTTCTTCCACCTCGGCCATGTTCATGCCGATGCCGTTGTCGCGGATGACCAGGGTGCCGGCTTCTTTGTTCGGAATCAGCTTGATCTTCCAGTCGCTGTTCCCTTCCAGAAGTGATTCGTCGGAATGTGACTCGAAGCGGATCTTGTCGATAGCATCGGAAGCGTTGGAAATCAGTTCGCGGAGAAAAATGTCTTTGTTGGAATAGAGTGAATGGATTACCAGATCAAGCAATTGCTGTACTTCAGTCTGGAACTGTTTGGTGGTTTTGGACATGGTTGGTGCGTCTCCTTCGGTGTAATGGAATCTAATAGCCTTACCATAATCATACTGCGCCAGATTTTCAAGGGGGGGTGCCGGTAAAAAACGGGATTCAGTAAACTTCGGGCAGTATCTATACACAATTGATTATAGATTCAATTGTGTTATAGTTCGGAACCAGCAAGCCGGAACCGGAAACTCGTTATTTTGAAATACACTTTTATAGTAGAGGAGCGATGAGCATATGAAAAGTAAGCATGATATTGATGACGATGACATGATTGAAGAAACTGAAGAGCTTGAAGATGGTAGTTTTGCCGAACTGTTTGAACAGGATGGCAAGCAGGCTAAGAGATGGCTGGAGCCTGGGCAGAAACTGACCGGGAAGGTTTTAAAAATCGGTAACGAATGGATCTTCATGGATACCGGCCAGAAAGGTGAGGGTGTCATCGAACGGAAGGAGTTTCTGGATAATGACGGCAACATCACCGTCGCGGAGGGTGATGCCATAACCGCCTATTTTCTTTCTTCAAGTCAGGGAGAGATGCGCTTCACGACTAAAATTGGTGGGAGTGCATCGGGAATTACCCAGCTGGAACAGGCCTGGCAGGCAGGAGTACCGGTTGAAGGGGTGGTAGAGAAAGAGATCAAAGGTGGCTATGAAATAAAACTGGGTACGTCTCGTGCGTTCTGCCCGTATTCCCAGATTGCGCTCAGGCGCGTTGAAAACCCCGAAGCGTTGATCGGTACACGCCTGACATTTCGGATCAGTGAATATGCAGAAAATGGCCGCAACATCGTCGTATCCAGGCGTGCCCTGCTTGAGGAAGAACAGCGACAGCTGAAAGAGGACGCGCAGGCGGGGATCAGTGAAGGGATGGCAGTGGTTGGAACGGTTACTTCCCTGCAGGATTACGGCGCCTTTGTTGATATAGGCGGCATTGAGGGGCTGCTTCCGATATCCGAGATTGGCTGGAGCCGGGTAAAAGATGTCCGCGATGTTCTTGCCGTCGGCCAGCAGCTGAATGTTGTCGTTAAAACAATTGATAAGGAAAAGGAGCGAATCTCCCTCAGTGTCAAGGATACCCTAGCTGATCCGTGGGAGCAGGTGCCTGACAGGTTTCCGGAAGGGTCGTTTCATACCGGGACCGTTGCACGTCTGGACACATTCGGCGCGTTTGTTACGTTGAGCGACGGTGTGGATGGTCTGCTTCATATATCGAAACTAGGTGCCGGCAAGCGGATCAATCACCCCCGTGAGGTTGTCAAAGAAGGGGAACAGATTGAGGTCAAGATTGAGAGTATCGATCGTGGCAACCGTCGCATCTCCCTTGCTCTGGCTGGTCCGGCCCGTGTTGCTGCTGAGGAAGAGGCTACAATGACTGAATTTCGTCGCCAGGCAGACGATGGTCCTAAAGGGATGGGGACATTAGCGGATATGTTGCGATCCAGGGTTCAGAGAGGTAAAAAATAAGTGACGTCTGATGTGCTTGCCGAAGCTGCTGATTGGGACAGCCGCTGCAAACAGTGCGGTGAATGCTGTTTTGAAAAAATCGAGGATGAGCGTGGTAATATATTCTACACCAGAACCGCCTGTCGTTTTCTGGACGTGGTCAGCCGCGAATGCAAAATATTTAAGCGCCGATTTGAAATTAATCCCGGCTGTATAAAGCTGACTCCGGAATTGGTTCAGACTTTGCGCTGGCTTCCCCGTGACTGCGGGTATCGTCGCAAGAATGTTGAACCAGCCAAAGGTTCCAAAAAAAGCAGAAAGGGATAACAAAGCAAAAACCGACCTCACGAGGTGTTGCGTGAGGTCGGTTTTTTTTATTAGTCATCCGGCTTGGTACAACTATCTGCTACGGCAGTAACCCTTCAACGAGATCCAAGACAACTTCGGCCCTGTTGAGAGTGTAAATGTGTACTCCCGGGACGCCTGATGCCAGAAGTTCCTGGGCCTGGCGCCGGGCATGGGCAATACCGACTTTTTGAACCGCTGCCGCCCCACCTGCTTGATCCGCTTTTTCCAGTTCTGCCAGAAACTCCGCCGGAATAGATGCCCCGCACAGAGATACAATTCTTTTGATGACCTTCAGGCTGACGACCGGCAGGATGCCCGGAATAATCGGCATGGTAATTCCCGCTTCACGGGCTCGCTTCACAAAGGTGTGATACAGGCTGTTGTCGAAGAACAGCTGTGTTATGGCAAAGTCCGCTCCACTATCCATTTTCAGTTTCAAAAAAGAGAGATCAGACTCAAGGCTCGCCGCCTCCGGGTGTACCTCGGGGTATCCTGCGACACTTATCCCCATGTCGGGGAACGAAGCCTGAATCAGGCTGACCAGATCGGAAGCATACTGCAGAGGGCAGGGGAGTGGGGTCTCGACCGAGCCATCCTGCGGAATGTCACCGCGCAGTGACAGAACGTTATTTACACCGGCAGCAGCAAGAGCGGCAAGAAAACGGTTGACCTCTTCTGCTTTAGAACCGAGGCAGGTCAGATGCGCCATCGTTTCAATGCCATATTCCTGCTGAATCCGGGTGACAATTTCAAGGGTATCCACATTGGTGCTTCCACCTGCACCATACGTAACAGAGGCAAAGAGCGGTTTCAGCTCTGCAAGTCGCTGTACGGTCTGGAAAAAAGCAGGCCAATCTTCACGAGTTTTCGGTGGAAAGAATTCGAGTGAGATGAATTGTTTACCCTGGCTGATTGAATCTATGATTTTCATGACTCTCCACTATATGTTCTGAACACTAAATTACAAGGCACTCCTTTTTATATAAAATTGAAAGCAAATAGCAATAGAAGATTCATCTCCGGATTTTTGATTTGACAGCAAACGGCCGGATGACGTATACAGTTAGACCGTTTTTTATGTCTTTTACAGCTAGTTAGCAAAAATATTATAAATAAGTGAGAAATGAAATCATGTTTAATTTAAAGCCTGATGTTGTTGCCCGCCTGGAACGTGTGCTGAGTTCTGTAGAGATGTTACTTCCCAAAGCCTGTGCACCGATTGACTGGGAACAGTGTCCCGCAGCAAACTGGCGTCGTCACTCGTTCTCCGGCTACCTCGAGCCGGTTCGGGTGACCGATACTACCACGCTTACGGAACTGCTCGGTGTAGAAGAACAAAAAGAGGTCATGGTTAATAATACCCGCCAGTTTTTGGCCGGGTTGCCGGCAAACAACGCCCTGCTGTGGGGGTCGCGTGGTTCCGGCAAGTCTTCCCTGGTCAAGGCGCTGCTGAACGAATTTGCCCCGCAGGGGTTACGCTTCATCCAGGTTGAAAAAGAAGACCTGATCTATCTCTCCGAAATATTCACCGCCGTTGAGAACCAGCCATACCGGTTTATCCTGCTCTGCGATGACCTGACCTTTGAGGTTGGTGAATTGAGTTACAAAATGCTCAAAAGCGCTCTGGATGGTTCAGTGTATTCGGCACCGGAAAATGTCCTTATTTACGTTACCTCCAATCGTCGTCATCTTTTGCCGGAATATGAATCAGATCATTTGGGGGGCAAATTTGTTAAAGGCGAGCTTCAGCAGAGCGAAGCGATGGAGGAAAAGGTTTCTCTTTCCGATCGTTTCGGTATCTGGGTCGCTTTCTACGCGTTCTCTCAGGATCGCTATCTTGATGCGGTACGACTGAATGTTGAAAAAGAATCCAGCCTGCGCAATGTGCAGATTCCATGGAGCAGTGATATAGAACGTGACGCTATCCAGTGGTCACATGACAAAAGCAAACGCTGCGGCCGGACCGCCTTTCAATTCGCTAAAAACTGGGTTGGCCGCTATCTGCTTACTTCCAAAGTGTGATAACAGGATAAATTTTACTTGTATTTTTCATTCGCCCTCTTTATATTGAATGTCATATTCAATAAGGAGGGCGAATGATTCTCGAAAAGAAAAAGATGTTTAACGACTTTGCGATGTCCAAAGGGCTTCGCTCTACTCGTCAGCGTGATATCATCCTCGATATATTCCTCTCCACCCATCAGCATGTCAGCGTCGAAGAACTCTACCTTAAAATCAAGTCCAGCAATCCGGGCATCGGGTATGCCACCGTTTACCGCACTCTCAAACTGTTTACGGAGGCTGGTCTGGCGCGCGAAATCCTGTTGCATGATGGCCAGACGCGCTATGAACATGTGGTAAAGGGCGAGCATCATGACCATCTGGTCTGCACCGGCTGCAACTCCATCATCGAATTCGAAGATGCAACCATCGAAAAGTTGCAGGACGAAATTGCTGCACGGCACGGATTCTTGATTAATAGCCACAAAATGGAAATATACGGCCTCTGCGCCAACTGCAGACGTTAATACATGAAACCCTCCACGAGTAAATGGAGGGTATTATTTTAGATATCAACTGAAAATGAATATCAAAAGCATAATAAGGAATTGTGAAAATGGCTACATGCTGCAGCAAACAGACGGAAACAACTACTAGCGGGAACGTAAAAAAAGTAGCACTGGTGGGCAACCCCAATGTCGGCAAGAGTGTGCTGTTCAACGCTCTGACCGGCGCTTACGTGACCGTTTCGAATTATCCCGGAACCTCGGTGGAGGTCGCACGGGGGAGCGCCACCATCGGCGGGCAGCAGTGGGAGGTGATCGACACCCCCGGTATGTACTCGATCCACACCATTACCGAAGAGGAGCGGGTGGCCCGCGAGATCCTGCTGCACGAGACTCCGGATGTGGTTATTCACGTGTTGGACGCCCGCAATCTGGAGCGGATGCTGGCGATGACTATCCAGCTGATTGAGGCCGGTCTGCCGGTAATCCTGGTCGTCAATATCTTGGATGAGGCTGAGCGGATGGGGCTCGCCATCGATCTTGAGCTGCTGCAGCAGAAGCTCGGCATCCCGGTGATCGGGGCGGCCACCGCACGTAAACGAGGCATCGACGAGATCCGCGCGGCAATAACCGCCTATCGCTGTGCCTGCGAGCAGCAGCGTTTTGAATACAGCCGCCTGTTGGAACGCGATATCAACGAGGTTGCCAGTCTGATGCAGGGGGAATATATTCTCTCCCGCCGCGCCCTGTCCCTGTTGCTGTTGCAGCAGGATGAGGAGATTACCGAAATGGTGCGTCATCGCGAAGGTGACGGCTATGCACCACTGGCAGAGAAGGTGCGTGAGATCGCCTTCGACCGCCGCGAATCGTTCCATCTCGACCTGTCGCTGGAGCGAAATGATATGGGACGCCGGATAGTGAACGGCGTCTTCACTGCCCCGGAAGAACGGGTGGTAACTGTGGCCGAGCGGCTGTCGCGCCTGGCGGTACAACCGTTAACCGGTATACCGATGCTGCTGATCGTACTCTACTTCGGGCTTTACCAATTTGTCGGGGTCTTCGGTGCCGGCACTGTGGTGGACTTTCTGGAGAAGCGGATTTTTGTCGAGATTTTCAATCCCTGGATAACTCACACTGTCAGGGCGCTGATTCCCTGGGAAATAATCCAGGAGCTGTTTGTCGGAGAATACGGTATCATCACCCTCGGCATCCGTTATGCGGTCGGCATCATACTGCCGATTGTGGCCACCTTCTTCATCTTCTTTTCCTTTCTGGAAGATACCGGCTACTTCCCGCGCCTGGCGCTTCTGGTAGACCGCATCTTCAAGCATTTCGGCCTGACCGGCCGGGCGGTGATCCCGATGGTGCTCGGTTTTGGCTGCGATACGATGGCCACCATGGTCACCCGCACCCTGGAGACGACCCGCGAGCGGGTTATCGCCACTATTCTCCTCTCGTTGACGATCCCCTGCTCAGCCCAGCTCGGGGTGATCATGTCGCTCCTCTCCAAGTTTCCCGGCGCACTGGCGGTGTGGGGTGGTTGCCTGCTGCTGCTGTTCATCGTTGTCGGGATGCTCTCGGCCAAAATCCTGCCCGGCGAGGCGCCCATGTTCTACATGGAACTCCCCCCCATGCGGCTGCCTCAGCTTGGCAACGTTGTCACCAAGACCTATACCCGTATGCAGTGGTACTTTATGGAGATCCTGCCGCTGTTCGTGCTGGCATCAGTGCTGCTCTGGCTGGGCAAGATCACCGGCTTCTTCGAGAAGATGATCAATGCCATGACCCCGGTGATGGCCTCTATCGGCTTGCCGAAAGAGACGGCGGTGGCCTTTATCTTCGGCTTCTTCCGCCGCGATTACGGCGCTGCCGGGTTGTACGAGCTGCAGACCAAGGGGTTGATGGATGCGCGCCAGTTGACCGTTGCCGCTGTCACCCTGACTCTTTTCATTCCCTGCGTGGCCCAGTTCCTGATCATGAAAAAAGAGCGGGGGTGGAAGGTGGCCGGTGCTATCGGCGTCTTCGTCAGTCTGTTTGCCTTCGGCAGCGGCTATGTCCTCAACAAGGCGCTGCTTGTGACTGGATTATTGTCATGATATGCGGCTTCTGCGGCTTCGAATTTGAGGAAGAAAACGGCAAGAAGGGGTGCGGCGGCTGTCCCGGCGGCTGTCACAGTGTCCACTGCCCCCGCTGCAATTACAAAAACCCGCTGGAGTCCGGTGTGGTCAAAAAACTGAGAACGCTCTTCGGAAATAAAAATACCGGTAATGGAGATAAACAATGAAACTTTCGGAAAAAGCAGAAGAGATACTTGAGGCGCTGTGGGTTACGGTAGAAGAGGGTGGGGCGGCTTTTCTCGACCCGGAAAAGATGGGCTTTCCGGCTGATGACCCCGCCTATCGGGAGTTGACCGGCTACGCCATGATCGAGATCCGCCAGGGGATGATCTACTTCCGTCCTGAAGGGATTAATGAGGGGAAGATGACTATCCGCCGCCATCGTCTGGCGGAGCGCCTGATGATGGACGTGCTCAATATTCGTGGCGACGATGGCGAATTCAAGGCTTGTCAGTTCGAACATCTGCTCAACGAAGGTGCCGATGTCAAGGTTTGCACCATGCTTAACCACCCGACGACCTGCCCCCACGGCAAGCCAATACCGCCAGGTGAATGTTGTCACCAGGCGAAGGCCAACGGAGATTTGGGAGTAGTGCCGCTGACAGAATTCAAATCGGGGCAGGAGGGGGAGATCGCCTATATCCAGACCGAAGACAACAAGAAGATGCAGAAGCTGATGGCGATGGGGGTGCTGCCGGGCAACAAGATTGTTCTGGTTCAGGCGTATCCGTCCTACATTTTCCGGGTCGGCTATTCGGAATTTGCCATTGATACAAACCTGGCTAAAGAGATTTTTGTGCGGAAATAGCCTGGGGAAGGTAAAAATGGTTCACTCGCGTTGATTTACTTTCAACCCTCTGCTTTGACCATGACCTGTGCATAAAAAGGAGTGATTACATTATTCATTACTGGCGTGGAAATTTGTAATTCGTTGAATGGTTGCCACCCATCTGCAAGAAATTCTTTGACTTTGGCTTCCAAGATCCATATGTCATGTCCGTACACCACGTGATAATCAGTAATCATTTATTGACTCCTTTCTAGATAACGGTGCTAAGGCATTTTGAGATACTTAAAAATCATGACACAGCTACGGTATATTCAATATCGTGAGTTCTTCGGTTGGATCGCTCTATTTTTGAGCCAATGCCTTGATAGTTAATTCTCTATTGACAAAAATTGACGGGTGCTGTTCTATGCTTTTTTTGCAACCTTGCACATTGCTGGTATAACTACGACATAGTTTTAAAAAACTCTAGGAGGAAAACAATGAACCCATTGGCACAAGAACTGAATGATCTGCTTACCCAACACAGCCCACATGTCTTGGAAATGCTGTCCGATCTTGGAAAGAACCTGTTCTTTCCGAAGGGAATCCTGACACAATCGGCCGAAGCCAAGGACAAGGCTCACAAATACAACGCTACCATCGGTATCGCCACCGAAAACGGCGGCCCGATGTTCCTGCAGTGCATTCAGGACAAGCTGTCCGCCTTTGATCCCAAGGACATCTATCCCTATGCCCCGCCTGCCGGTAAGCCAGAACTGCGCTCCTTGTGGCGCGAGAAGATGTTGCGAGAAAACCCAAGCCAGAATGGCAAACACTTCAGCAATCCCATCGTCACCAATGCGCTGACCCACGGTCTCTCCATCGTCTCCGACCTGTTCATCGACAAGGGCGATCACCTGATCCTTCCCGACATGCTCTGGGGCAACTATAACCTGACTTTCGGCACCTGCAGCGGCGCGATCGTCAAGAAACACCCGACATTCACTGTGACTGGCGGCTACGACGTCGATGCCTTCAAGGCGACTTTGAAGAACACCGCCGAAGAAAAAGGCAAGGCCGTTGTCCTGCTCAACTTTCCCAACAACCCGAGCGGCTATACTCCGACCGTCGCCGAAGGGGATGCCATTGTGGCCGCCATCAAAGAAGTCGCCGAATCCGGCTGCAATATTGTCGCCGTGGCAGACGACGCCTACTTCGGCCTCTTTTACGAAGACAGCCTCAAGGAATCATTGTTCGGTAAACTCGCCAACCTCCATCCGCGCATCCTTGCTATTAAACTGGACGGCGCAACCAAAGAAGAGTTCGTCTGGGGTTTCCGTACCGGTTTCATCACCTTTGCTGACGGCAACGATTACGAAAACGCACCGGTGATGACCGCCCTTGAAAAGAAGGCTATGGGCATCATCCGTGCGCGCATCTCCAACTGTCCGCATCCATCCCAGACCTTTGTCATCGAGGCGCTCCGTTCGCCCCAGTTCCTGGCCCAGAAGGAAGAAAAGTTCCAGGTCATGAAGGGTCGCGCCCTGAAAACCAAGGAAGTACTTAACAACAGCAAATACGAGAAAGCCTGGGATTACTACCCGTTTAACTCCGGTTACTTCATGTGTCTGAAACTGAAAACAGTGGAAGCCGAAAAACTGCGCCTCCATCTGCTGGATAAGTACGGGGTCGGCGCCATTTCCATCACCAAGACCGACCTGCGTATCGCCTTTTCCTGCATCGCCGAGGAGAATATCCAGGAACTGTTCGACATCATCTACCAAGGGGTTCAGGATCTGGCCTGAACCACGCCTTTAAATCAGCAAAACAAGGGGCTCGCATATGCGGGCCCTTTTATTTTGATCTTTGTCTTTTCACCGTGTCTCAGTGGTGAACAGTCTTTCAGATTCCGCTCTTGATGCTGAGCGCTCCGTTCTCCAGTTCCACCTTCAACGTTCCCCCTTCAACCACGTCACCGCCGATAATTGCCCGTGCAACCCGGGTTTCCAGCTCGCGCTGCAGGTAGCGTTTGAGTGGTCGTGCTCCGTAGACCGGGTCATAGCCAGCCTTGGCAATAAATGCCAAAGCTTCTTTGCTAATCTCAAGTGTTATGTATTGATCTTTCAAGCGCTGCTTGAGCTGCTCTGCGAGCAGATCGGCAATTTTCATTACCTCATCAAGATGGAGCGGTTTGAACAGCACAATATCATCGACACGATTTAAAAACTCGGGACGGAAACCGCTTTTAAGTTCATTCATGACGCTTTTGCGTGCATCTTCCCTGATGTCGCCGCTTGCTGTGATGCCATCGAGCAGATACGCGGAGCCGATGTTTGATGTCATGATGATAACGGTATTCTTGAAGCTGACCGTCCGCCCGTGGCTGTCGGTTACCCGGCCATCATCAAGAATCTGCAGCAGGATGTTGAAGACGTCCGGGTGTGCCTTCTCGATTTCGTCAAACAGCAGGACGCTGTAGGGTTTGCGCCTGACCGCTTCGGTCAACTGACCACCCTCTTCATAGCCAACATAGCCGGGGGGGGCGCCGATCAGGCGCGATACGGCAAACTTTTCCATGTATTCGGACATATCGATCCGCACCATGTTCTCTTCGGAATCGAAGAGCGCTTCAGCCAGGGTGCGGGCCAGCTCGGTCTTACCAACTCCGGTCGGGCCAAGGAAGATGAAGGATCCGATCGGGCGACGCGGGTCCTTGATGCCGGAGCGGGCACGAAGTACCGCATCGGACACCAGTCGTACCGCTTCGTCCTGCCCGATAACCCGCTGATGCAGGATATCTTCCAAGCGCAACAGTTTTTCCCGTTCACCTTCTACCAGCCGCAGGACCGGGATTCCGGTCCAATGGGCGACTATTTCGGCGATTTCATCTTCCGTAACCTCTTCCCGGAGCAGTTTCTGTCCACCCTGTTTATGATCTAATGTTGTTTCTTCATTTTTTAGCGCGGTTTCAAGGCCGGGGAGTTCGGAATATTTGAGTTTGGAAGCCTGCTCCAGATTACCGGCTCGCTCGGCTTGTTCAATTTCACGTCGGGTCTTTTCGATCTGTTCGCGCAATCCCTGAACCCGCTGGATCGCGATCTTTTCGGAATCATACCGGGCCCGCATGGAGTTGGCTTTTTCACGGTCATCCGCCAGATCCTTACGAAGTATTTCCAGACGCTCCTTGCTGGCTTTATCTTTCTCTTTCTTAAGCGCCACCTCTTCGATCTCCAGCTGCATCACTCGACGGGAGAGGGTGTCCAGTTCCGACGGCAATGAGTCTATTTCCGTTCTGAGCATGGCGCACGCTTCATCGACCAGATCGATCGCTTTATCCGGCAGAAAGCGCTCGGTGATGTAGCGGTTGGAAAGGGTGGCTGCTGCTACCAGTGCATTGTCCTGGATTCTGACCCCGTGGTGCACCTCAAAACGCTCCCTGAGACCACGGAGAATTGATACCGTATCCTCTACGGTCGGCTGTTCGACCAGCACCGGTTGGAAACGGCGCTCCAGGGCGGCATCTTTTTCAATGTTCTGCCGGTATTCATCAAGGGTGGTGGCACCAATACAGTGCAATTCACCCCGGGCCAGCATTGGTTTCAGCATGTTGCCGGCATCCATCGACCCTTCGGCCTTGCCGGCTCCGACGATGGTGTGCAGTTCGTCGATAAAGAGGATGATTTGTCCTTCGGCCCCCTTGACCTCGTTCAGCACCGCTTTCAAGCGTTCCTCAAACTCGCCGCGATACTTGGCTCCGGCTATCAGCGCTCCCATATCCAGGGCAAAGATTATTTTGTCCTTCAATCCTTCCGGCACATCCCCCCGCACAATGCGCTGGGCCAGACCTTCGACGATGGCGGTTTTGCCGACCCCCGGTTCACCGATCAGCACCGGGTTGTTCTTGGTCTTGCGGGATAACACCCGGATTACTCGGCGCACCTCTTCATCCCGCCCGATGACCGGATCAAGTTTGTCGGTTCGGGCCATTTTTACCAGGTCACGGCCGTATTTTTCCAGCGCTTCGTAGGTGGCCTCAGGATTGGCACTCTGCACCCGCTGGCTGCCGCGCACTTCGGTCAGCGTCTTTAAAAAGCGTTCGCGGTTGATTCCGGCCAGTTTGAGAATCCGCCCGGACGGTGTCTTTTCACCTTCCGCCAGGAGCGCCATAAACAGGTGCTCAACCGACACGTATTCATCCTTGAGCCGTTTGGCCTCGTTCTCTGCCGCCACCAGTATAAGGTTCAGACGCTGGGAAACGTAGATCTTGCCCGCCTCCGCGCCAGGGCCGGAGACTCTTGGAATCCGGTCGAGTTCGGAGGTGACCTCATTTTTGACCATCTCGGGGCGGATATCCATTCGCTGCAGCAGGCGCGGCACCAAGCCGTCATGCTGATCCAGCAGCGCCCAGAGCAGATGTTCGCAGTCCACCTCGACATGGCCGAACGAAACGGCCTTGTTCTGCGCTTCGGTAAAAGCTTCCTGAGATTTTTGCGTAAGTTTGTTGAAGTCCATGAGTATGCCTTTTTGATTACGTTTTATTCCGCGCCTATCTAAGAGTTAAGCACGGGCCGTCCGGAAGTCAAGTTTTCAGGTGCATATAAGTGATTCAGCAAGTGATATGCTACTTCTGATTATTATTTGTTTATAATAATACCATTGTTTGATAATTATCAATTTTACGGTATTATCCCGCAGATTTATCTCGTCTCAGGGGGATGTATGTTTCGAGTCACGAACAAAGGGCTCTCCATCAGATTACGAATAACCATTTACGCTACAATCTACGCCATTTCCTTGTTGGCGGTGGCATCCGTCATTACGTTTAAACTCCTCAGCGACCAATTCAAGCAGGCCATTGCAGACAATCAGTACCAGTTGATTGCCGTCTTTGTGCTGCTTGGCGTGGTCGTTAGTCTGGTTATGTGGCTGGTGATGGGAAAAATGATGTCACCGTTGCAGACGATAATTAACCATATTGGTAGCATTCATACCAAAAAAGGGGATGACCGTTTGCTTCCGGACAGTTACGACGGCGATCTGGAACGTTTGAGCTGTGCTTTTAATAATATGGTCACCAAATTCGACCAGCAGCAGGAAACGATGGTCCTGATGCAGAGTGAGATGTTACAGCAGAAGGCCTTTGCAGAGGGGGTACTCAATAAGGCTGCCGTGCCGATATTTGTACTGGATGTCAATCACCGCATCATTGTCTGGAATAATGCCATGGAGAGTCTGACCGGTTTCAAGGCTGAAGAGATGATCGGCACCAACCGCCAGTGGCTCCCCTTCTATGTCAATGAGCGTCCGGTGCTGGCTGACCTGGTCCTGTCGGCCGATGGAGTACATCTGGAAGAGTTGTACGGCACCTATCGCATGTCACAACATGTGCTGGGGGGCTTGCAGGCCGAAGGATGGCTTGAAAATGTCGGCGGGCAGCGCCGCTATCTGCTTTATGATGCCGCGCCGGTCTTTGACGCTCATGATGTCAAGCTGGGTGTTATTGAAACACTGCTCGACATTACCGAGCGCAAGCAGGCCGAAGCCGAACTCACAAAAAGTCGCGAGGAGCTGCAGCGAAAGCATAATGAGCTGAGCGAACTGTTTGCCCAGGTCGAGAGCGGCAAGCGCGAATGGGAAGACACCATTGACAGCCTTTCTGAAATGGTGCTTATGTGCGACCAGTTCGGTGTCGTCAACCGCTGTAACCGTGCCGTTACCACCTTCACCGGGCTCCCGTATGATGAGATTGTCAACGTTGATTGTATGGAACTGTTCGCCAGGGTCGGATTGGAGATAACCGGGTACGACGGAACGAGCGGGCAGCTGGAATGCGAAGGGGGCCGACGCCACTTCGAACTGCTTTCGAACGAGCTGAAACAGATCGGGTCGGATGAGATCCGGGGCGTTGTCGTTACCATTCACGAGACGACGGAACTCCTTAAGATGAATGAAAAACTCCAGCAGGCATACGCTGAATTACAGCAGAGCCAGGCGCAGATTTTCCAGCAGGAAAAGATGGCCTCCATCGGGCAACTGGCAGCCGGTGTCGCCCATGAGATCAACAACCCGATGGGCTTCATCTCCAGCAATCTTTCCACAATGGGCAAATACATGGAAAAGATAAACTCATTTGAGGCTGCGATGATCGAAGCGGTACAGGGTAAGGGCGATGAAGAGTTGCTTGCGTCAATGAAGGATCTGCGTAAAAAATTGAAGATAGACTTCATTCTTGAGGATATCAAAAGCCTGCTTGATGAATCACGCGACGGCGCTGAAAGGGTACGGCGTATCGTGCAGGATTTGAAAAGTTTTTCTCATGTTGACGAGGCAGAGTGTAAGCCGGCCAGCATCAATGAATGCCTGGACACAACACTCAATATGCTGCGAAATGAGATAAAATATATCGCTGATGTTGAGCGGGAGTTTGACCCGGATCTGCCGATGCTGCTCTGCTTTCCGCAACAGATAAACCAGGTATTCATGAATGTTCTCGTCAATTCTGCCCATGCCATAGAAGGTCACGGTCTTATTAAAATTAAAACCCTGCGCGAATCAGATGACATCGTTGTACGAATCAGTGACACAGGAAAGGGAATTGCCCCGGAAAACCTGACCCGCATTTTTGAGCCGTTCTTCACCACCAAAGAGGTTGGCAAAGGTACCGGTCTGGGGCTTTCAATCAGCTATGACATCATCAAGAAGCATGGCGGCTTGATGACTGTAGAAAGCGAGGTTGGGGTCGGCACGACCTTTACGGTCAGACTGCCTCTGGACCACCAGTTTGCCGCAGGGGAGGTCGTATCATAATGGATCATAGTACTACAATGGGTGACAAAGATGCGCATAGCCTCGATGAGGTACGACGGCATAATGTTGAGCTGAAACACAGTAAGGAACGTCTGCAATCTCTGGTAAATGTGTTTCAGTATCAAGGGGAAAATATACAGGACCTCCTCGATTTTGCCCTGAACGAGGCGATCAGCATGACATCCAGCAGGTACGGCTATATCTATTATTATAACGAAGAAAATAATCAGTTTACGCTGAATTCATGGTCGCGCGAGGTGATGCCTGCCTGCAGCGTAGCAAACCCCCAGTCACTGTATGATCTCGATAAGACCGGCATATGGGGTGAGGCGGTCCGGCAGCGCAAGCCGATGATTATTAACGATTTTACTGCACCTGACCCACTCAAGAAAGGCTACCCTGAAGGGCATGTCACGCTGACACGTTTTATGACGACACCGCTGTTTGATGACGATAAGATTGTTGCCGTTGTCGGAGTGGCTAATAAGGAAGCGGAATATGATGATTCCGATATGACTCAGTTGACGTCGCTAATGGGGGCGGTCTGGAAGGCCGCGGAACATAAACGGGTGGAAATGCAACGCAAGGTCATGCTCCGGCGGCAGCAGGGAATCAATCTGCTCCTGCAGTCGCTGATTGCATCCGAGCCGCTGGATTGTAAGCTCAAGAGCATAACCGACAGCGTTGTTCGGTTTTTTGATGCCGATTTCTGCCGGATTTGGCTGATTCGGCCCGGCGATCTGTGTGAACAGGGGTGCATTCATGCCGAGGAGCATGAAGAACCGCATGTGTGCCGCTATCGTGACCGCTGCCTGCATCTGCTGGCGAGTTCCGGTCGTTACACCCATACCGATGGCAAAGTACACCGCCGTGTACCGTTCGGCTGCTACAAGATCGGACGCGTTGCCTCCGATGAAGAACACAAGTTCGTCTGCAATGACGTTCAGAATGACGCTCGTATTCATGACCGTGGATGGGCCCGTGACCTTGGTCTTGAGTCCTTTGCCGGATACCAGCTGCGGATTCAGAATGGTGAGACGATAGGTGTACTGGCCCTTTTTGCCAAACACCGCATCTCGTCTGATGAAGACGCACTGTTGGACGGGCTCGGTAGCGCGGTTGCTCTGGTAATCCAGCAATCTGTTGCGGAAGAGGCACGCAAGCAGAAAGAGCGTGAGATCGAGGAAAAGAGCGCCGAACTGGAACGATTTACCTATACCGTCTCGCACGACCTGAAGAGTCCGCTGGTAACCATAAAGACCTTTCTGGGGTATCTTGAGGAGGATATCAAACTTCCGGATAATCCCCGTATTCAGCAGGATCTCGGCTTTATGCACACTGCCGCTGACAAGATGTCGCAACTGCTCGATGAGCTGCTGGAGTTGTCACGTGTCGGTCGGGTCACCAACTCTCCGCAAAAAATTGCCTTCATTGATCTGGCCAATGAGGCGGTCAGGTTGGATGCCGGAAGGATCAGTAACCGGGGGGTAACGGTAGAGATTATTGATTCGCCGGTTGTCCTGTTTGGCGACAGAGCACGTCTGGTGGAAATATGGCAGAATCTGGTGGAGAATGCCGTAAAGTACAGTGGCGATGAGCCTGTCCCGCACATAGAGATCGGTTGTGCGACAGGGGATGGCGACCCGGTGTTTTTTGTGCGCGATAACGGCATGGGAATTGATCCCCGCTATCATGAAAAGATTTTCTCACTTTTTGACAAGCTTGATTCAACGAGCGAAGGGACCGGATTGGGATTGGCGCTGGTCAAGCGGATCGTGGAGATATATGGTGGTCGAATCTGGGTCGAGTCCACAGGTGAGGGGCTTGGTTCCTGTTTCCGTTTTACGCTGCCGGAAGCTATACAAAAATAAGGGGAGGCAAAATGCAGGGTGAACCGATTGTAGTTCTGTTAGTAGAAGATGATCCGGCTCATGCCGAAATCGTGAAAAGAAATTTTGAAACTTCCCGGATTGCCAACCACCTTGTACATCTATCGGACGGCCAGGCAGCTCTGGAATAAACGTTTGAACGTCTAAAGGTGGGCAGGATGGAAACAAAACATCTGCATATACTCGTTGTTGAAGATGAAGCGGCACACGCCGAATCGGTGCAACGGGAGTTGATCTCAAACGGTACGTCGGTGACAGTCACACTCGCTGGTTCGCTTCAGGAGTATCGAGCCCGTGTGGCTGAATCCGTTCCGGATATTGCTATCCTGGATTTGAATCTTCCGGATGGCAAGGCTGTTGAGGTGCTGACGACTCCAGCAGAGGAGGGCGCTTTTCCGATCCTGCTGATGACCAGCCATGGTAACGAGCAGGTTGCCGTTGAAGCGATCAAAGCTGGCGCCCTCGATTATATCGTCAAGTCACCCGAGGCCTTTGCCCAATTGCCGCGTACCGTCGAGCGGGCCCTGCGCGAATGGCATCTGTTGATCGATCATCAAAGATCAATAGAGTTGGTCCGTGCGCAGGAAGAAGAGCTGGATGCGATTTATGAAAATGCCTCAATGATGGTCAACCTGGTCGTGAATGCGCGGGATGCAATCGAAGGTTGCGGTACTATTTCCATCACAACGGCCAACGCTGAACTGGACGCTGTCTATTGCCAAT
>Ga0209125_1000629_pt1 | contig 42517 bp, 54 predicted proteins | sample BarGraIncub1131A_FD_184503 | JGI IMG/M metagenome (GOLD analysis project Ga0209125, IMG submission 184503) | Arctic peat soil microbial communities from Barrow, Alaska - Barrow Graham LP Incubations 11-31A (SPAdes) (version 2) | ecosystem: Environmental > Terrestrial > Soil > Wetlands > Peat... | reverse complement strand
ACCCCGGATTGACAATCAAAAACTAACGACACCACCTTTAAAATAGCTTCCGGCTTTTATTGCGGCTCCTGTTGATCCAGTTACCAACAAATCAATGGTGTGCGTTCCCGGAGTAATCCATTGAACGCATCCGGTGCTTATTAGACTGGTAATACCAACTCCCGCCGTCATGCGATTTGATGAACACAGAGTTCCATCAAGGACAATGGCGACAACAAGATCGTCACCTCCAGAGTCCGGCCCTTGCGCGAAGATATTGGTGATCAACCCCTTATTTGCCGTCGTCGTTAGAGAAAGTCTGACATAACGGCAACTCCAGGTAAATCCATACCAATCCGAACAGTCATTGGAAAAATTTGGGGTGGAAAAGTTTGACGAACTTCCTTCTATAGAAGATAGCTTAGCCCACCGCCCGGATTGACAAAGCGCATTAGTCAAAGCAATTAGCAGCGCAGCTTGCATATCCGCCGAGCGTACTAGTGGATGCGTAAAGCAACCACGACGAACCCACGATTGCTACTCCACAATCATTTTGTCCGTTCGTGTTTGCGGAATAGCTATAGCCGAGTGCACAGTATTTGTGGCTGCCAAGAATCACCGAACTCTGATATGTGCCACCATTAAAACTCCCGCCGCCGGCGGGTTTGACTACTCCATACGTTTGCGTCGTGATTGCGAGCTGTTTACTCCACACACCGGATTGACAATCTAATAACCCGGGTTTTGCATAATAATTTGTCGTCCATTTGGGTTTGCTGGCCCACAAACCCCGCTTACGCAAATTTGGAAATCGCATGCTGTTTGCTGAACAGAGACAAAACTAGAACGACATGAAATAAGATTCAAGATAGGATTGGAAATAGTAGCGTTGCTTAATTGTGAAGCCCATTTTCCAATTGAACGAATGTAGACGTCGTTCACGTAAGCTGATCCCGCGCCAGACTGAGGTGCGCTATTGTCAACTTGGCTGCCGTCTCGCAATATCAAACTCCACCAATTTGAGCCAATCGCCAGATTGCCGGACATGGTGTCGCCAGCAACTTGCACTGATCTGGTCCAGCGACCGGATTGACAATCTCATTGAAACTTTGAGCATAAAACCTGATGGTAATAGTACGTGTCACCAACAGGGTGTCCGGAGCATCCATTAAACCATGAGCCGCCCACGAGGGACACCGAATTATTAGAAATTGCTGTCATACACATTGGGGAACCAGATGGTGCGCTGACTGAGACGGAGGATGTTGCGAAATATCCTGCTGGACAGGCGCGAAACGACGGAATTCCAAAAGCCTCGAAAAAAACAAGTTGCATTGAATCAGGGACGGCTTTAAAGCTTCGTGCCCAAACCCCGGATTGACAAGCTAGTCAAAGCAATTGGCTGCGCAGGAAAGATACTCGTTAATGTTCGTTGCGGCGGCCTGAACGAACCACACGCCACCGCTTGCATAGACCGCGCACTCAGTTTGCGTCGCAGAGCCGCTGTTGTATCTATTCGACAGCGCGCAAAATTTATGTGGCCCAATATTAGAAGATGCCACATAAGTTCCACCAACCAAGGTGCCAGTGCCGGATGCCTTAGTGACGCCGTAAACAGTGGGATAAACACGGACTATGGTTTTCCAGCTCCCGGATTGACAACTCAGCGTGGCTCAAACTCACTTAGAGCACAATGCTTGGCAAAAAACCGTACCTCCACCTTGATAAATACCAACATTAATATTCCAGCGATTATTGTTGCTTACAAAAACAGCACAACTTGCTTCTGAAGTGGATGAAGCCCCTCCCGGAGTGGTTGTCCAATTTCTTGAAAGCATGCATATTCTGTTCACACCAAGATCGTAATTGGCCGATTGTGGTGCACCTGTAATTGATACTGTCGGGCTACCATACCATTGATAACTATTCACAGTCGCCCACACCCCGGATTGACAAGACGGCCCCAACGTTAAAACTGTCTTGGTCGGACGGTATCGTATAGCGACGGATCAAGAAATAGAACACGATGCAGATTACCGGAGTTCGGTCCATGACGGAATGCTCGTAACGCAGCTTCCCCCTATTATCCATGCAATATAGCTCGCACCATTAGGAATGATGGCAGATAGCCAACCCGGCGTCGACATGGCCTGAGCGTAGGTTTGTGCAGCCCATACGCCGTCGATCTGCAAACCAATGGTACAACTTCCAGATGAATTACTGAAAATTGCATTTAAAGCAATGGGTTTTCCTGTCGTATTTGAGTACCACGTATTCATGGCTCGCGAAACGTTGCTCCATGTTTGCCCGTACCCAAACCCCGGCCCCTGCCAGACCCCGGATTGACAAAGCACGCACTAGTTAACTGGCCAACATCCTTGCATAAGCACGGCCACGCCATCAGCCACATTCCCGCAGTAATTTTCTGCGCTAATTTGACCCAAACATCCAAAACTTGCCCAATTGTAAACCGGTCCTGTAGTCAAATTATGAGGGCACTGATATAGCTGTATTGGTAACTGCTTATGCCACACCCCGGATTGACAAAACGCTACTTATCATTGCACGCCAATAGCGATCCATTTTGCAGCGACTTGCCCAAATCCCGCACTTGCACCTCCGCAGTTTGCCGGTATAGGGCTTGCTCCTGCGTATATCCATGCCGTTGTTGTCGTGACGTACATAGCCGTTGCTTTCGAATAGTCGGATCCTCCAACCATACATGGCGATCCTGCGAAGTTGATCCCTTCGATCACAACAACAATGCTCGGTGGGATGAGGAATGGTTGCTGGAAAGTGATCATTATCAACTGAGCATCAGAACAAATGCTGTTCAGGACATCCATCCAGCCACTCCAACACTGATTCGGTATAACAAGTTCTGAATATGTTACGGCTGTGCGCGCCTGTTTCCACCACACCCCGGATTGACAAGAGCGGCAAGCTATTGGACTCCGACTGCGATCCATTTCACGGACACTTGACCGAAGCCGCCGCTGGCCGCTCCGCAGTTCGTCGGTATGGGGCTTGCACCGGCATATATCCACGCATCTGTGGTGGTGATATACGCCGCAGACGACGTGGTCCCATCGGTCCCTCCCATCATGCACGGAGAGGTTGTGTAATTAATTCCCTCAACCACAACGGCAATGCTTGGTGGCACTAGAAAAGGCTGCGGGAATGTTATCGATATCCATTGGCCGGCCGCACAGATACTGTTCGCCCAGTCCATCCAGCCTGCCCAGCATTGATTCGGAATAACTGAGCCGGAATAGGTTGCTGCTGTTCTTGCTTGTTTCCCCCAAACACCGGATTGACAAGAAAGTATTAGACCGCTCGTCGTCGTGCTGGCCGCGATGCGGCCGTCCCCTACGCAAGCAGCGCCTTCAACAGCTGTGGCCGTCACTTGCAGATTGCCGGCAAGCTTATTGATCGTCGCGGAGCCTGAAATCGTGATGCTGCCAGTGTCATCGACCGCCAGTGCCTTCCACGTGGCGCCATCGCATGTGTAGGCCCGGGGGCCCGTGCCCGTCGTTGGCGTTTGCACGACGCGCGTCTGCCAGGCGGCTGCGGCGTTGCAGGCAGGGAGATTGTTGTAACCGGCGACCGGATCGCTCCAGTAGGTTGAGCCGCCGGCAATCTTCCAGAGCAACACGCCGCCACCGGTGTCGACGCACGACACAACCTTGCCAGCGACCTCCCGCGCGATCGCCCCTTGCGTTGCGCACACCGCATCGGCCGTTTGAACGGTCGCCGGTGCCATGATGATGGGCGTGTTCATCGTGTTTAGATCTGGACGCCCGGCAATGCTGTTCCGGTACAGGAAATCCGACACCAGTGCTCCGCTGGCGTCGAAGAACTGCTGGGTGGCCAGATGTCCGGCGGCCGCCGGCGTGCCCGTGCAGTTTTTTGCCGCGGTCGCGTCGGTCCATGTGGACAGGGTGGTTTGCCATCCTCCGAACGCGCCCTTGGCCAGTGTCGGCGAGACGCTCGAGATATAGCCCGCCCCGTCCCCGGCGTTTGCGGAGACATATCCGAGTTGCTTTTCCCCGATGGCAGTGCCGCCCTCCGTGGTCAGCAGTGCGTTGATCTTTCCCGCCGCGCTGTCGTAATAGATCAGGCCGCAGGCCGTCTGTCCGTAGGCATTTATCGCCTGGGTGCCTGCCGGCAGGAAGTTGCCGGCCACCAGGTTTGCGGTAGTGACTTTCACGGGGACCGTCGTTGTCGCATTGGCCTTGATGAAGGCATTCCACGTGGTGTCCGAGACAAACTTCTGCAGACCTTGCGCCACACGATTCTGGAATGCTCCCGCCTGCTGGCTCTTGCTGTCCTCGAGGGTGGACTCGATCATGCCCTGGAGTCCAACGATGACAAACGAACTGATCGCCAATGCCGCCACGAGCTCAAGAAGGGTGAAACCAGTTTGCCGGATCTTCATATCTGCCTTGTGATAGACGCAGTTTTCAAGACCTTCAGGATACGGTTCGCCGTTCTTTTCCTGCCACCGGTTAAAACAGCAGGATTACTCTCTATTTCACGTCATTGAAACGCATCGCGACGACGTCGCTATGTGAAGACACCCGCAACAGGGCGGGTGAAGTTGGAATTGCTGCAGTGATTCAGGGGGCGGGAGCTCTGGCGGAGCCGCGCGAACGTCGGCCCCGCCTCTGGTGAAGAGACGTTACTTCTTCGTTTTGACCGTGCTGACGGCGGCTTTGAAACCGGCGCCGGCGGTAAAGCGGGGAACGGTATTGGCTGGAATACTGAGTTTTTCGCCAGTCTTCGGGTTCTTGCCTTCGCGCGCAGCGCGCTTGGCCAGCTTGAAGGTACCGAAACCGACGAGGGTAACGTTGTCGCCCGTCTTTACCGCGGCGACGATCGCGTCGACGGTGGCTTCCAGATGGCGCGCCGCCGCGGCCTTGGTGTCGCCTGTCTGCTTGGCGATTGCGTCGATCAACTCACTTTTATTCATGCTTTGCACTCTCCTGATGAAATTGCCCTTGGGCGGGTTGTCGTTGAACCAGCAACATCCCAAGCTTGCCACACGGATCGCCGACCGCAAGAAGGCAATCTGGATCAGTCATGGCAATCCTTCGTGCTTTTTCCGATGCTGGCCATTCGTTCTGCATGGGAAGGGTGAATATCCGACCACGAAGCGACGGATCTCAAGAGGGCCGGCGCGCCGCTCTGAGCTGCTTCATGCTCAAGTTGGCAGAGCATCTGAGCGACGCCGTCCGTGCCAATCACCTCGGAAGCAAAAACGTCAGCAGCAGCCTCGTCGATGCGGTATCGCCCCGTGGTGATTGCCATCCCGACGGCCCATGTCGCACCAGCGCCAATCAGGATGATTGCTGCCCAGCGCACCCCACGAATATTGGCAGGGGGCGGGAAGACGCTCCAAATCAACAAAGCAAGCCACAGGAACGTCGTATCAAGACAGAAGGTGTTCTTGGCCGAGAACACCACCGCAGCGCAGGTGCTGGCGGCGAGTAGCGCCCCAGCCCACCGCCACCCCTTGAAATGCAGGAGAGCCCAGAGCAGGAACGAGATCGAAAGCAATGCCGGCAGGAGCAGCAGGGCCAACGGCGCATCCGTTCCCTTGGACTGTTGCCGCAGGTGGCCATATTCATGGGTAATCACGGCACTGACGGCGAGAGGAACTGAAGGCATCAAACCAGCCAGCCGATCGCTGATGGCGATCCGGCAGTTGGGGCCCCCAGGCGCGCATTCGGCATGGCCGATGCTCTCGACGTCGTGCCGCATCACGATGTCGACCGGCGCCATACCCGCCCGGGCGGCGATCGCTGAAGAGAGCGCTTGAATCTCGGCCGAGGCATGTTGGTCAGCGGCCCGGTGCCGTGGGAGCCAGTTAGGCACGATGAACGCCACCAAATAAATGGTGGCCAGTGTCAGCAGCACGGCGCCGCCGATGTTGATCACATGACGATATCGGATCACCGATCGCGCCTCGACGACGATACCGCCCCACGGCCGCACGCGCTCACTCGTTTTTGGGGTCTCACCTTCCTGTCCTTCCTGGACTTTCCATATCTCGCCGGCAGTGTACATTCGACTTACCCCTCGTGTCCTCAAGTCGTGGACGTGACAAGCCCCTCGCCGTCTGTGACGGAAAGGGGCTGGGTTACGCAACTGCAGATTGTCTGGCGAACGCACGCACAGTTTTCTGAGCGGCTACGAGACGTGGATTACCTCGACATAGTCTGCCAACCCTTGTTCCCACCGCGGGTTGAACGTTGGGTTGAGAAACTTTTCATAGTCCCGGTACAACGGTCCGAGATCCTCCTCGCAGATGGCGTCTCCGTCATACGCGAACGAGCCATCGGAGGACTGCACGACCAGGTCGCTATCGCTGCCGAAGCCAACGGATTGTGCCGCCTTGTAGACGTCTGCGATGGTCATGACGCCCTGATGTTTCCTTGCCCACGCAGCCAGCGCATGGGCATTGCCGCCATTGGAGCCGGCCACCGCCTTGAAAAACATTTGCTCATTGAGCACGATCGCCACGATTCCTTGCGTTGCCATGGTCTTTCTCCTTGAGTGATGCCCAAGAGGGATGTCCCGCCCAGTGCGGGGCGGGTACCCCCCGTCTGGGCGATTGAATTCTTGCGCCTGACCAGCCCTCCTCTGCCGATCAGTCCTTGCTTTCAATCAGGGACTGACAGCTGGCCGCTAATTCCCGCCAGGTGATCAAACCCTGGTTGAACCGGTCGCGCAGCATGAGCCGCTTGACGCCGAGCGCCCAGCGATCCGTTGCGGCGATCGTTTCCAGCGCGCCGGCATCGATGTCGACGTAGCCTTCGCTGATCATTGCTTCGGCCGCCTTGACGATCGTGGCGTGGCATACATGTCCGCTAAAGCCGTCCCGGTCGAAATATTGGACCTTCCAGTCCGTTTCGCCCGCGAGGTTCGGCATCACGAAAGCCCACGCTTCGCGCGAGTTGGACTTGCACTCGATGCCGACGCGGTTGCCGTTGGCCATGGCCATCAGCTTCTGGAAAACAATCTGTGTTGGCCGTGCGATTTCACGCAGGTGTCGGGCAAAATCGGTCTCGCTTTCACCGGCACAACTGCGAACTTGTTGCCAATGGGTCGTTGGATATCTTTGTTGCATGGTGCTCTCCACGAAAATAGAGAGACCGGGCCCCTGAGGGCTGCGGACCCTCAGGTTGATTGAAGATGCTGGCTTAGGGCGGGCGCCCCGGTGATGCCAACTACCGTTTCTCGCACGCAGGCGAAGAAAATCCTCTCCGGAGCGTGCGCTCGAGGCAGGATTTTCCAAAAACAGCGGGAGAGAATGCGGTCGCCTGGTGCGGCGTGGCAGGTAAATGCCTTGGGACTGGCTGGCTTGGGAGACGGTAACGCCAGCTACCGTTCGTTCATTCTATCTCCACGTCTCGGCGCTTCGCAAGCCGATCGCATGCGGTACCCATTGTCACCTTGCGCGCCCCATTTCAAGCCGAGCTGCGGCGACAACTGGCGGCCGCCGCCGCGCGGGCGCGGCTTATACAGGGAACGGATTGGTTGGTGACGCCGCCGAATTCACCTCGCCAGCAGCGTTTGCTTTGAGGACGGCTATGGCCTCTCGAATCGCCGGCGCCCGGCAACTTAGCGGGTCAATATTCTCCATGAAGTAGGCTGGATACTGAAGCATGATCTCAAAAATGCGTTGAGCCAGTCCGTTGTCCTGCACCGACGCGATCATGACCTTGCAGGTATCCATGGCGGCAAAGCGGTTCTGTCGTTCTGCGGCGATGATAGCCGCCTTGAGCGCTTCGGCCTTGTCGGCCCCGGATGCCATCGGCGAGCAGAACAGCGCGTCCATGTTGTTGGCAATGATCTCGGCAAAACTCCAGCCATAGTCGGCATGTTCAGCCATGCTCAAGTAGATCTGCAGGAAGCGGCCGAGCATCCCCACGGGTAAAGGCACCGAAGCCATCGCCTGGAATAGCTCGGCCGGCATGTCGATGCAGATCCGATGCTGATCGGCGGCAGGAAGCATGGCCAGCTCCTCGATAAATTGACCAAGCTCGGCAGGGTCGGCGGCCGCCATGCTCTGCCATCGATCCACAATAACCTGCTGCGCGCCACGCAAGCCGCTTGAACCGATCACCCGCCCCAGCACCACGCCAAAAGCCAGCGCGAGGCTTTGCCGCAGAGCGGGCAAAGCTTGATAGCGCCGCGCCTTGTCTGGTGCGCAAGCGCGCTCGATGACCACAAACAGCGCATCAGGCAATTGGCCGGCGGCCAGGTGGAGGGACTCGGTTCCGCACAGGATGCTCAAGAACGTGATCCCCAGCATGTAGATGTCCCCGGTGGCATCTGCATCGCGGAAGCCGCCGTGCTGGAACTCGGGCGGGATATATCCCGGTGTGCCCGCATAAACAGATCTGCGGGTGAAGGCAGTGAGTGAATCTTGCTGCGTGCACAAGCCAAAATCAGAGACCACCAGCGTGCCGTTGCCGACCAGAAAGTTTTGCGGCTTGATGTCCCGGTGAAAAACGTTGTGGCTATGCAGCTGCTCGATGCAGTCGATCATCCGGTTGAAGTAGATCTCCGCAATCTCGTAATTTTGGCGGAGGAGCGGCGCCTGGTGGGTGAGATCACCGTGCTCAAAGTACGGCATGACGAAATACGGCGGAACGTGATCGAGATTCGCATCGAGGATCGGAACCACGTAGGCGTTGCCCGTGAATTGCTGCATGACGCGAACCTCGCGCCGAAACCGGTTGCGGGTGTCCTCGTCAGGATGCGTGCAGTATTTGAGGACCATCTTCGCGTCGGGCGCGGCCGCCGGGCAGACGAACAGAACCGTACCCATGCCGCCGGCCGAACTGCATAAGCCCGTGACGCGATATTTGCCATCGACGATTTCACCCGCGTTGAACATGGCTACCTTTCTGTGAATATGGAACGTCCCTATCTGCTGCCGGGCGGGCCCAAGCGTACTATTTTCCCAGAGTCCTGTGTTCGTCCGGCCTACCTCGCCGCAGCCGCCCGCCCCTGCAGCGCGAGCCACTTCGTATGCGCGTCGCGCAGGCGCGGTACCGAGAAGTCCGCATAGAGCCCGAGGGCCTCGGCGATCACCTCGTCGGGCTCGTCGCGCTCGAAGAGCGTGGCGGCATAGGTATTGCGCAGCGTCTGGCCCCCGTTGCGCAGCGTGGCGCCCTCGTCATGCGTGATCGCGCGCGTCTGATCGATGCCGAAGCGCTTGAACAGGGCGTTGATGCGCCGATAGATGGTGGCCGGATGCATGGTCTGGAACGGCCCGTTCAATCCGTCCCGCCGGCGGCTGACGTCGGCCGGAAAGAGCACCCGCCCGCCAAACCCCAGCCCGGCGCGCACCCGCGCCCAGACCGCCAGCGCCTCTTCCCCGATCGGCAGGAGGGGCGCGCGGTGCTCATCGACCTTGCCGGGCGGGATCACCAGCCAGCCATCCTCAGATGAGCAATTAACCGTCAGTTGTCCCACCTCAGATATCTTCGCACCGCCCCCCGTGATCACTCCGATCATGGCCGCATCGCGGATCAACGCCCAAGTTTTTTCCTTTTGGTCCTCTTCACTCGACTGGCCGGCGCCCCAGATCGACCGCAAGCCGGTGAACAACAGCGAGCGCTCCTCCTGGTCGAGACAGCGCATCGGATCGTTCAGTCCAGCACCGACGTGGGCATACCCCGCCTCTTGGCCAGGATTGTCTATGCGAAGTCCAAGTGAGAAAAGATGTGTGTAGACCCGTTCAATTAGCCGGACGTATCGCTGCCGATGCGCGCGATACAGCTCCGCCCCGTCAAGAAAAATGGAGATATGTTGAGAAGAACAAGAATCAAGCTGATAGCCCCCCTCCTTCATCCATCGTGAGAACTTGGCCCACATCGAGCGATAGATCTTCCGCGACGATTCCTCGTACTTTTGCGTCGCCAGCCAGCGCGCAAAGGATTCAGTGGGATGAGAAAGCCAAGCCTGCAGCGTTTCAGGTTCTTCGTCACCGGGGAGAACGGCGATTGGGGTTTCCTGGGCGGCGGCGGGGCTGACCGTTAATTGCTCATCGTTCATGGGGAACTCATCGGTCTGATATTTCATTTTCTTTTCCTTCTTGGTTTTGCTTCGCTGGCCTTGATGTCCTGGCCAAAAGGAGGGGTTATTGCGGCTGGAGCCCGCGACGGGCGCCTGCTGACGGCGAGACGCCGGTCAGCTTTTTGGCAATCTCCCGTTCGGTGGCGAGAATCTTCGCTTCGACATCAATCAGCTCGGCGAACGATCCGGTCTTCAAGCGCCAGCAGGTCTTGGCGAGCATCCGCTTGGCCAGAAACTGATTGAGCAGGTCAAGCGCATTGCCACGCCGAACCGTGTCGACCAGCGAGATGGCGGCGTCGATCACGGCCGACCGCTGGGCGTTTGTCGCCCCGGCCTGCTGGTAGCAAACGTAATCTCCCGCCGCGACCGAAACCCCTAAAATCACCGTGTGGTCAATGTTCATCACCAGCACCACGGCTTTTTCTGCGTTCTGGTCGCTCAGCGTCATCAAGTACAAAACTGGAACCATGGTCTTTTCTCCTTAACTCTTGATGTCAGCCACGCCTACGGCGGGCGGGCGGTGATGTCCCTCTGGCTTCGCAGCTGCAGGCCCTGCCCGCTTACCGCGACTCGATCCATGCTTGCCACCACGCCTCGATGTCGCTCCAGCCAGCAAACCAGACGCGCCGGCCGCTGGTCGCGTCGAACAGGTGGCCGCGCGCCGGCGCCGACACCTTGATCTCGGCGATCACGCGCGCGCAGCGCTTGCGGTCGCCCGCTTTGATGGCCACGCGCAGCGCATAGCCCTGCCCCGTCTGGGTCACACTTTCAATCAGGCAGCTGTCGTAACCGCGCTCCGCCGCCCAAATCTCCCGACGGTCCTCATAGTCGAGGATGCTCTGAGCGAACGCGACGGGGTCCGCTTTGACGAAGTCCGCCCCGAAAATCTCCTCGAGCGCCTGCGCGACGCTGGCTTCCAGCTTATTCCTGTCCTCCGCTTCACGCCGGCTTCTCACGGTGACCGCGTGGTGCTTTTCGACACTGAGGGCGTTGGCGGCCAGGCGTACGGTCAGTTGCGCCGCACGCATCGCCTCGAGCTCGACGCCGATATCGATCCGGCCGCTGTTGCGTGCCAGTTCCATCAGTTCCGTGATCGCCGCCTCGGCCTTGGCCGTATTGACCTTGATGCGCTGCGCCTCCTGCTCCGATCGGCGCGACTTCCGGAAGCCGTCGCCCACCGCGGCCGCGAATTTGTCGGGGTTGCCCGGTTTCGTCCTCGCCGGCGCCGCCGCACGAACCTTGACGACTTTCTCGATCACCGTCGGTGCGGCCTCGGCGCGGGCCGTCAGCTCGGCCAGCAGGCTCGCTTGTTTTTCCGCCTTGCGCACGCGATACGCCGCCGCGCGGGCGGCCGGCGACGCATGGATGGCTTTGCGACCTGGCTTCTTTTTGGGTTCGGGCATATGGCTCTAATTCATGTCGACACGAAACCAATGTAATACGTGTCTACACGTTATTCAAGCCCCTTATCGCCGGCATCGGTAACCGGACGGCACAGCCAGGATTGTGCGTAATCGACGAAGCGATCGCCCTCTTGGCGCCGCTCGAAGCCGGTGAGCGTGAAGACCTCTTTGCTCATCGCGACCAGATGCACGTCGAAAAGACGCGGCAGCAGCTCATTGACTTGATACATGCGCACCGGGTGCCGCAGATCCGCAACCAGGATCGACCGACCGAAGGCGCTCTTGGTCATGTCCGAGATCAGCAACTGACCGCGCACCGCGGCCGTGGTGTTGCGCTCTTCTCTCGATATCTGCGTCCCGCGCGCGCGCAGCGGGATGGTTTCGACCAGCATGCTGACTCCTCGTTTCGTGACCGAGGAGCACTATCTCACATACTGGTGTTTTGTACAGTCACCGGCAATGGCGGGGGCTTGTTATGGGCCAACGAGCAGGAGGTATGGCGGCGGGACTCGACCGCACATCCATCAGCGCCCGACAGGCTCAGATATCGCCGTTCAACTCCCTGTAGCGCATAACCAGTGTCCGCCAAGCCGGTTTCTTGAAGGCCGACGTGAGATTGGCCACCAGATCGCGTAGTTCCAGTACAGAGAGCACCAGGCGGTAGCCCCCTTTGGTGTGCATCACCACCTGCTCGCCCACCCTGGTCAGTTCGAACTCACCGCGGGAGAAGAAGTGAGACTCGACGTTGATCGCCTGCACGTCATCGAGTGCGCCGCACTCGATAGCCGTGTAGAGACTCAGCACCGCATGCGATCCAAAGGCGTGTGTGTGGTGCCCCTCGCTGACAACCAGCGCCATCACTTGGCTGTGCAGCCACCAGCTCATGGTGTTGATCTTGAAGTTCTCGGTTTCGGGGAAGAGGCCTTCCATATCGCGCAGAACGATGTCCTCATCGACCCCCATCTTTGTCCCCCGCACGGCAACCGGGAGCAGGATCTTGAGGTGGGGCGCGAAGATCCTGGCGACCATAGCCGAATCGAGATACTGAAGATCGTCAGCCATGGCCTCGAGGGGCCGCGTCAGTTTCTCCGCATAGCCCAAGTCGAGACCATTCTGAATCTGCTTCTGGATGCGCTGGATGCCGGCGTCGAGCCCTTCATCGTCCTTAATGCCCAAGCAGCCGCAGGCGTGGTCGTGACCTCCCGTAAAACGCATGCTCTTTCCGAGCGCCATCAGGTCGCCAATGACGTCCAGCATGGCGATGACGTAGCGCGGATTTGCGTAGCCGTCGATGCCGGAACGCACATACGCCCAGTGCAGAAAGTACATGAGGCCGGAATAGACGGGCAGCGGCAACCGGGCCTTGTCGTCGGCCTCCGCCACAGCGCCGCGCAGGGCGCGCAGCGTGCCGGCCCGATCGGCGTTAGCAGCGTCAAGAGCCAGAATCCGATACTCGTTGGCAAAGGCTGCCTCAATGCCGGCGCGAACAGCGTCCGGCGCCGGCTTGCCGATCTTCTTGGCAAACTGGTCGATGAGCTGCGACAGCTTGGTAGGCAGGCGCAAGGAATAAGGGGTGGTGCTTTGCGGGGTACTCACGGGTCGCTCCATGGTGTAGTTAGTACACCTAGTATAGCGATAGTTTCGCCCGTGGCAACGACAGCGCGTTGTAATAATTATGGGCTTTTCTTAACGGACGCTGCGGTGCATGGCCAGTTATATGCGCCGCAATGGCCGTTTTATGCGGTGGCGCTCCGTTTGCCACGGCGCGTAACATCGGAGTATGCACAAAACGACCTTGGCCATCGCCCTCACCTGCTGCGCCTCAATGAGTGCGCAGGCCGTCCCGCTCAATGGAGAATTGACGAAGTTTCTGATCCGAAATGGGGCGGGCGACAGCGTCGAGACGATTGCCAGGGTCAAGCATCTCGAGCTTTTCGACCTGAACAAATGCCGGCTTGCCGTCGCTGACGAAATGTACGCCATGGTGAGTGATTCGAGCGGCCTCGCGCTGTCCCTGGTTACCGACCCCGCCGGCGCCGTATCGACGATGGTGGCCACCGGCTCGGAAATCTTTTCGACGGCCATTGATGTCTTCGATCACATCGAAGGCACGTTGGGGCCAGCGGTCTTACGCTGCACGGAAGCGGCGGCCAGGGCACAGAATATCGCCGGCTGCCAACCGTACGTCGATCAACTGCGCCGCGGCGTCACGACGGCATTCATGAAGATGGGGTCCGTTACGGCGGCGATTTACCGCTCGATCGTGCGCCGCTGCGAAATCAAAGGGGCGGGAGATTCACCTCTCCGTTGATCAGGCCACGCGCCAGGTCTTGGGTTTGGTCAAAACGAAACTGTGCGCCGGCACCGGCACGCCGTACAGAAACCCCTGCGCCTCTCGACACCCCATCTCTACCAGCAGTTGCGCTTGGACCTCGGTTTCGACGCCCTCAGCGAGAACGGAAATGCTCAGCGACTTCGCGAGATTGACGGCCATCTGACACACGACTCGGTGCGGTAGACTGCTCGATGCCTTGGATACGAATTCGCGATCGATCTTGATCCGGTCGAAGTTGAGGTTGGCCAAGCGCTGGAGCGATGAATAACCGGTTCCGAAGTCGTCGATGGCGATTCGCAGGCCCATGCCTCGCAAGAGGTTGATGATCGACGAGGCATCTTCCAGCGTCGTTGCGGCCGTTTCCGTCAACTCGAACTCAATCAGTTCGGCCGGCACGGCGGTCTCCGCCAGTGTGCGTTCGATGAGATCGATGACGACGGAGTCACCGAGTTGAGCAGGAGACAGGTTGATGCCAACGACGATGGGCGTCCCTTGCCGATACCAGCTTGCCGCCTGATTGATTCCCTCGAAGATCGGGACGAGTCCGATCTGTCGAATCAAGCCGGTGGCTTCGGCTACCGGGATGAAGTCGGCCGGGGATACCGGGACCCCGTTGCGCCGCCAGCGCAGGAGCGCTTCCGCACCGATTAATGCCCCGGTCGTCATGTCGTACTGCGGCTGATAGTAGACTTGGAACTGCCCGGTAGTGTCGATCGCCTGCTTCATGTCGCTGATCATGCTCAGGCGGTTCGTTGCCGAGCGCGTCATCGTCTCATCGTAGGCGCGCACGCCCCCCCGGTTATGCTTCCTGGCGTGGCGTAGCGCCGCTCTGGCTTGGCGAATCGCCGTGCTGCCCGAGTTGGCCGCATCGAGTTCACACGTACCGATGGTCAAATGAACCGGCAGATGCAACCCGTCCACCAAAATGTGTTCGGTGAGCTCTCTCGGCACCGACGCGTGCGCATCTCGTTGCGCTTTTCCAAGCACCACCAACTGGCATGGACCCAGACGGCCAACTTTGGCGCCCGTCGCCTCAACGCGATCCGCAATGGCCTTTACCATGCGACTGGCCGCATCTTCGCCCAGGCTCGCTTCAACTTCGGTGTGCGTTTCCAGATTGAGAATGCTGACGATACAGTGCCGCTCGCCACGCGCGATGCAGCAGTCGATTTCATGTTCCATGGCGCATCGATTGGGCAGCCCAGTGGACTCATCGTGCAGCGCCATGTAGTCGATTCGATGTACGAACCACATTTTGTTGATGCCCGATGCGATCTGGGCGGACAGGATGTCGATCAAGCGATAGGTGGCTTCATCCCGTGGCGCGGCCCCGTCGACGTAGATGGCGGCCGCTTTGGGTCCGCTATGCAAGCGCACGTAGAAAACCGTGCCGGACTCGCCAAACACATGGCTTTCGCGCTCGAAGGCGCGCTCGATAAGCGTCAGCGCATTCTTTGAAGGCGGTATCACCCCAGTTGCGTAGGTACCAACACCGTAGTACTCCTGATCGGAGAACGAGCGACCGCCTCGGTCCATGAAAGACAGGAAGCCGCTGTTCCCCGACAGCAATTTCACCGCCGCGTGGGTGGCCACCATCGCACATCCCGCAATACTGCCCTGCGCGATCATCGCCGCCGACGTCTGCGCAATGCGCCGTAGCATCTGATGGGACCGATTGATGGCATGGATCCGGTGGTAGGCCCGAATGGCAGACACGACCATCATTTCCACGGTCCGGCGCGACATGTTCTCCTTACCGCGGAAATCGTTGATGTCATACGTTTCCGCCACGGCATCATTGATCTCCTCGCCCAGCGTCGCGGAGTGCAGGAGTATCCGCGTCTCGACCAAACCCATCTCGCGGATTTCCTTCCCGAGATCAAGGCACGTTTGCCCCCTGCCTTCCAGCCCGCCCCCAATGAGAACGACGGCAATGTCCATTTCGTCGACCAGGGTCTTAAGCGTCTCGGCAGGTGTCTTTGCTGCGAGCACCTTGATTGCGCGACCCAGCGGTCTGAATCCGGTCAATTCGGATTGCAGCTTTCGTTGCGCCGGCGAATCTCGGCCCACGACCAGAACGAACCACGGACGGTCTGACTGCAATGTCCTTCCGATGGGGATGGGGTGGTCAAGGAAGGTAAGGTTACCGTTACACGTTTTCATCTGAGCAATCGCATTGGCAGTGCGGCCATCCTATCTATCGAGGCATCTGCTCGCTATCAGTTGAAAGCGCTGTTTTGCTGAATAAAACCCGTCTCGCCCCTTCGCGTGTTGCGGCCCTACCTCGGCGCTCCCACTTTTTCTGCCATTTGGCACAACAAGTCGCCCTCGCCGGGGCGCTGCGCGATCGCACCGCAGTGCCAGTTTGGTACGGCCTCATGGCGTGACCCGCCCGCTTCGGTCGGATTCATCCCGTAAACGACAAACGCCCAGGGAAAACCCTGGGCGCCGCCGTTTCTGCTTTTGCCAGACGATAGACCTGGCTTGCCAGGCTGCTAAGCAGCCCTGAGAAAATCCATCTGGTAACCGCGCTTGCGCGCGACGCACCGATGGGCTTTGACCCGTTCCCGGGTAACAGCATCCTCCTTGATAAACTTGATGAGATTGTAATGTCGCGTCAGATGGTGCAGCGACCAACACTTCCTTGCGGTCGGACGCGACCTTCCCGAATCGGCAGGAGCAGCCGGCCCCTTGTAGGCGCGCAACCGCCCTTGTCGAATCAGTTGACGCCACGGAACATCCGGCGCCCAGTCGCGATACAGCTCGACAACTGTCAGGCAACGCTCGAGGTGCATGCGCATTGTTTCCAAGCGCTCTTGCTTCGTCCGCCGGCGGAGACGCTCGGCCTTGAGGGCCTCGTGTTCCCGCGCGCAATGCTCGACTTCTGCCGGACTCCGCTCAAGCGACATCAGCACCGCTGCGTCGTGATTGTAGTTTCGCCCAGCAAGTCCCATGCGTTCACGCCATGCCGTCCGACGAAGAATCTCGTCAGCCTTCGACACTTGATTTGCTGCCAGGGCAAGTGTTCCGTACTGCACATAGAACAAGTACTCCTGCCCAGCGATCGCATTGCCTATTGCCGGGTTGCGTGCGTCCGTTCCGTGATACTTGTCGACCAGGCGATCGAGCTCGTACTCCAGAATCATTGAGGCCGATTCCGCATCAACCGCGAACGTGTTGTCCGTATTGACGTCAAGCACTTTGCGTTTCACGCCGTTGCGCGTGATCGTCCGCAGCCCGATGCAGGGACTGCCATCAAACGCGGCCATCTCGGCAAGAGGCTCACGCAGACCCGTAAAGGCGTCATTGTGTGCATTGTCGTCCCACTCCTCACCCACTGGGATCCAGCGAGCTGCCGGAATGGGTACCTTTGGGAAGGGCGCCACCTGAGGTACCGGATAGCGTTCCCCATTCACATAAACATCACGGTACAACTTTAGGCCCGTAAACGGCAGCGAAAAACCCTGTAGCGACCACTGCGCCGAAATCGCAAACAACGCCTCCAGACTGATGATCTGAAACCGCGGAGCGATCCCCAGGCGAGCAGCGGCTTGCTGTTCGTTGACATCGATCGTCAGTGCATAACGCAGCAGATTTTGGAGTTCTGCAGGCGCGAGGGCGTCGGGCGCGAAAGCGACGAAACCGTTCTTGATACTTCGTCCGACAAAGGTCCTGCGATCCATGTCGAACAAGGTGTTCAACAGGTAGTCGCGGAGCTCGGCCAGCGGTTGCATATACGCATACTTGGGCTCCATCACCATGGCATTCAACGAACGATCGGTGCCTACCATGGTGCATGCCCAACATCCCGTACGCGGGGTACAACTGCCGGATGGCCTGTCACCCCTCCCGACCGAACACTCACCGCCATCCGCATCCTTGTAGATCTGCCAGACATCGGCCAAGGTCGAGTAATTCCGGAACGGAAGCAAATCATTGGCGGCCAGCCCAATGAACTCAATCACGCTATCGGTTTCCCAGAAGGCGATTGGTGCCAAGAACACATTCTCCTTGGCATCGGTCATGACAACCTGGACAGGTGATTCCGCCCTTTTCTCAAGATTGGCGGTTCGACGCTGACTTTCTCCGAACCTCACCCCACTGAGGTTTACCACGAAGCGGCCATTGGCCACATCGTTTTGCCCGAAAAGCTCGATACGGGCCTTGGTAAGCGGTGCAACCTTCAGATCGGACGTGCAATTGTGATTCGTGAACGGTGTCGAGATGATCGACTTACCGCCGATGATCGAAACCATGTATTGCGAGAGCAGGCTCGGTTTCGTCATTTTGATTTCGCCCGGGAGCGCGTAATCGTCGATCCATTTCTGGATCTTGATGTGTTCCCCCTTTAAAACCTTCAGCACCTCAGGATTATCCTGGAGAGTGTCGGCTGACAGTATGACAAAGCGCCTGAGTGGCTTGCCTTCCTGCCGGAGCAGTTTGGCTGCCTGCAGGGCCAAGGACATTACCGTGCTGGAGTCCTTTCCACTACTGAAGCTTATTGTCGATTCGAAAGATGACATCACCCACTTGAGCACCTCGATGCCTTTCGCAATCTTCTCTTCGATGGTTTCTTCCGGCATCGACAGCACCGACTCAGGAGCGGTCGCCAGAATCACCGGCTTGAACGCCTGAGGATCCAGGGCCTCCACGCCGGTCGTGGCGGATTTTGACTTGGCTGCGGGCTTTTTCCGGAACAGCTTGATCGGAATTGCCGGGGTGAATGCTTCATTGAACAGGTCTTGAGCTTGCATGTTTCCTCCACGGAAAAATGCCGAAGACCGCCCCCAACCGGGGAACGGGTCCCCGGCTGGGATTGAGATAGTTCAGTTGGCAGCACTCCTTTCGATGTTGGCCAGCACCTTGACGGTACAGGCCCGGTCGATGAAGAGCGACGCCGCATCGACGATGATGCCGGCGGGCGAGCCAAGACCGTGAAAGATCTCGGCCCTTTGCCAGTAGCCACCGTCTTTGTGATTTGCCCGGTTGCCGAGGCGAATCAGGCTGCACGGGAAGGGATCATTGCGGCCATTCAGGCCGCGAATCGCTGTTGTCCAGATTCGCATGACCATCCCCTACACCGCGGCGTGTTGGTAGACGCGCTGGCGTTCCTGCCACGCCTTGCTGGTAACGCGCAGCTCCATCGCATCGAGAATCCGATGCCCGGCGGCCGTGCGTGCCATACCCAGGTCTTCGCGATCGAATCGCTTGACCAGGGCGTGCCCTTCGTCGGTCACCAGAACACCGTAAATCATGCGTTCCACGCCGATACTGCGCCGGAACATATACCAGTGCCCTGCGGACTCCTCGAACAGCGTCGCCGACGCGATGAACCGCGCGGCCGCCTGCAGGTTGTAATCCCGCAGGCCGCTGAGATCGAAGGTTTGCAAACGGCCCATCGGGCTGTCCACGCCATTGCAATGCGTGGTTTTGCGTGAGCGGAAGCAGCTCGAGAACTGCAAGTTGCTGATCACGTTGCCGGTGCCGATGTAGTCGTATTCTGCAACAGCATCGAACGCCTTGACTCCGGTGCACGGCGGCGCAATTTGCGTCGCGCTATCGACCCAAAGAACAATCGATTGCTCGGTGGCCTGTTTCAGAGAATCCGGCGCTGCGGTCACGCAAATGACTTCGCGAGTCCGCTCCGGATTTTCGTGCTGCCGGCCCATGATGAGCACTTTTCTTGGTTGATTCATTGTGAAGCTCCTTGGAATGATCGCGGAGCCTCCCCGACGGGGATGGTTCCCCGCGTTGGGTTGATGGGACTGCTGGTTTCGGCTGATGATCCGCCCGGTAGAATCCAGCTACCGTCTTGGCTTTTGCCAAAAGAACTCGGTACAGATGCATTCCACAGCGCCTCGTGTGCGGCGCTGTGGAATGCAGCCCCTTCGGGGCCGCACTCTTCTACACGATACGGTCAGACCTCGACCGCTGCAGGCGTGCTGTAAAAGCACGACTTCACGATCCCGTACACCTTGTCGATGCCATACGACCAACGGTTTTCACCCGCAAACCCGCTGGCATTGGCCGGAATAACGACCTCACCTCGATAAGTGTCCATGTACCCGGCGCCGTTGACGAACTCGTGGAAGCCAAGGTGAACCTTCCCCTTGGCACTGCTGAGCCGCATGGCTTTGCTTGGGTCCATCTCGAACAAAGTACGCAGATTGATTTCGCAATGGAACATCGGAACCGCCAGACCGTAGGCGTTTTCGATGGCCGCGATGACTTCGGAGGCAGTCATCAACGATGGACGCTCCGGGTCTTTGCACACCTTGAAATTGGCCTTCGCGCACTTCTCCGCGAGTTTCCGCCCCTCATCGCCGCGTTCCCGAATTGCCTCACCGACCAAGTCGGTAGAACTGCAATTCACGAGGCGCAGAAAGACCTCGAGCCACTTCCCCGGCTGGACGTCTTCGATGCAACTGCTTTTCCAGCGGTCGCTACGCAGCCCAAAGTCCTCAAGCAACTCGTCGAGGCCCTGGTCCGTCCACTCGGGAACCCAACAGAATTCGGCATGCAGGTTACTGGGAATCAGATTCAGCGCATCGTTCAGATGGAAAGCCTCGTATTCCCGATACAACCCTTTGCCAGGTTTGATTCCGGCTTCGCGGCACGCTTCCTCGAAGGAACCGTAAAAGTCGGCCGCTTCCAACACTGCGCGCTTGAGTTGCAGGTAAAACTGCTCTACGGGCACCGGCTTGGCGACAAAGGACTTCTTTGTCTCAATCCAGACGTCGACGAGCTTGTTGGCCCATTCCTTCGAGAACTTGTCGCCACCGTAGATCGCATAGCACGGGAGATCCTTGGCCGCGCTGATTCTTGCAAGTTTCATGATAAGCCTCCAGGTCATTGCGCCGAGAGGCCTCCCGACCGGGAAGCTTTCCCGGCGAGGGTTGAGTTGAAATGCTGGCTTTGACGGAAAGCCCGTCCGGTAGATTCCAGCTACCGTTCTGCCAAAACATATGGCGAGAAGAACTGAGAGCGCAAAGGCCCATGCCGATGCCGTTGCGGACATAGGGATGGGTCTTCAGGGAAAGCTTGCGCGAAAGGTGCCGCGACCGCGGCGAGTGGAATGCTAGATTTGGCCCCAGCTGGCTTGCTCAGAATCTTACTCCAGGTCGCACACGCCAGACAAGGTATCCCTACGGCGTGGCGTCCAGCTCGCGCTGACTTGTCTGGACGGCGATTCCCGCGATGTAATCGTCCTCCTGCAGGAAGCTCCTGGCCAGAAGTGTCGCCGGCAAGTTTGTCGGCAGGTCCATCGCTTTGGCATCTTCCCAGTAGAGCACGAACTGCCCGCCACCGATCGGAATGGCCTCAAGAGAACCGCCGACGATCTCGTGCAGCTTCCGGACCCGCTCCACGAGAGGAAACTGTGTCAGGTCCACGTACTCGCGATCCCCGGAGACCGATAAAATTACGGCCATCAGGCCACCATCCCTTCCGCATGTTGTGCAGCAAGCAGATGCACGCAAATTTTCCGCCGGCGGGCAAAGTCCGGACACGAGCAGACGCCAGCCACCAAATCGACCGCATAGCCCTTCCCCGCCCGTCCTCGGGCGGACCAGATGTGGCCGGCGACCTTCTCGACGACAACGCTCTTCGCCCCTTCGCTAACCTTGGGGTCGACGAGCAGCTGAAGATGCCTCTTGGAGAGTGCGTCAGCCCGTGCGTTGTTCTCGCGCGGAATCCAAAAGGTGTTCCAGTTGCCGATCTGCCGAAGCAAGGCCATGGCTCTGTTGAATTCGGCGCGCATGTCTTGCGACTTGAGTCTGTATTCCCCGGTCAGTTGCCGGATCACGAGCTGACTGTCTCCTCGGACGTCGATCCGCGTGGCCCCGCGCGCCGCCGCTTCCTCCAAACCTCTGATCAGTGCGCGGTACTCTGCCACGTTGGACGTGCCGAGTCCGATACGGTCGCCAAATTCGAAGCACGTCCCTTCCGGCGATATGAGCAAAGCGCCGATCGACATTGGACCGGGATTGCTGGGCTCACACGCCCCGTCAAACCACAATTTCCAGCGACCATCATCCATGGCTATGCCCGCCATCGGCAGGTGCGAGAGACGTATCCTCGATGTCCACAACGCGAACCTGGCGATGCGCTGGGCCGGCGGCGCGCGCAGCGCGCCCTGTAAAGCTTCCTGCTCGAATTCTGTAATGCATGTGCCCCATTGCTCCTTTTCCGCAATCTGGCCGCCGATCGCTCTTTCTGCGCAAGAAAACCGGAATACGCTGCTGACGCCCATTGATCAGGGATGTCCTAAGGCTACGTGACCCCATCCGGTATGCAAGGGGCTTTCGGGTTCGCCGCCCGAAAAAAAACCCTTCGGCCAACAGGCGCGAAGGGTTCATTGAAGTCAGCAGATCACTCTGCCTGATTTGCGACGATGCCGTCTCAGGCGATCGCCCAGGTCCCACGTTGCACTGGCCTGAAGAGGTCGGGATTCTGATTTAACGTTTGCCGAATCTTTTCCCTCCAACTTCCGTTTTCTGCCAGCTTCTGTGGTGCAGCCTTCGCAACCGTTTCATAAAGCACCGCCAGATCAGCCCGCCCGCCGAGTTGCACGAGCACTGACTTCACGATGTTCTTCCACGTCCCGGTCAATCTGGCATGCTGCTGACGCGCCAGCTGGCCAAGCATTACAAGCACCGGCACCGCCTTCTTTTGCCAAAGGAGGATGTACTCGTGCAGGATGAACGGCAGCTTCATGCGCCCGTACTGCTTGCTGTCAGACTGGCAATTGTGTTGCGCCTTGATCATGACGGCCGCCAGTTCATCACGGGGCATGCGGGCAATCATCTCTGCTTGGTAGCTGGTGTAAACACCGTTCCGCCGCCAGTCGCCGATGATTGTTCCGTAGTAGCCGCCCGGAGTCGTCGCGTCACGTTGATTCAGCAACACCAGCTGCATTTTTTCGTGGAAATCATCATCGGACTCGCACCGCGAAAGATCATCGGGATGCGCTTCAGCCCCCCAGACCTTCCCAGAGTAGACGATCATCCCGCCATACGGAGGATGCGACACGACGAGATCTGCCGGTTTACCGACCGTGGCGATGATGCTGTCACGGATTGCGTTGAAGCCTTGATGGAGGTCAAGGCCGTGCGCTTCGATTTGCATCTCTTTGGCGACCTCAATCGACGTCCCTGAACCCACCATTGGGTCCACAAACACTTTCGGACGAAGACGCTCAAACAGGTCTTTGTAAACGTGGCCGCTACAGTTGCCGCGCCACGATGACTTGCCCCACTTGCCGCGTTCTGGATAGGACATGATGCTCATGCGATTGCTCCTTGAAGTGATCGCGGAGCCTCCCCATCGGGAAGGTTCCCCGCAAAGGTTGTGTGAATGGCTGGTTTTGGCGAACCCGCTCAGGACCCAGTAGAAAACCACCTCGCGGCGGTTCCCTTCTTACTTTTGCTGGCCTTCACAGGTGGCACATTGGACACGGCAGAGTTGCCAAGACTTCCTCTTCATCGAGGTCATCCGGCACCACTTCCGTAGGCGAGTACCACATGCTGTCGACGACGGAACCCACTGCCGCAGTAATGTCCCGAAGAGCCATCTTCGAAGTTTCTGCCCACTCGTACTCTACCGACAACTCGCATTTCGGCGTGATAGCGGCTTGCTGACGCAAATTCTCAGCCTGCAGGGCACGCGTTACCCACTGAACGATATGGCGCATCTGGGCGTAGCTTGCTCCCTGGTGCCATGTGTAACCACTTCCCATCGGCCCATCGGGGTCGAAAACTTGGGAAGGAAGCTGCACGTACCAGATTGCGAACCGCGCTTTTTGCTTCACCTCCTCCGGAGTCATGTCATAGACTTCGGCGGTCGCAAGCAGATGCTGATATCGATCGTTGAGCTGGCGCTTGAGATGATGCAAGGTTGGCGAGTAGCTTCGGCAAGAATACCTGCCCGGTAGAATCCAGCTACCGCTTTGCCTGATGGCGAAAAGACAAGATGCGCAAAGACGCGCAGTCCGATGCCGACACGGCATGAGACTGAGGCTTTGTTGTCGTCGTACTTGGAAATTGGCGCCGACATTGCGGCATGGCCCGAAGTCATGCTTCGCAAAGGTGGAATGCTAGATTGAGCCCCAGCTGGCTTCTAAGATACTAGCTCAGCAATTTATGAGAATCAATCTTGTCCGGGAGGAATTGACTGAAGAAGCCAGTTAGCGGGCGCTACGCTTGAGACAATTTTGGTGGCGCGACTTTCTCCCGCTTGGGTCAGGCGAAAGCCAGGCGTTCCAGCGGGCTCCATCAACCCCCGGGCCACGAGGCGACGACATACGGCCTGGTCGCCCGGCGTGAGCTTTTCTATCGACACCGCCACGTCGCGCATAAATGAAACATTCAGCAGCATATGCGACTCCTTGGCGCTGATGTTTTCGGAATTCGGTATAGCAACCTGATCGTCGTTCATGATGGATGGCATCCCTTCCGGCCTACTGGCCAGGTTCATTACGGATAGGGCCTAGAAACACCACGGCAAAGCGAAAGATAAGCACCGATCCAAGCAGAGCGGACGGCAAAAAGATCCACGCCGAGCCTCTTCCTACCGGAACCACCAACGCGTAAACGATCCCGGTTAGAAACAACATTCAGCCAATTGCCAGCAGGTTTGTGGTGAATTTCATGCCGCCCGTGTTTTCGTCGAGATCAGTGGAGCGTGCTTGCCCACCACAACAATGCGGCAGCAAGTTGAGTAATAGCAAACCACAGAAGGCGCTTTTGCACGGGCGCCTTGGACTTCCCAACGCCAATCATTGCGCCCGTCATCTCAAACAGGAACCCTAGCCAAGGGAAGAACGCAACTGCCTCTACCGCCCAGTGCATGTTGAACCGTGCCGCAACCTTGGCCACCTCGCCATTGATCAGCAGGGACCCGCCTGCGGCACATAACGCCAGCATGATGAATCCGATCAAGAACAGCTGCCGCTCATTTGACATCGGCGAATCGTGGCCGCTGTCGTTACTACCCGACACAGATTCAGGCACCCAAATAAAGTCCATTTGATATTCTTTCAGGGGATATTGATGAGGTTTTGCATAAGGTCTCTTCCGGCGCGATGTGCGTTCCTAGCCCACGGCACACCGCATGTGGTCCCATTCGGAAAACAGCGATGCGACGTCCCGCGTCATCGTGCGGCCCTCCGCCGATAGCCCCGACACGATGCTCTTGAATGTCCGAGTGCCATCAACCATCGACAGCGCTTTCGTAACCTCGCCGGCGAGCTCGAGCGAATGATTGTCGCGTTGGTACCGCACGCAATCGTGGCCCACCGTGGTGACCTTCAGCTGAGGGTGAAGGCTCGGCCGGTAATCGAGCCATGCGGCCGCGTCAGTTTCCCCGGTGAAATCCAGATCGAAATCTGATCGGGGCCGATCGCTGTGGCAGACAAGGAATCGATGCGTGGCCACCGTTTGGGTCAGCAGATCAACGACGTGCCACTGCTGCTCGAGCGGCAAATGCTCAATTTGCTCGTGGATAGGTGAGTCCGGCGGGAAAGCTGCTGACGGACTGTAGTAAAGACCGTCGAGCCACGCCTGGAACTGCAGGCCCGCCCCTTTGATCAGGGACATGACGCCTGGCACCGAATACGCCCGGTCCCGAACGTTCAGGAAAGTGTCGACGAAACCCCCGTCATACCCGAGGTCCGGCGCAGCGCGGATGTAGCGCTGAGCATCATGCCATTCCGGCAAGTCATCGACGATACGGCGCGCGGTATGCAAGCTAGCGGTGTCCGGCCCCACACCCAGGGTGCGCAGCGCTTCCTGAACGAGATACAGCCCTTGGCGACGATGCAGGCCATACACCATCAGGCTCATCACGCCGTGCGGCGCCAGAACGCCGCGCAAGGCCTCTATGCCCCGCTCGGGACTCTCAAGGTGATGCAGCACGCCCGTGCTGACAATGAGATCGAACTGCCCGACCAGTTGGCCAGCATCTTCAAGGGCGAGTTCTCGCACCTCGAGGTTGAGCAGCGCATGCAGTTGCTTCAGTCTGTTCTGGTTTTCCAGCGCCTTTGTTGAGAGATCGATCCCTACCACAGAGCAATCCGGGTTCGCCCGGGCAAGAATGGCCGCCTGATTGGCACCACATCCAGCGACCAGAATCCTCAGCTGTGCCGGCGCGATATCGACTGGCCAAAGCTTGCAACGGATTCGTGAGGGGTCGGAATAGTCGTGCCCGCCCGCCGCAGCATATGCGGCCAGGTCCGGGATCGGTTGCGGGTAGATGAAGCTCTCGTACTGCGCAGTCAGTGCATCCGGAGCATGCCTGGTGCTCATATCGCCTCCGCATGCATCGATGTCTCGGCTAAGCGGTCTTCGTCCCGCCGGGGCGCTGCGTGCGCTTGCCCGGCGCCGACTGGGGCCAGCAGTTGCAGTTCGCGGAAGACGTCTGGCAGCACGCACGTCTCGAGCGTTCGCTGACTGAACAGGAACCGCCCGTCGACCACGAACCCGAGTTCCTCCCATGGAACGGCATTGTTGAGGAGCGTCACGGCACGATCGAGATCCATTCCGGAGGAGCGAGGGAAGAGCGCCAGGACGGATCCATCGTAGGCCTTGCAGGCGTGCTGGAAGAACGGTTCTGCACGCCGGGTTTTGCCGTTGACGTAGATGCGCGGCCCCTCGGCCTCGAAATAGGCCCGCCCCCACTTCCACCAGTTGGACTCATCGAAGTCGCGGACCCGCCGCTCGAGGAGGCGCTCCTTGTGTGGCAGAAGGCTTTGGTGCTCGACGTTGTAGAGCATCCGGCGCGTCATCCCTGTATCGCGTGTTTTCGAACACACGAGGTCCAGATTCCCCTCTGCATGGGTGAATATCGGGTCCGCTCCGGACACGGCGCCAACCTTAACCTCAAACAGCGAGGACAGCGGGACAGACATTGCCCCCTTCAGGAAGGCGATCTGCCCGCCCATCTCGGTGAAGACTCGCGTCTCCCACACGGTGCTACCGAGTACCTGCCATTTGGTTTCGCGCGAGTAGTCGCCGAGCTCGAAGCGGAAGATTGCACAGTTGGGCCCGGCGTTTTGAAAGATTGGTTGGTCACCTGTTTCAATCCAGTGCGTGATGGTACCGCGCTCATACAGCCATGCGTTGAGTTTCCTGGCTGCCGTGAGCTTGATGAATTCGCGCGGGACCAAGAAGATCAGTTCGCCGCCCGGCTCCAGATGACGCACGGCTTTTTCCAGGAAGTAGAGAGCCAGGTTGCTACGCCCGTCGAAAAGCTCGCTGTTGAGCAGGGCTTGCGTCGACGCGGGAATGTCTTGCCGGCGTACGTAGGGTGGATTTCCGATGGCCGACGAGAACTTCTCGGTTTCCGGATAGGAGAAGAAGTCCTGGACAATTGCTCCGGCCGGCGCCACGGCCGGATCGACTTCAATGGCAACGCAACCAGGTATCCTCGATGAGAAAGCGCCGTCGCCGGCGGACGGCTCAAGCGTGCGCCCGTGTCTTTTGCAGAGGCCAAGCATCAAGTCCACGATTCTGTCCGGCGTGAAAACTTGGCCAAGATTCATAACATCCAGCTGCTTCGTTACCATGGCAAATCTTTGCTGTCGCTATTGATAGACTGGTTCAACGCTCGAGGGATCGTCGCTACATGGCGCGCCGTCCATTGACCGCGCGCCTCGCATAGCCCCTCAGTCATTGAATTTGATCCGCACCTTCGGAATGACCCAGCTGCCTCCGCCCACTTCCTGGCGATCAGCTTCAGCCCGAGCCAGGCTTGGATTGAAGTTGAGGCCTGTGACCCGCTCTACGTCGCGGACATTAACCTGAAAACGCGCCGGATCGTCGCCCTGCTGCGCGTTATTCGGGATGATGAAAGCGGTCATTTCCTTCCTGGCGTGATCAACAATGACCTTGTAGAGCGCCGTCGGGATGACGACTCCCTCCCCTGAACTCACCTTTCGCCCCTGCTCGATCTTCTGGCTTGAGCCTGCGTAGATGGGTCCGGTGATGACGTAGAGCTCGCCGCGGCGCGCCGCCATTTCGCGAACCGCCCCTTCCAGGTTCGCCCAGATGCCGCGATTGTGGCTGGGTTCTTGGGGAACAGCATTCGATAACAGGAAGGTCTGGTTCATGGCGCCATCGCTGTATCGGAAATCAGCCGCTGGCGCCATATGCCCCATATCGAATCCAGAATGCTTGTAGTCGTCACGATGGCCCTGCGCGCCATGCGGAATCTGCGGATCTTCAGCGAAATCCATTCCCTTTCTGTTGGCGTGGCCGTTGACCGTGTCTTTGGTCAAGTGCTCGGCAACCCACAGCGGCGTCTTCTCGGCTGGGTCAAACATCCCGGCGTAGCCCGCCCGGCAAGTATAGAAAGCGCGCCGCAGGATCTTTGCGTCCGAGGTTTCAGGGTAGCCGTACGACTGAAACTGGCTGCAGGCGGTATTTGGCCTTCCTTGCGTGACCAACATGTCGGCCGCCACCGGGGCGTTGATGGGCTCCGAATACTTGGCCTTGTGCGTGCCATAGCGCATCGCCTCGTACACTGCTTCGTGCGCCAGCATGCCGGTGAGACTGAATCCGAATGCGGGCGACTGCGCTGCAAGCAACAGAGTTGTGAATATCGCCAGCAGGTGTTTCTGGCCTGATTGACGTAGACGTGTCAGCATGATTCTTCCTTCAAAGCCGTGACGCGGCGGGATTGCCGTTTCGTAGTGGCTTCAGAATGTCATAGCGAAGCGGGGTTACAAGGGGGCAAAACTGCTCCTGAGCGCAAGTGATCATAGGAAGATCGAGAAGAACTCGCCACCGGTTGAAGGGCGCTTCTTGGGCTCTATTTCCCGCCCTGCCGCCGGGCAGCTTCAGATCCCAGATCAGGCCGCAGTTGCACGCCGATCTCGCACCTGGCGTCGTGCCAGTTCGCACCGCATGCCGTACAGCCCCTACTTCAAACGCTGCTACCATGAGCGGGAACATGGCATATACCTCCCGCGATCACAGAATCCCGTTTGCGCACGATGCCGCCGGCGTCCCCCGGTCGGTAGAGGAAGTCCCGCGAGGACTTAAGTGCAACTGCACCTGTCCGACCTGTGGCGGGATTCTTGTGGCGAACAAAGGGGAACGCCGGCGGAAGATCTGGCATTTTTCCCACAAGTCGCGGGCGCAATGCTTCGGCGCGCTGGAGGGCTCCTTGCATATCGCTGTGAAGGCGTTGGTTGAGCAGCACAAGTGCCTGATGTTGCCTCCTTGCACGGTTATTCGCTGCCCTCCCTCGATGGCCCGCATTCTCGATCGCAACAAGCGCGAGATCGGCGAGTTCGTCAGTTTCCCCTACAAGTACACCCCCGCCCCTGATAGCCATCTTCATTGGAAATCGTCCGGCGCCGGCGTGGCAACGCACCCCAAAGCACCCTTCTCCCTGAGTTTTGATTCCGTGCACACGGAACAGACGGAAGGCAACATCCGGCCGGACATTGTGGGGGTGGTCGGTGGCCGCCCAATTTTCCTCGAAGTGGCGGTGACCCACTTCATTGACGTGGAAAAGTTGGCGCGCCTGCGGACGCGAGACACCCCAACCTTGGAGCTCGTCGTGCCTGATGCCGACAAGACGCAATGGAACTGGAATACCTTGCGCTCATGGCTGTTCGAGCGCGTCGATGGAAAGTTCTGGGCATTGAATCCGCGCGTTGAGCGTTTGGCCGACGCCGCGTTTGACCGCGAGCAGGTGGCTTTCGCAAAACGACGGGAGGCCGAAGAGAGACAAAGGATCGCCCGCGAGGCGTACCAGGCGCAAAAAGCAGTTGACGATGCCGAACGCGAAGCCAGCCGTCTCAAAAAAGAAACGGCGCTGATTCAGGCCGCAGAGCTCTGGCAGGCGAATGAGCAGGCATTGCGCCAATCTGAGCGCGAGGCTGCGGAGGCCCAAAGAGCTGCCTACGCTAAGGAGGTGCTTGCCCGGTCAAGACTCGCGAGTGCTGAAGCTGCCCGCCAGCGAGCCGTAATTGAAGCGTTGCAGCAGGATGCTCGGTCACACCTCGGCGACGACATGCCGTCCCCCTATTTGGATCCCACCGCGCTCCCGGTCCTGTTCCTCGACTACGACACCGCAATTCAACCTGCCTACACCGGCGCCGCACGCCGCCTTGGGTATCTCGCGAGCGCGCTACGAGATACTCCTTGCAGTGTAGTGATTACCTCGGAAGTGAGGTCGCGCAAATCCGTCGCGGAACTGGCTGTCGAATTGGCGCCGTTGGGAGGGCGACATCTCAGCTACACACCGGTGGTCGATCCGAATGATCCCTATGGCAACCGGGGTCAGGAAATTCTGAGCTGGCTGGATGCCCACCGTGTGCCGTCCTATTGCATCATCGATGGTGCCAGAAGCGGCTTTTCGCTCCGGACACTCTGGGTCTCGCCGCAGGAAGGTCTGACACCAGAGGGTGCTAAGGAACTCGCTTTCTACACGGTGTGAGTGCCGCGTTCCGCTGCAAGTGTGAGCGCATCAGTTGGGAAAGCCATTCGAGAGCGAGCCTATGGCAGCGCCTAGTCTGGCGAGCGTTTCCTCCCACAGCTGCTGTGCTTCTGCTTCGGAGCGACCTACATTGCCCACCCGTAGCATCAAGCCCCATGGACAATCGCACCCGTCTAGCCGGCGAAGGAGATGAAAGCCGATCTCAACAGTTCCACCCCTCTGTTCGCACCCGTCGGTCGCGGCCACGAGGTGGGCAGCCAAACGGATAAACGATTCCAGATGGGCATTTTTTCTTGGGTCGGAGAACATAATATCGGTATAGGATCCGAGACTTGTCTGAATCGACTCGTGTCCCTCTATTGGGAAGAAGCCTTGTTCGCAGCCGACGGTTTCAACGGGAGATTCGAGTCGATTCAACTGCACGAGGAAACGTTGCAGGGCTGGACAACCTTGCGCTTCTGGAATGGCATAGACGGCCTGCTCATTCCCCTTCAGCGATCGGTACCCATTGTTCCGCGTCCCATCTTCATGATCGGCGGGTGGATACGGGACGCTTGGTCCCCAGTCGTCATCGATGTAGACGGTGCTGCCGTGATTCTGCCAAAGCAGGATGGCCTCACTGGGCGGCATGGACTGTGTCTGCACTGACTCCCATGCTGCAAGTATCGCTTGCTCGATCACTGCTGCCTCAAGTGGCGGCATATCAACTTCCACGTTTACTATCCCTCTGACCGGGTTGCGCTTCTCGCACCGCGGATGGCTTCGCGATTGGACGCCAGGGTTTGAGAGGCTTCACAATCCTTCCGACCAAGTCCGGGCTTTCCGTTGAAGCCGGCTTAGCTTCCATTCGCGCAACGCATTGCCGATGATGATATAGCCGACACTGGCCGAACAAACCACCACCACTACGACCATCGGCCATACCGAGTCGAGAGCGAACGCCAGAATTGCGCCGACGATATTTGCCCCCAGAATTGCAACAGTGATTTCGATTGCCTTGGGCCAGTTGTTTTCCATGATCGTCTTTCCGTTCGAACTACACTTGCTGAAGATGTTTCGTCGCCGGAGCCATCACTAGCTTCACCATCGGCATCATCACCATAATTCCAAAACCCATACGGTCGTACCACAGCCTATTGAAACGGTGAGGATGATCTTCAGGTGGAGTCAGAAAGCCGTTGTCTTCAGACCAAAACCTCCCGCTGACGGGGTGCACAAAATCCAAGTCAATTTCGCCATATGGGTAACAACAGGCCACCAGTGACCACGCCGCGTCGGGTGGCACGGGCCACTCGTAGGCTGGAGCCACATAGCGTGGTCGAAGCCCTTGCCTGTCCAACCCCAGCGTGCCATAGGCAAAGGCTCGGAGATGCCACAACGCCACCTTCTTTCCTGCCGCAGCCCATCGACCCGCTTGCACCTGCATCGCCTGCTTTCGTAGGCACTTCGGAAGCGAAGCTTGGTAGCACCCCATACCCTGCTGATACCATGCCTCAAAATCCGGCGCAGGGTATCCGTCCGCTTCAGAGCGACAAAGCAGTGAATGTTGGTTGTCGCCAGGTTTCCACATTGATGGCGCTCCTTTCCGGTCCTATTCCGTTACAGGTCGAATGTATGCTCAGGGCGAGGATATTGAATCTTGCGTTTCAGCATCCTATTTCCTGTTAGTTTGCGCACCGGCCGGTTGCCGGAACCTGCCTCATTAAAGTGACTGAATTCATACTTACGAACCTTGTTTGCATTTTCAATAAGGATGTCGTGCATCTGTGCGGTTTTTTGCATGCCATATCCTTTCCGTCAGCTACTTTGGCGCGCATTCCAGACGGTACGACGGATTACGCGCAGCATCCGCCCCATCCAAAGACTGAGCGAGTTTTGTGGAAATCTGAAGCGCAGTTTCGCACGCCTTCTGCGAATCGAATTCTTGAAACGCAAATCCCTTGTACCCACTGCCACCTTTGAAGCCCGCTCCGTCATTCGTCATTACGAACACGGCAATCAAAATCCATTTCATCGTACCGCCCGTCCTTTCCGGTGTTATTTAAGGGCGTCGATCTTCGCGTACAGATCGTTGATCTCGTCCTGCATCATGCGGTTTTCTTCCTCGTTAGCATCAATCTCCTGACTGAGAAGATTGACGCGGGCCTGCATTTCCTCTTTGGTCGCCGCTGCTTGCCCTACGGGAATCAGGGTGCTCATAATTTCAAATCCTTTCCATATCAACCAGAAAACGGGTTTATCAATCGAACACCTGTTCCCTCAAAATCGGCCACATTGCGAGTGACCACCGTTAGATCGTGAATCAACGCCGTCGCCGCAATCTGCTTGTCCAGAGGGTTCTCGTGGTTGGGAACCCTGAGCCGCCCCCATACGTGTGCCATTTCATCATCGAAAGACAAAATCGAATCCGAATGCTCAGCACAAATTGAGGACAACCAACCTTCCAACTTCTTGGCTTGGGCCTTATCGCCCCGATGCCGAATCTTTTCCACACCCCGACGCAACTCGCCAATCGTGACCACCGACACATACATGGGCGTCTGATCGTCATGCAGCCCCTTGAAAAACTCTCGCACGCCAGGATCGGCCTTCGCCCCTTTGCGCAACTCACTCAAGACATTGGTATCAATCAAATACACGCTTACACCCGAGCAAAATCGGAATCTTCACCGACATTCGGAATCTGCATCAACGCCTCGGCGAACGTGCGTCGCTTGGGTCCAGACAGTGCCGCTTGCAGGATCAGGCGATGCTCTTCCTCCGCGCTATGGTTAAGCGAAGCCGCACGCACTTTCAGGCGCTGCACCAACTCGCTATCGAGGTTGCGAACTACCAGTTGAGCCATATAAAACCTCCGTTCATCTACGTTGATAGCAATGATAGCACACTAACGACCCGATTGCAATCAATGCTATCAAAACACCTTTGCCACAATATCAGCCATCCGCACGGGATCGGTCCTCATAATCTCACGCGCTTCTGAGATATTTCGAAGTCCCATAACCTCCCGGACCAGCGCAGGATCTTTGCCTTGGCGCGCCAGAAGCACCGCAAAGGTTCGCCGACCCGAGAGTGCCGAGCCTTCGACTCCCGCCTGTTTGAGCAGCTTCTTGAACAGCGCGGAGAGCACCATTGCCGACTCGCGGCGCACGCCGTCCTTCATGTAACTCGTTGCCCTAAACCCGCCAGGTGATCGGCCATTTTGGAAAAGCGCCGAGTGAGGGTCAAGTCCGCGAAAACGGCCTTCCGTACCCAGACCGACCTTGTTATCCAAGCGCCAGGTAACGTAGTCGTCCATTGCGGCCACCACCTTAGCGTTTGACCAACGCAAAGGCCTCTCATAGCCGTTGTATGAAATCTCAGCCCTCACCAGATGTTGCTTACGAATAGTGCCGTTTGCACGCAAATAGTCATCAACAGTAAGCTTGGAAATCTCACCTGGCGTCATGGCCGTGCCGAAGAGGACGTACAGAAGGGCCGCATTTCTAACCCCTTGGCTACCTTCACCTCTGGCGATTTGGGCGGCAATATCGATGTCTTTTGGCTCAACTACTGGCGGTTTTGCCATGTCTTGAAATCTTTGCTGTTAAACGATTCCATACATAGTAAAGATGTCAATATGCGGAATCAAGCAGATTATGTAGCTCAAGGCCGCTTAAATACAGCAATCACCGCTGCTCAAAGCTGTCAATACGTGACGTTTTACGGGCATGAAAAAGCCCGGCCATCCTGATGGATGAAACCGGGCTGGGTTTGAGAGCTTGCATCCCGAAGGACGCACGGGCATTAGATGGCCTTGAAGTAAAACACACACGGAAACCCTTGAGCATCAGGCATCGTCAAAGTGTCATCGACGAAGACTGCTTCAGGGGCTCCATTTTCGGAAAATGTGTAATCAACGTAACCGGGCCGGCGAACATAAAACATATCGCAGCCTTCGTCCAAGATTACCTCCGGGTCCTCGCTGTAGTTAAAGCGGGCTACGATACGAGTGGCCAAGAGCTCGCGAATATCCTCGATGGTCAGCAGACCAAGTGGATTGCCGTTCTTGTCTACACACTTTCCGGAGCAAGTTACTGTGCCGCCTTCTTGTGCTTGAACCTTCACGTTCGGGCAAGGGCACGGACCACAGTGCTCGCCATACCCGATTTGATTCTCCGGTTTCAGCAGCCAGATATGAACCTGGCGCGGACCTTCCTGAAGAACGTTCGGAATTGATGTCACTTTTTCTTCCTCCTTGAATATGCCTTCGGAGCCGTCCCTTGGGGACGGTGAAATCCCCTTGGGAGTTGACTGTTTAACCGGCAGTTACGCCGGCACGTATTGAAAACTCAGGTTTACGGGCGCATGCGCGTCCTGACGGTCGCTTCGTCCGTATTGTTTTCGCATGAAATCTCGCTGTCAGCCGGTTTCCGTTGTACAGTTGTTGCCGTAATTTCTGCCTGAACGAACTCAGAACTGAGTTCCCCTGCAAAATAAACGGTTCGCAACTGCTCGCGATGCCCCTCGACATAGCTGTCGACGTACATCGGTGAAAGCGATGCCTTGCGCAGCACGGCAAGCGCTGTTTCGAGTGACAGACTGTCGATGGCTGTCACAACATCGACATTATCCGCCCGCCACCGCTGAACGTGCTCCAGCGACGTGCTTTTGAACGAACTACCATCATGATCGCGGTCCTGTGTTTGCTGAAGCACGAGTTGAATATCCTCGTCCTTTAATGCGACAAGGGCGAAGAACATCTCGTTCTCAAAAATTGTTACGTCCCTGAAGAGTTGTTCATCAGAGATCCCCTCCGGATTGGAAGTGCAGTCGTAGCTAAACTCTCGATCACGGTTCGCAGACTGATAGTTTCTCACCGCATCTTCGGCTACTTTAATCAGTTGCCGATCTTGATTCTGATCCATGGTCTTACTCCTTGCGTTGTCTGAACATAGTTCGCCCTGCGGGCAGAACGTCACAAACAAGCCTTGGTTTAATGATGTCGGGCGAACAGAGATGTATTGACTCCTCAGTTTGCCGTGTCGGTATCGACCCAGTTTTCCTCTTGAAAGGAAATCTGATTGAAAGCCCCGCATTCTTTCACGTAGCCGTTGACGTCTTCCATCCCGGGCCAGTTCTGCTTGCATCCACTCATTTCGCCTGGACGATATTCGCAGTTCTTGCAATCGGAGCAAAGATCGTCGTCACTGATCGACTTGACACCACCCGAAAAACTAATCGGTTTAAGTTCCATGTTCCTTCTCCTTGAATTACCCGGAGGTGGTCGCCTTGTGGGCGAGAAATCCACCCACAGGCGTTGATTGAGTTGACCGGCGAGCCACCCCTACGTCGGATTGAACATCCTTGCAGCGGGAACTCAGGCGATCTCTTTGGCCGACTGCGCAAACCCAGCCAGAACGTTACGCACCATTTCCATGGCTTGACGCTCGTTGGTGATGCGCAGGTAGGTGGCAGCCAGCTCGCTGGCGCGTGAGCGCTGGAGCTTGCGGCCAAGACGAGCTTCGACACCGAGCATGATGCTGGCCGCGCGCGGCCCCATCTTGCGTACGGACTCGATTACCCGGTGGTCGTTGATGACCTTGTTTTGAATTGCCCCGGCAAGGTGTGCTTCACGACACGCGTGAAACACATTGCGACGAATGTCCGCGTGGAAGCCGAATATCCGCGCCTGCTTGGCGGCAGACATTTCCGGTCCGCCAGCCCTGACGGCGCTCTTGAAGGTTTGCAACAGCATGGTGAGTCTCCTGAAAAATTGGAGACGTCATTCCCCCTTCGGGGATTTGAACGTCCCCTGGGGTACAAGTTGAATGGTGGATACTGCTTCGACTGGCCTTGCGGCCAGAGAGCATCAGCCAGCTGGCGCCGAGATTAACTGTCGGGATCGCCGGCTTCGTCCTCGGCGCGGCAGTTGTCGTCGCTTTCGCGTAGGCAACTGTCGCAAAGGCCTGTTTGACCAGGCGTCAACATCGCTCCGCACGCGGTGCAATAGTCGACCTCGTCTTCTTCTGATGAGAAACACATTTGACAACTCCTTGAAGGATTCGCGGAGCTTCCCCTAAGCGGAAAGGTCCCGCGCGGGTTCGATGAACATGCTTGGTCAGCAGATCGCTGAGTTGCTGTCTTTGACACAATGTCCGGTGCGGACAGCTACCGTTTTGGCATGAGCCAAAAAGACCGTTTTTCCAGAACCTGAAGCGGCTCTGGAAAAACGGCCCCCGAGGAGACCATTCTTTTGCGTTACGCAGCTGCAGCGAGCGTTGCTGCCCGCCACACGTCATCCAGGAGGGTCAACATGTCGCGCTCAGGAAGCTCGTGGTCTGCAAGCCATGTGACGCTTGCAGCAATAGGGACTCCAGCCGGATCGTACTCGATCGCGACAAAGGAATCGTCCATCGAATACGACTGCACTCGTGGCTGCCGCCTCGCGCGGCGCGACAAGCCTCGGATCATGGCGACCGGGTCAAGATACATCGCAGGTGTTCGAGCAATGCCTTGCGTACCCGATTTCGTGACTCGTGCGACACATACAAGCTGTGTCGGGGCGCAAACTATTCTAGTCCCTTCGCCCTTCGCGCGAGACACTGAGTCACCGTCCTCATCCGCCGTGCCGAGATAATAGCCGGCATGACTTTCGAGAACCTTTGGGTCCTGACCAAGAATACTCATGGCAGGCTCCTAGCGACGACGGATGAAGATCTGGTCGGAAGGGATCAGGCGCCGATTACCCGTGTCCGTGAGAACCGAGTAGCCGATACCCGTCACGGTCTTGAGGACCGTTGCTTCGATAACGTGCTTGCCTTCGTGGAATTCGACGCAAAGCCCACGCGTCAGTTTATGAACGACAGGAGTCATTTCGAGCCTCTTTGATGAATTCGCAGAGGGCTCCCCGCATTGCGGAGTGACCCCCGCATTTGGGTTGAAGAACTTACTTTTTGAATGCTGGATTCGGGTGACCCCACGGGACTTCCAGCTACCGTTTTCCGTATCGGAAATTTGCTGTTTGATTCTACCTGACATGATCTGACTCCGACAAGGGCGCAAGCGCGCAATCCGATAGCATTCGCCATGAGATTGAGGCCTGAGTAGCAGGTCCGGCGAAGGACCTGCGTTCTCAGCGCTTTGTGGGGGTTGTGCCGGCTGCTGCCGACACTCCCCACAAGCCGGTACCAGGCTGTTGCCTTACCGGTTAAGAGACCATCCCACCGCTGGAGTCGGCGACCCGCAACAGGGCGGCCGTCAACTCGGTGGCGTCGAAGCCTTCATTGACCGCCGCCTGGATTGCTTGGTCTGGAAGCAGGCCAAATCGAATGGCAGAGCGCTCTTGACTGCTCAAGGCATCCCAGATGGCTTTTGCTTTGTTGTTGTACATGGTGAAATCGATGTTGCTCATGGCGAACTCCTTGAAAAAATCGCGGAGTTCGCCCCCTGGGGGAACAAAACCCCGCAGGTTGGCAAAAATGCAGTTTGCTTCTGAACGATCGACCAAGACTCTGTCGATCAATGGTGACTCAGGCCACGAGTTGTAACCTCGCAGGCTCGCACCATTCGACGACAGAGCGGACAAAGAGCGTGTGCGCTTTTTCCCGAATGCCATACATGCACCAGTGAACCAGTGCAGCGCTGTCCTGTGGCGAAATGCCGGCGATTGGCGTAATGCGCGCCAACTCCTTCGGCTCCTGACAGGAACCTATGCTGGTGAGCGAAACGTGCCCGATACGCGTCTTGTGGCGCAGAACCCAAAAGCTGGACGCATCGCCCTCTTTCGCGTACGGAACCGGTGTATTGGCCAACGCCTCGTAGCTCTTGCGAGTCTGCTCGTTGAGGGTGAACCGCCCCTGTCCGACGCTGAGGAGGTAGAAGCGATCCCTCGACGCCAGATTCAGGTGATAGGTCACACACTCGTTCTCGCGCAAATGGATTCCCAGCGGCGTGATATGCGTATGGGAATCTCCGACGCACCAGCCAATCTTTGCTCCGGGCAATGCGAACTGTTCGAGTACTGCCCGGTCACACACCAAAAGGTCGTCCGGATAGCGCTGCATTAGTTCAAGGCCGTGTTTGGCGATGATGTCCTGCATGGCAGCTATGATTTGATTGATCACGATATCTCCTTCGATGGAAAAAAGAAGGAGCCTTCCCCTGCACGGGGACGAAGCCCCTCCAGGGTTGGTAGCCGCTCGGAAACCCAAGCGATTGTGATGACCCGTCAATGGAATTTTCACCATTGATAGGCCGACTGCTGGTTTTGGCGAAGTGCTGCCCGGTAGATTTCCAGCTACCGTTCTGCCACAGGGGCGAGAAGACAAGAGAGCGCGCAAAGGCCCACGCCGATGCCGTTACAGACATTGGGATGGGTCTTCGAAGATTCTTGAAAGATATTGCGCCGCGGATGCGGTTGAGTGAATGCTAGATTTTAGCCCCAGCTGGCTAATGTCATTCTGCCTAAATTATTTGATGGCCGCAAGCCAAGTTGACCAAAACCAGGCAGCCATCTTTCCTTAGTGATCGTATGCGCGCCCGTGAAAACCTACCATTTACGTGTACAGACATTCGTCGCCAACTGTGCTATTCTACTCTTATGTCATTACGTTCATCAGTCAAGCCATTAACGACGCCTGATCCCGTATCGGAAGAGGAGGATGTTCGCGCGCTTCGGGCTGCGGTTGAATCGTCAGTGCGTCCCGAGGATATGAAGCAAGGTCTCGAAGCGTTCGCGTCTGCCGCTATGAGCGGCGACGAATTTACTGCTCCCAAGGGCTATAAATTTGTCTTGGACCCAACGCCCTTCAACTATGGACTCGTCGCGGTGCTGCTGCACTTTTCTGGAAGAGGATGGCATGGTGACAACATCACTGCCATGGGCATGCGCATCAGAGGGGTGATGGATGCGCTGGCAGAATACGACTGGGTCTCTGTGAACCTGTTCAAAATGTCGGAGGACCATCGGTCCTTTCAATTCGACCAGCGCTTGGTCCAGGCCGCCGCCGCTACTCGGATGCGCTACGACCTCGCTACACAAACCTCATCCTTCGACACGCAGGACTTCATCAATCGCCTGCTCTACTTGCTCTCGAACGGTTAGCGCGGCACCATCGCCCCAAGCTGCTCGTTGAGTTCGATCTTGTTGTTTGTGGCTTTCATTGCTTCTGCCGGCGAGATCTTCTTCTCTCTGACGAGTCTCACCAGATCCTTGTTCAGTGCCTGAGACATCTGGTCGGTACCGCGTTTCATGAAATCGTTGAGCTGACTATGCTTGGCTGGGTCAGCGAGCATGTTGGCTGTCTGCACCCCGCTATTGACGAGCGCCTCGTTGGCCAACACATAGCTCTCGCCGTCGATCGCCGGAATGAGGCTTTGGCACAGCACCATCAATAGCGAATCGGCGAGCATCTTGCTCCGCTGGGTAACCTCGGCAGGGAACCAGTTGAGTAGTTTGTTGATTGCGCCAACGGCTGAGTTCGTGTGCATCGAGGCCAACACCAAGTGCCCCGATTCAGCGGCCAGCATCGCGACATCCGCGGCTTCCTTGTCGCGAATTTCCCCTACCAGAATGACGTCCGGCTTTTGACGTAAGGCATCATAGAGTCCTTCGGCAAAGGAACTCACATCGGTCGGCACTTCTTTCTGAGAGAAGATCGCCTGGTCGCGATCATGGACGTATTCAATCGGATCTTCGATCGTGATGATATGCGCCGATCGCGTCGTGTTGATGTACTGGAGCATGGACGCCAGGGTAGTCGTCTTCCCCGACCCCGTTTGACCGGTGACGATAATCAGACCTTTGCCCTCTTCGACCTTTTTCCGGACGAACAGCGGCACGCCAATTTCCTGCAGTGAAGGCGGTTTAAGGGGCTGGCGGCGAATCGAGATGCCAAACTCCGTGCCGCCGTTGATTCGGAAAGCATTGATGCGCAGCCGACACGAACTCAGATTGATGGCGCGGGAGATTGCATGACTGGCAATCTTCACTCTCCACTCCCTGTCCACCAAATCCATCAACTGGTGGATGTCTTCGGAAAAGAGCGGATCAAAGTGCGGTGCATCTTCCCAACCTTTCGGCGTTCTCAGCATCACCGGCTTATCCGACTGAATCAGGATGTCCGTAAAGACGAGCGCACTAGAAGCGAGGTCAAGCAACTCTTGATCGATGTTTCTTTCCATTGTCGGCCGCCTTCATGAAAAATCACGTAAGAGGCACTATAGCCGCTCGGCATTGCGGAAAACAACGAGTTAAAACGCCGAAGATCGGGGAATAAACTAGCCGTTCTGTCACCGAGCGCGACAGCCGCAACTATTTCGCCGGCTTGCAAATGCTCTTGAGTTTTTCCGAAACGGTGAATAGATTCAATTTGCTTGAATGCGTTGCGATCGCGCCGTTCCACGCCGCGACTGCGCTGGCCAGGGAGAGGCGCTTGTTCTCGACGATCTTCATCTTGGAAGGGAGTCCTTCCAGCACGAAGCTCTGCCAGCTACACGTCCTGGCGAAAAGAAGGCGCATCGTACCGCCCTCCGAGTTGATTGATTCACAGACGATGTGCGACATGATCTCTTAGGCAGGAACCTGCCCCTCCTTGGAAGATTCCAGAATGAACCGAAGGGCATCCAGGCCAACAGCGGCCATCGGTTCGGCTACAGCAAGCTCTTCCCCTTCCAGTTCTCCTGCTTCAAGTTCTGCCGTGGACTCAGGGCTGGCGCCGGCCGCTTCCGTGCCAGCTCGATCCGGTTCGGTGATAGCGTCCCGGCCGATCAGCATATCTTCCATTTCCACGAGTTCTTCGATCGTGTCTTCGAATGGGCCATTGGCCATTCCGTCCAGGACCGCCTTCTCGAGGGCGGCCTGATCGAGTCCGGCTTCTTCCATTTCGGTGGCGGTGCTTTGGGCGATTTTGGCCGATTCGATGAGGGAACGCGCCAGCACAAGATCCACGTAGTAGAAGGGGGTGTTCCTCGATAGGGGGCTGGACTTCTTGCGTAGCTTCAGGATAAACGGCACCCCGACAATCTTGCCCTTGAACATGGAAGCCGCCATTTCGAGCTTCTGGCGAATTGTCTTGGCGCTGTTGTAGCCACGGGTGCGCAAGATGAACGACGACAGCGGGTCATTGCGGCACTTGTCCGATTCGGCATCGATCTGCAGATTGATGCGGGCCATGAGATCACACCCTTGCTTGGACTCTCGGGCAAACGCGCAACCGTCGGGTCCATGGCAGTCGACCGTTTCCATCCCGTTCGCGGTGATACGGCGCGCTTTGCTGCCCCCGCCGCTGGCACACGTGAGCCGCCCATCCTGATAGGCCTCGAGGCGCTCACGAATCGTCAACGTCGGCGAGTTGAACATCACCTTGACGGGGATCTCGGTGATCTTGTCTTCGGCAACGCCGCCCTTCTTGGCAATTTCCGACTGGATAGGGTGCGGAACCCACTGGCCGTTGCGCTTGTATTGGGTGGTGATGCGGAAGTGATTCAGCCGAATGGGGATGCGCTTACCGCGCTCATTTTCAACGATATCGCCGATCGTGATGCGGCCGGTGACGGGGATGGTGTATGACAGATTTGGTAGCATGGTGATCTCCTCGAAAGCCCTGTTTCGATGGCTAATGAGATCAATTTACGCGAGTGCTTTCCGTTTTCTAGGGGGGTTTTGCCGAGGCCGCAGAAAAAAAACCCCGGCCGCGCGAATACGGACCGGGGTGAGGGTTTTTCATTTACGTGGTCAGGCAGCAAGCTGCTGTTTGAATCTCGCATTCACGTAATCGTGGATCGGCCAGCTGTATTTCGCACTCAGCTCCTCGGCGTACTGCGTTGCCATGGCGCGAGCATCGAAATCGCCGACGCAATCGATTCCCCCTTGTTTGCAATGAGCGTACACCGAGATGAATTGCGGCTTCTCGTTGTCCACTTCAATGCACGTGCCTCGAGGATCATCCGACTCGTGCAGATCACGCACACCATGGATTTCCAGGGCGTCGTACTCATCACGGCGGTCACCAATGATCCGAATGCGCGGCAGACCCCGTTCAAGTGATTTGGTTGTGAAAGGGCCTATGGCTCCGAGCAACCTTTAGGCGAAGGCGTCGAACTTGGGCGAGGAAGGATAGCGCGGGCGCCGAAGGCGTCCTTGCCTTGCTCTATTCCGGCGTCTGCTGCTGTTCGATGTACTGCTGAACAATGCTAATCGGCGCACCGCCGCACGATGCCGCAAAGTACGAAGGCGTCCAGAGAACATTCTTCCAGTACCGATTGGCGATGTCTGGCCGCTCCT
>Ga0209125_1000627_pt1 | contig 42547 bp, 37 predicted proteins | sample BarGraIncub1131A_FD_184503 | JGI IMG/M metagenome (GOLD analysis project Ga0209125, IMG submission 184503) | Arctic peat soil microbial communities from Barrow, Alaska - Barrow Graham LP Incubations 11-31A (SPAdes) (version 2) | ecosystem: Environmental > Terrestrial > Soil > Wetlands > Peat... | reverse complement strand
ACCCTGCCGTATGCTTCAAAAGCCTCGGCAATCTGGGGATATTTGTATGGATTCGTTGGGTGGTTTGTCATCATTTCCATGATACCGGGAATCCACGAGTCATACCAAAACACGTCAACGCCGTCAATGGTGTTGACGAAGCATACTCCTGCATCAGCAAGAGCATACAAACAGCGTTTTGTCGTTTCGAGATCCTTGCCGGATACCTTTGCAATTTCCTCCGCATTCTTACGGACACGGAAATCCATACCCATGGCTACTTCAGCCATTTCATCTGTCACAACGGGCTCCATAATCATGTATTCGGGGTCTGTCCATAAGTATGATGCTGTCATGCCGGACTTTTGGCCGTTCTTTTTATTTCCGACTTTGTTTGCGAACATTAGGACTTTTTCCTTGTGTTCCATATTCCTTTACCTCTCCTTAAAATATTGTTTAGCTATTCCGGATTGAGTTTTACTCTTCTCCTGCTTCAAAACCGTTTATCAGGTTTCGTTTGATATGTAATAACGTACAAAAATGGACGACAGAGGCTTGGTATGTTTACCGTGCCATCGGGCATTCCACTTCATGTTAATAACATAACACTCTACGCACCTAGTGTCAATAATTCTTGTAGTTTCCTAAATTATTTCAGCATTATCACTTGCATTGGCCTTTCTGTTTATGGTATAATACACATGTGGTACGTGGTTGCACCACATTTAGGAGGTATATATTGATATGGAATTTTCAAAACTGAGCGCCCCCACTCTTAAGGAGCTGTTTATTGAACAGCTGGAGAACATGATTTTATCCGGAAAACTGGTTATCGGCGAGAAGCTTCCCTCGGAGCGAGAGCTTGCCGAATCCATGCATATAAGTCGCAGTGTTGTCAACGCTGGTATGTCGGAAATTGCGGACAAGGGATTTTTGGAAATCGTCCCGCGCAGCGGCACCTATGTTGCCGATTACCGCAAAAAAGGAAAACTGGATACACTGGTTTCAATCATGAAATTTAACGGCGGAACTTTGCCGGATTCGGACATTCTGTCTATTCTTCAAATTCGAAAGGTGCTGACAGCTCTCGCGCTTGAGCTTGCCCTTCCCAAAATCACAGACGAGGAGGTCAAACAACTACTTAAATGCTCCGCCCAACTTGATAAAACAACCGACAGTGCTCGGGCAGCGGAGCTGGTTTTTGAATTTGACCACCTTCTATGCGGTTTCTCTGGCAACACGCTGCTTCCGTTGATATTCTATTCGTTCAAGGCCCCGAACACTACGCTGTTCGAAAGGTTTTTCAGACTGCACGGCTTTGAAACAATGCGCAAGCGAACTGACGCTCTGTGTGTTGCAATTCGCGCAAGAGATTTGTCTTCCGCAAAAGAAATACTCTCCCACTCAATCGATGAAACAATCTCCGGCGCCACCACCATATACAGATAGAAATTCGACACTATTTCTTTCCAAGCTACCTTACTCAATAATAGAGCAAACAGTAGAAGCACGGGATTTTCTTCCCGTGCTTCTACTGTTTGCTCTCAAATTTTACAGTTCTCTGCGAAATCCATCAAGTACATGCCATAATCGGACATTTTAATCTTCTCCGCTACCGACTGCAGCTTTTCGCAGGAGATGAGCCCGTTATTATAAGCAACCTCTTCAAGGCAGCCGATTTGCATACCTGTCGCATCTCTATAGTCTCGTATTGCGATGGCGGCATCCAGCAAGGAGCTCGAATTCCCGGTATCAAACCATGTGATTTCTTTTCCCAGCGTCACGACATGAAGGTCGTCCATGCGAAGATACTCATTGTTGACCGAAGTTATTTCAAGCTCTCCCCGTGCAGACGGCTCGACATTTTTCGCGATTTCAATAACCCTGTTATCGTAAAAATACAGACCCGGAACAATGTAGTTTGACTTCGGCTTCTGCGGTTTTTCCTCGAGACTTATAACTTTCCCCTCGCTGTCAAACTCTACCACACCGAAAGGTCTGGGGTCATCCATATAGCAGCCGAAAACGGTGGCTCCGGCTTTACTTTCCTTCGCTGTCATCAGCTTTTCGCGAAGATTGTCTCCGAAGAAGATATTATCGCCCAACGCAAGACAGGCTCTGTCATTTCCGATGAAAGACTCTCCAATTATAAAAGCATCTGCAATACCGCGTCTCACGTATTGTTTTATATATGTAATTTTCGCTCCAAAGCTGTCCCCGTCGCCCAGAAGATGCTCAAACTGCTCCTGCTCATCCGGCGGAACAATAATTAGAATATCCGTTATTCCCATTTCAAGCAACAAGGAAAGCGGATAGTAAATCATCGGTTTATCATAAACAGGCAATAGCGGTTTGCAGACCGAATGCGTAATCGGATACAGCCGTGTGCCCTTACCTGCCGCAAGAATAATTCCTTTCATTTTGACCTCCGATTGTGAGAAATCCTATCTTTATCTGAGTATATCACATCATAAAAATAGTTCAAGCAATTAAGGTAATCTTTGGATTGTGTTCACAATTTGTTAAAAACCGACGTAGTTTGTAAAAAGGACAATTTCAAATTGTTTGTACTTATTGCACTATTATGCAATGCAATAATCTAACTTGTTGTAGTAATAAATTGTTTGTGTTTTGCTCTTATATGCTTTATTATATATAATTGCAGAGCAAGAGTCTCAGAAGAGGAAAATTCTAAGAGGAGTGAAATTATGCAAAACTATTTCTGGATAGGCTTCGTAGGTGCCTTTGTCGGCCTTATGTATGCCTTTGTTCAGAGCCGTAAGGTCTTGAAGTTTTCAGAAGGAAACGAGACCATGCAAAAGATTGCCGCAGCTATCCGCAGCGGTGCAAACGCTTACCTTAAGCGTCAATACAGATCAGTCGCAATTTTCTTTGCCGTAATGGCGGTTATCCTTGGGGTTCTCGCTTTCTTCGGACTGGTATCCAAATTTGTTCCGTTTGCTTTCGTAACCGGCGGAATTTATTCTTCCATGGCTGGTTTCTTCGGAATGAAAATTGCAACTTCCGCAAATGCTCGTACAGCCCAAGCCGCGAGCGAGAGCCTTAACAAAGGATTGAAGGTTGCCTTCTCCTCCGGATCCGTTATGGGCTTCACAGTTGTAGGACTCGGTGTGCTGGACATTACCGTATGGTTCACGATTCTTCGCTTTGGATTTCACTGTGAAGCTGACGTAATAGCTAATACAATGGTTATGTTCGGAATGGGCGCTTCCGCAGCCGCTTTGTTTGCTCGTGTAGGCGGCGGAATTTTCACAAAGGCTGCAGACGTCGGTGCCGACCTTGTCGGAAAAGTCGAAGTCGGAATTCCCGAAGACGACCCTCGCAACCCCGCTACAATCGCCGATAATGTTGGCGACAACGTCGGTGACGTTGCAGGCATGGGCGCAGACCTTTATGAAAGCTATGTCGGCTCCATCCTCGCAACCTTCGCAATCGGGGCTTCCGCAGGCTATGGCTGGAACGGAATGTTCCTTGCTCTCGCGCTCGCGGTTGCCGGCATTTTCTGCTCGGCAATCGGAACGCTCTTTATCCGCACCGGTGAAAAGGCTTCTCAGCGAGAGTTGCTTGCAACTCTCCGCAAAGGAACCTATATCGCAGCGGGACTTGCAACAGTCGCAGCCGTTCCCCTTTCCTATTACATCATGAAAGATGTTGAAGGCGCAAAGTGGGTGGGAATCCTCATTGCTATCTTCTCAGGACTTGCAGGCGGCTGCCTGATAGGATTCTTCACAGAGTACTTTACATCTGATACGTACAAGCCCACTCGGGATCTTGCCGCTGCCTCCGAAACCGGTGCCGCTACCGTCATCATTGGTGGAATTTCTCTCGGACTTAAATCCACGATTGCTCCCGTTCTCACAGTCAGCGCGGCTGTTCTCGTCAGTTTTCTTGCCACAGGCGGCTCAGATAACTTTAATGCAGGACTTTACGGCATCGGTATCGCCGCAGTCGGAATGCTCTCCACCCTCGGCATAACGCTCGCAACAGACGCTTACGGCCCTGTTGCCGACAATGCCGGCGGTATCGCCGAAATGGCAGGTCTTCCCGAGGAAGTGCGCCAGCGCACCGACGCGCTCGACAGCCTTGGCAACACAACCGCCGCAACCGGCAAAGGCTTTGCAATCGGTTCCGCAGCGCTCACAGCTCTTGCTCTTCTTGTTTCCTATGTCAATATCGCCGAAGTGAAAATGACAGCTATCGGTAAAACTCTTGATATCACGCTTACAAACCCATCCGTGCTTATCGGACTATTCATCGGCGCTATGATGGTGTTCGTTTTCGGTGCTCTCACTATGAGTGCAGTCCAGCGTGCCGCTCAGAGCATCGTTGTTGAGGTTCGCCGTCAGTTCCGTGAAATCAAGGGAATCATGACAGGCGAAACACCCCCCGATTATGAAGCCTGTGTTGACCTTTGCACAAAGGGCGCACTCAAAGAGATGATTGAGCCTTCACTACTTGCAATTATCGTTCCTATCGCCACCGGATTGGTACTCGGCGCGGCTGGCGTTATCGGACTTCTTGCAGGTACTACCGTTACAGGTTTTGTTATGGCCGTATTCATGGCTAATGCGGGCGGTGCGTGGGATAATGCAAAGAAATACATTGAGGGCGGACATCACGGCGGCAAAGGCAGCGACAGCCATAAGGCAGCCGTTATCGGCGACACCGTAGGCGATCCTTTCAAGGACACCTCAGGTCCAAGCCTCAACATTCTCATTAAGCTCTGCTCTACGGTATCTATCGTCTTTGCAAGTGTAATTGTTGCATATTCGATTTTCTAAAATACAGAATAACCAAAAGACAGGTATTCATAACGAATACCTGTCTTTTACGTTCCCTTATTAGTCACATCAGTCATTTAAACTTCAGCGGCGACCAGCGAGGTCAAATAAGACCTGCTGACGAGGAATCGCCGTTCGTAGCTGTATGATTATACAGTAGAGCGGCGCTGACGAAATAAGCTAAAAGCATACAATATCAATGGCTTTAGCCATTACAACATTCTATTTATACAACATCCCAGCTTTTTGCGGTGCAAGCATTATATGGTCTCACTTGCCCGCGTTCATGGAAAGATATGCGTTGATAAAGCCGTCCAAATCACCGTCCATGACGGCGTTTATATTGCCGCTTTCAAAGTTTGTGCGGTGATCCTTTGCAAGCGTGTATGGCATGAACACATATGAGCGAATCTGGCTGCCCCACTCAATCTTCATCTGCACGCCTTTAATATCGTCAATTTTTTCGAGGTGTTGGCGTTCTTTTATCTCGGCAAGGCGTGAACGCAGCATACTCATGGCATATTCGCGGTTCTGGTGCTGGCTGCGCTCTGTCTGGCAGGAAACAACAACGCCTGAGGGGATATGTGTAATTCGGATGGCACTTTCAGTTTTGTTGACGTGCTGTCCGCCTGCACCGGAGCTTCTGTAGGTATCGACCTTCAGGTCCTCGGAACGAATTTCCATATCCGCTTCTTCGGTCAAAGCCGGCATAATCTCAACTGCGGCAAAGCTCGTGTGGCGGCGTCCCGAGCTGTCGAACGGCGATATGCGGACAAGGCGGTGTATTCCGTTTTCGCTTTTAAGAAAGCCGTAAGCATTTTCGCCTTCGATTGAAATCGTTGCGCTTTTAATGCCCGCTTCTTCGCCGTCAAGATAGTCCATGACCTTGCAGGCAAAGCCGTGTCGCTCCGCCCAGCGCTGATACATGCGATAAAGCATCAAGGTCCAATCCTGCGCTTCCGTTCCGCCTGCTCCCGCATGAAGTGATATAATTGCTCCAAACGAGTCATATTCGCCGGACAGCAGTGTTGCAAGGCGCGTTTCCTGCAACTTCTTCTCAAAGACATTGTAGCCTTTTACCAGCTCGTCCAACATTGAATCGTCATTTTCCTCCAGCGCCATTTCGCAGATGGTGTACAGGTCATCGAAAGTGTCCTGCATTTTCTTAAAACTGTCGCGTTTTGATTTGAGTTGCTTTGTTCTTTTCAGAACCTTTTGCGAATTATCAAGATCGTCCCAAAAGCCATTTTGCTCGGTCTGTCTTGTAAGCTCGGCGATTTCAAGTTCTGTGTCCGAAAGCTTAAGTGCAACGCCAAGATCTTCAAGCATGGGCTTTATGTTATTTAGTTTTACTTTGTATTCTTCAAATTCAAGCATATATAGTGTTCATTCTCCTCGCAGTATGTCTTATGTATTATATACAAAAGTTGCCTCATTGTAAATAATTAATCAGCGCATTCCGTGCGGTGCCGAAAAAAACAGTTAAATAAATGCAAAAAGTTCTCGTTTGGACTTTTATTTGGATTTCATATTTGTTATAATGGCTCCGACGAGTAATGGGCGCTTTCAGCGTCTGACAAAAAACAAAAAACAGAGAGGACGATAAAAGTGATTCCACATGGCAAGGAAATCAAGGTTTTTGCCGGAAACTCAAACCCAGTACTGGCAGAGGGTATCTGTAAAAAACTGAACATAGACTTGGGGAAATCGGTTGCGACAGCTTTTTCGGACGGCGAAATATCTATATCCATAAATGAGCCCGTTCGCGGTGCCGACGTTTTCATCGTACAGTCCACCTGCGGTCCGGTCAATAACAACCTGATGGAGATGCTCATCATGATAGATGCGATGCGCAGAGCCTCCGCCGGTCGTATTACAGCAGTAATGCCTTATTTCGGCTATGGCCGTCAAGACAGAAAAACCAAAAGTCGCGACCCCATTTCCGCAAAGCTTGTTGCAAATATCATAACCGAAGCCGGTGCCGACAGGATTCTCACGATGGACCTCCACGCCTCCCAGATTCAGGGCTTTTTTGATATTCCCGTTGACAACCTTTTGGGTAGTCCTCTTTTTGCAAATTACTACAACAACAAATTCGGCGCTAACAACAGCGACTGCTTAGTCGTATCCCCCGATGTTGGAAGTGTCGCCAGAGCAAGAAAGTTCTCACACAAGCTCGGAACCAATCTGGCTATAGTCGACAAACGCCGAGAAAAGGCTAACAGTTCTGAAGTCATGAATATAATCGGTGAGGTCGAGGGCAAAACCGTAATCATGCTCGATGACATGGTCGACACCGCAGGCAGCCTTTGCGGAGCCGCAAAAGCCCTTGTTGAGCTGGGTGGAGCAAAAGAAATTTTTGCCTGTGCTACTCACGGTGTTCTCTCCGGTGCTGCAATTGACCGCATTAACGAAAGCCCGATTAAAGAGCTTATCCTTCTGGACACCATTCCATACACCTCAGAAAAAAAGTGCGCCAAGATCAAATATCTTTCTGTTGACTCTCTTTTTGCGGAAGCTATTGCACGCATTTATGAGGAAGTTTCAATATCTTCGCTTTTCGATTGATTTTTACCATCCTTGAATTAGACTTCTGTTTGCCGAATTAGAGTTTTATTGGCTCTTTTCTTCGATAAGCCGCTACATTCGCATTTTGAACGATTGGGCGGCGAAAGGATTTATGCTGTTATGTTTTTAAAAAACGCGTCCGGCGGCGCACAATGGATTGTTGTTTTTCTCGGTAATCCCGGGCCGAAATACAGCGGAACCCGCCACAATGTCGGATTCATGGCCGCCGACAAAATGGAAAAGCTTGAGAACATAAAAATTGGCAAGCTTCGTTTCAGCGCACTTACTAATCTCTGCACTGTCGGAAACGAAAAAGTGCTGCTTATGAAGCCTCAGACGTACATGAATCTTTCCGGTAATGCCGTGGCTCCCGCCGCGGCTTACTATAAAATCCCCGCAGAGCGCATTATTGTCGTATGCGATGACGTTGCACTTCCCGTTGGGAAAGTCCGCGTCCGCACGAAAGGCTCCAGCGGCGGACATAACGGACTGAAAAGCATTGTCTCCGCATTGGGAACCGATTCTTTCCCGCGAATCAAAATCGGCGTTGGCGCGCCTGCCTCAAACGAAACCGAGGAAGACATGATCAATTGGGTTTTGGGGACATTTTGCGGCAAAGAAGCGACCACAATCTCAGAAATGTGTCAGCAGGCCGTTAAGGCTGTTTCCGCCATCATCGTCGATGGCACGGAAAAGGCTATGAATATGTTTAACTGACAGCGGGAGGAATCTCCCGCTGTTTTCTATAGGATTTTCTATCTTGTTTTTCAGCTTTGTGTTTCGACTTTCCGCTTGACCTTCGGCGGCTTGCTATTAATATAAACCAGTGAGGTTGTGAAATCACAATGACAATGAATCCAAATAATGTCTTTTCGGGGAGCTTTGCAAGCGGGAAGTCCTCCCATGCGGGCGATTATCTCGGTGCGCATATTTCTGAAAGCGGTGCGGTTTTCCGTGTTTGGGCTCCGAGCGCGGTGCGCGTTTCGCTCGTTGGTGATTTCAACAATTGGAATAGTGAATCAACCCCACTGACCGATATTGGCGGTGGAATCTGGGAAACCGAAGTTAAAGGTTTTTCCGAGCTCTCAACTTATAAATTCGCCATTTTAGCAAAAGATGGTCAGACGCTTTGGAAAACTGACCCTTACGGGACTTTTTCCGAAGTTCGTCCTGCTTCGGCTTCGCTGCTTTACAATCTTGAAGGCTATCTCTGGGGCGATGAAACGTGGCTTGACCGTCGCCGCAAACACAAAGTCTATAATAACCCTCTCAACATTTATGAGGTTCATCTCGGTTCATGGAAACGCGATGAAAACGGCAAATTTTTGAATTACCGCGAGGCAGCAAAGGAGCTTATTCCCTACGTGAAAGAGATGGGCTTCACGCACATCGAACTTATGCCGCTAACTGAGTTTCCTTATGATGCCTCTTGGGGTTATCAGTGTACGGGTTATTTTGCGGCGACCTCCAGATTTGGCACGCCGCATGACCTAATGTTTTTCATTGATGCTTGCCACGAAGCCGGTATAGGTGTCATAATGGACTGGGTTCCGGCGCATTTTCCAAAGGATGCTCACGGCCTAGTCGAATTTGACGGAAGCAGGCTATATGAAGATTCCGACCCGCTTATGGCGGAACATCCCAGTTGGGGAACGCGAATTTTTGACTATGCCAAGGGCGAGGTCAGGAGCTTTCTCATCTCCTCCGCACTCTTTTGGCTCGAAAAATACCACATTGACGGACTTCGAGTGGATGCAGTCGCCTCCATGCTTTATCTAGACTATGACAGGAAAAAGGGCAAATGGAAGCCGAATAAATTCGGCGGAAGAGAAAACCTGCATGCAGTTGAATTTCTAAAACAGCTCAACGAAGTCTGCTTTTCCTTTGACGACAGCGTTATGATGATTGCCGAGGAAAGCACCGCGTGGCCGCTTGTTACGGCACCCACGGATGCAGGCGGTCTTGGCTTCAACCTTAAATGGAACATGGGCTGGATGAATGACAGTCTGCGTTATCTAAAGACCGACCCCTATTTCCGCGCAGGCAGTCATAAGGACCTGACCTTCTCGATTATGTATGCTTTTTCGGAAAACTTTGTCCTGCCGCTTTCGCACGATGAGGTTGTCCATATGAAGGGCTCGCTCATCGGAAAAGTTCCAGGCACAGAAGAACAGAAATTTGCGACAGTCCGAGCTTTCTGGGCGTATATGCTTGCGCATCCCGGAAAAAAGCTTCTTTTCATGGGGGCGGAGCTTGGGCAGCACAGCGAATGGGATTTTGGTGCTCAGCTTCCGTGGGAGATTTTACAAAGCCCCGAAAACGCAGCTCTGCACGCCTATTTTCGTGAAATTAACAAGTTCTATACGGCGAATAAAGCCCTGTGGGATTTGGATTTTGACAGTCACGGCTTTCAATGGATTTGTGCTGACGAGAGCGCAAAGAATATAATTGGCTTTGTCAGAAAAGACTGCACGGGCCACGAACTTGCCTTTGTCTGCAATTTCTCCGGTGTTACAGTTCACAATTTTCGTATGGGCGTCACGGGAACAGGTAAATATGTTGTTGTTATGTCAACCGATGAAGCCCGTTTCGGAGGAAACGGCGAATTATGCGAGGATAAAGGATATATTGTCGAGAGCGTACCACAACATGGGCTTTCGCACTCGATTATTACGGACATCCCCCCACTTTCCGCCGTATTCTTGCATAGGTCACGAAATAGCACCCCACTTTAAGCATTATTTATCATTAAAATCTCAGCACTGCAGTATAGTACAGTAGAAAACGAAATCGGAGGATCGGCGCATGAAAAAAGAGTGTATAGCAATGCTCCTCGCAGGCGGTCAAGGTTCAAGACTTCACGCTTTGACGAGCAGATCTGCAAAACCCATTATGCCTTTTGGCGGCAAATACCGAATTATCGATTTTCCTCTAAGCAACTGCGCTAATTCGGGGCTTGATGTTGTCGGTGTGCTCACGCAGTATCAGCCCCTACAGCTCAATAGCTATATAGGCAGTGGACAGCCCTGGGATCTGGACGTCCAGCGCGGAGGAGTCTATATTCTCCCACCCTTCCAAAGCGCGGGGGAAAAGGGTGAGTGGTTTTCCGGCACGGCAAACGCGATTTTCCAAAACATCGGTTTTGTTGATATGTGGGAACCGGAATATGTGCTGATTTTGAGCGGCGACCATATTTATAAAATGGACTATTCGGACATGCTGGAACAGCATAAGCAGCACGAGGCGGACTGCACAATTGCGGTTATCCGTGTGCCTTTGGACGAGGCGTCTCGCTTCGGAATAATGGACACGGATGAAAACGGGTTCGTCTACAAATTTACCGAAAAACCGAAAAAGCCCGAGAGTGATCTTGCCTCGATGGGAATATATATATTCACTTGGAAGAAACTAAAAAAATACCTCATCGAGGACGAAAAGAATCCGGAGTCCCAAAAGGATTTCGGCAAAAATATTATTCCCTCCATGCTGGGCAACGAGGAAAAGCTCTGGGCTTATGATTTCTCGGGTTATTGGCGCGACGTCGGAACAATCAACAGTCTTTGGGAATCAAACATGGACATGTTTTCGCCTGAACTCTTCGACCTGTATGACCGCTCATGGCCCATTAGAAGCAGAAGCCCGATTAAACCGCCGCACTACATCGGTGAAAACGCCACAATCAGCCACAGCATTATAACAGAGGGCTGCGATATTCGGGGAACTGTCACAAATTCCGTTTTGAGCAACAGCGTTTCTGTCGGTGATGACGCGATAGTTAATTGCAGTATTCTCATGCCTGGCTGCAGCATAGGCAATGGAGCAGTTATCGAATACTCGATAATCGGTGAAAATGCCGAAATTCGCACCAACGCACATGTCGGCGCAGCTCCCGATGACTTCAACAACATAAAAATCGCCACCTGCGGACCGAGTTCGGTTGTTTATGCGAATGCTCAAGTTGAAGCCGGAGAAATAGTATATACGAAAAAGGGGGAAGAGTGATGCCGGATTTACACGGACTAATATACGCTTATCATTCCTCTTCTGCACTTGGTGAGCTTGTTGTTCCCAGAACAAGCGCGTCACTTCCCTTTTGCTCTAGATACAGACTCATCGATTTTGCACTCTCTTCAATGGCCAACGCAGGGATTCGCGACGTCGGCGTTATTATGCAGCGTGACTATCAATCGCTTCTTGACCATTTGGGAAGTGGCAAGGACTGGGATTTGAGCCGTTTAAGCGGGGGACTTTGCCTTCTTCCTCCCTTCGGAATGCACGACAGCCATTTTGGCGAGTACAATGGCTGCATGGAGGCTCTTTCAGCCGTAAGAACATATATAAACAACATCAAGCAAAGTCACGTTGTTATTTTTCGCAGCGACCTTGCAGTTAATCTTGACCTACACGAAATTTTCGATTCACATCTTGCTTCCGGCTGTGATATAACCGCCGTCTGCGCTGATTGCTCACTCAAAGGCGGCAGCAGCAAAATCAGATTTGTTCCCGATACGCCAAACACCTCAAAGCAAATGCTTTTTTCAGGCTTAGGTCAAAAGGAAGCTTTGTCGTCCATTGAGGTTTACATAATTCGGAAGAGCCTACTCGTTGAACTTATCGAATGGAGCCGCACTAACGGAAAGCAGCATTTCCATCGCGACGCGCTTGCCCACTATCTGGACGAGGGCGGAACAGTCGGACTCTATTTCCATAAAGGCTACACTGCCCATATCACCTCTGTTTCCGATTATTACAGCGCAAATATGGATATGCTCAATCAGGGTTACCGTAGAGACCTTTTTTTCGATGACAGACCGATTTACACCAGGGGACGCAGCTCCGTTTCAACCTATTATGGGGACAACGCCTCCGCAAAGAATTCGCTTGTGGCGGACGGTTGTTACATTGAGGGCGAGCTGCAAAACTGTGTACTGTTCCGCGGAGTTCGCGTTAAAAAAGGCGCAAAGCTTACAAACTGCGTTATTATGCAGGATTCGGTAATCGGTGAAAATGCCGTTCTAAATCATGTTATTGCTGACAAATACACGGCATTCTCAGATGGGCTTGTTCTTTCGGGGAGCAGTGTTCTTCCGATAACCGTACCAAAGTGCAAAACTGTTTGACAAACGTATCTCTTGTGCGGAAGTCGGAATAAGACATATTTGAGGGGGACGATAATATGAATGTGCTATACGCTGTCAGCGAGGCGGTTCCGTTTGTTAAAACGGGCGGTCTTGCCGATGTTGCCGGATCTCTCCCAAAGGCACTCTGCGCCGAAGGAGCGGACACGCGCGTAATCCTTCCACTATACAGCGCAATTGACGAAAAATGGCGGCTTAAGATGAACTTTTGCTTTTACACCTATGTTAATCTAGGGTGGCGCAAGCAGTATTGCGGAGTTTACGCGCTCGAACACGAGGGGATTGACTACTATTTCATAGATAACGAGTATTACTTCAAGCGCGAGAACATCTACGGCAGTTTCGACGACGGCGAGCGCTTCGGCTTTTTCTCGAAAGCGGTAATGGAAATTCTGCCGTTGCTCGACTGGAAACCCGACGTAATAAACTGCAACGACTGGCAGACTGCGCTGATTCCAATTTACATCAGTCAGGATGAAACAGGCTTTTTCAGCGATGTAAAAACCGTTTTCACAATTCACAACATAGAATATCAGGGACGTTTTGGGAAGGAAATTCTCAGAGACGTTTTCGGTCTGTCCGATGAACTGTACCGAAGCGGTATCCTGCGTTTTGAAAATGATGTTAATCTTATGAAAGGCGCAATCTACAAATCCGATCATATAACAACCGTCAGTCCGAGTTACGCAGACGAGCTTCGCAACCCATATTTTGCCTGCGGACTGCACAAGGTCATTGAGGATAACGCATATAAACTTACAGGTATATTAAATGGGCTTGACACCATACGCTATAATCCGATGAAAGACGAGCTAATCGCAAAAAAATATGGTCCCAAGAGTTCCAAAGGCAAGAACCTTTGCAAAGCGGATCTATGCCGCGAACTTGGTTTTGACGAAAACAGCGACGCTCCGATTATCGCCTGCATTTCAAGGCTCGTTGGGCACAAGGGCTTTGGTCTCGTCGCCGATTCTCTTGATAGGATAATATCAATGGGTGTGAGGCTTGTAATTCTCGGAACCGGAGATGAGAAGTTTGAGAACTATTTCCGTGAAGCAGAAAGTCGGTACAAAGGAGTATTCTCTGCAAACATCATGTATTCCGAAAAACGCGCGGCAATGATATACGCAGGATCAGACATGATGCTTATGCCATCGCGCAGCGAACCCTGCGGTCTGACTCAGATGATTGCCATGCGTTACGGGTCTGTTCCTATCGTGCACGAAGTCGGCGGTCTGAAGGACACCGTCCATCCCTATCCTTCAGCCAACGCAAACGGCTTTACATTTTACTGCTACTCAGTTGGCGACATGCTAAGAGCCATAGACGAAGCATTGAGCACATGGCAGGACAAAGAAAAGTGGACGGAACTGATGCTAAGGGACATGTCTGAGGATTTGTCCTGGAGCCGTTCCGCTAAAGAATACATAAATATATATAATTCGCTTATAACTTAGGCGAAATGAGCAGGTTCGCCTGCTCGTTGTTTCAGGGAAAGGAAATTCATATGACCCCGATAAGCAAAAATTCAATTAAAATGGCAATAGAAGATAAACTGGGCGCTTATTTCGGAAAAAAAGCGCAGGAAGCTAGCTCTTCGGAGTTCTTCTGTGCATGCGCGATGCTTTTGCGCGAAATCAACTCAAGAAGACACGTTAATAGCAACAGACAGGAAACAAGACACATTCACTATCTCTCCATGGAGTTTCTGATGGGACGCTCACTTGCCAAAAACGCTTTTAATCTTGGTATTCTCGATGAATTGTATGCGGCCTTGAGCGAAATGGGCATGGACGCTTCCGACATTTTTGAATCAGAACCGGATGCCGGTCTCGGAAACGGCGGTTTAGGGAGGCTTGCCGCCTGTTATATGGACAGCATGGCGACCCTTGATCTTCCGGCAACCGGTTATTCGCTATGTTATGAACTGGGAATGTTCTGTCAGAAGATAATCGACTTCAATCAGGTCGAAGTTGCGGATAGTTGGACAATATCCGCGGATAGCTGGCTCGTCCCCTGTTATGAGGAGGCTGTTGAAGTCCATTTTGGCGGTCAGTGTGAAGAAACCTGGGATTTCGGCGGAAAGTGCAATGCCGTCGTTAAGGACTTCACAACCGTTCTTGCCGTACCGCGCGATATGCTTATTTCTGGGTATGAAACGGACAGTGTAAACACGCTGCGGCTTTGGGACGCAAAGTCTCCGAAATCACTCGATATGCGCCTGTTTTCGAGCGGCGAATATGTCAAGTCGATGGAACAGCGCACCATGGCTGAAGTCATTACAAAAGTGCTCTACCCTGCCGACGATACCACCGAGGGGAAAATTCTCCGTATAAAGCAGCAGTATTTCTTTATTTCGGCAACCGCGCAGTCGGTTGTGAAGAAGCACAGAAAACTTTACGGCGACATTCGCAACTTTGCGGAGCATAACGTATTCCAAATAAACGACACACATCCCACAATGGTAATTCCCGAGCTTATGCGCATTTTCATGGACGAGGATGGTCTCGGCTGGGACGAGGCATTACAAATTGTATCGAACTGCGTTGCCTATACTAACCACACGGTAATGTCGGAGGCTTTGGAAAGTTGGCCGCAGGATCTTATTCAAGCGCAGCTTCCGCGCGTGTGGCAAATTATCCGTGAGATAGATGTTAGACACCGAAAATATCTTGATGAGAGATTTATTGGAAATGATGAAGCTATATTGCGAAATCTCATCGTCAGCGGCGGTAAGGTTCATATGGCAAATATTTGCCTTGCGGTTTGCTTTAAGGTGAACGGCGTTTCCACTATGCACAGCGAAATTCTGAAACATGACCTTTTCCGCGATATTTATTCGCAAAATCCGGATAAGTTTACCAACGTTACCAACGGTATCGATCACAGACGCTGGCTTACTCAGATTAATCCCGAGCTTCATCAGCTTATTACCGAGCTACTGGGAAACGACGATTATCTCCTTCATCCCGAACTGATAGCTCAGCTTGAGAACTTTGCTTCCGACAGTAACGTTCTGCACAGGTTGGAGGATATCAAGCTAGGCAACAAAATCAAATTTGCCGAATATGTCAAAAAGGAAACCGGCATAATTTTGAATACCGACGCCATTTTTGACGTCCAGATTAAGCGCCTACATGAATACAAGCGTCAGCTTATGTGCGCATTACTGATATTGGAACTGCGGCAGCGCCTCCACGATAGTCCGGATGCCGGATTTTTGCCCCGCTGCTTCATCTTTGGTGCAAAGGCGGCAAGTGGCTACAAGGTCGCAAAGCGCATAATAAGCCTTATTTGCTCACTTGCGGACGAGATTAACTCCGACCCCCTATGCAAGGGCAAGTTGCAAGTTGTCTTTTTAGAAAACTATCGTGTTTCTGTCGCAGAAAAGCTAATGCCCGCGGCTCAGATTTCCGAGCAGATTTCCACGGCAGGCAAGGAAGCAAGCGGTACCGGTAACATGAAGCTCATGATGAACGGCGCGATAACCATCGGGACGCTGGACGGTGCAAATGTTGAGATGCACGAGCGCTTGGGCGACGAAAACATGGTTCTTTTCGGACTGCATGCGGACGAAGTTGCGGCTTTAAAATTGCACGGATATGATCCTCTTGCTATTTACAACAAGAACGATAGGCTTCGCCTTGCTTTCACTCACATGAGTCGTGGTTTCAAAAACGGCAAAAGCTTTTCCGACCTTGTTTCCAAACTTGTCTATGGCGGTGACGAATATATGCTGCTCGCCGATTATGACAGCTACGTGGCAGCTCACGACAAGCTCTACACTCTTATGGCAGACAAGGAAAAACGCTCCGCTGTATCGCTAGTTAATATAGCAAGAAGCGGTATTTTTGCGGCAGACCGCGCTGTTTCCGAATACGCAAAAAACATCTGGGGTGTCTGATAGCTCTTATAATCCAACAAAAATATCGCAAGGCAAATGCCTTGCGATATTTTTGTCTTTGTCCGACTTTTTGCAACGCGTTTTTTGTTTTGCTTTTCATATACTGTGAACATGAAAACTGTATATGTGGACGAAATGTTCCTGCTAAACCTCATAATCAATAACTTTATTCTTCTCGCTACAGCCAAGCTCTGCACTCTTTCGCTCAAACGGGTGCGCTTTGCAATTTCTGCCGCAGTTGGGGCGTTGTATTCGGTTTCGCTGCTTTTTGAGGCGTTAGGATTTCTTGCATCCCCATTTATGAAGCTGGCTCTCGGTTTTATAATGACGATTATCGCATTTGGCGTCGAGATTAAACTGCTGAAGCCCTTTTTTGCTTTTCTCGCGGTCTCTGCAGCATCTGGCGGAGCTGTCTATGCGGCCTCAATATTCGCAGGGCGAAGAATCGGCGACGGTTTATACGTGAACGCTTCAATGCGAGTTCTCTCACTCTCTTTCGCTCTGTGTTATCTCATATTGACCCTGGTTTATAAGTGTTTCGGCAAAAGCTACGCGCGAGAAATTCGCAGTGTTAAGGTAAGTTTGTGCGGTATAAGCACTGAGTTCAAGGCGCTTCGCGATACGGGAAACGAGCTATATGACCCACTTAACGGTCTTCCTGTAATGGTACTTGATATTGTTACAGTTGGCAAGCTGTTACCGGAACATCTGCTTGAGTCACTAAAAACAGGAGTCCCCGAATTCATCGAGGCAGTTAGCAATGAAGAGGTATATTGCGCAAAATTCAGGCTGGTACCCTATTCTGCTGTTGGTGTTAAAATAGCGCTTTTGCCCGTCTTTCGTCCGGACGGACTATTGGTGAACGGTAAGGAAGACAAAAACACTCTTGTGGAAATCTCTCCCCAATTCTATGCAATAACAGCGAGTTCTCAGCTGTTATTTAGATTAAATACCGCTGTTTTGCGGTAAATATGGTGATTATCGCAAAATGTAGGGGCATAAAATGGAGCAGAATACTATCGGATTAAATACCAGAATTTATCTTGCACTCAGTCAAGCCCTCGCGAAATTCGGTCTTGCACTCCCGTCCGGAATCCATTACATAGGCGGAAGCGACATTTTGCCGCCACCCTTACCCAAAAACGACGAGCGAAAAGCCATCGAAGCGCTGGAGCGCGGTGATGAGCAAGCAAAAAAAACTCTGATTGAGCACAATCTACGCCTTGTCGTCTATATCGCACGGAGGTTTGAGAATACGGGCGTCGGCTTGGAAGATTTGATTTCTATTGGGACGGGTACGAACATTTGCTCTCAGATGTTTTGGGAACAGACGGAGATGAGGTTTCACGTCCGTTGGAGGATGTCGCGGATAAAATAATGCTCATGAACGCGGTGGACGGATTTGAAGAGCGTGAGCGCACGATAATTGTAATGCGCTTCGGCCTTTGCGGTTCAACTGAGTACACGCAAAAAGAGGTTGCGACATTATGGGGATTTCGCAATCATACATAAGCCGTCTTGAAAAGCGCATAATCGTCCGTCTGCGCCGCGAAATAATACGTCAATCAAGATAACATCTTAATATACGGAGCTAGAGAAATAGGTATCACCTAATTGGTGATGCCTTTTTATTATGTTGGGATTTTGTAGAGCTTTGCAAGTCCGCCGTCCGCTGTCTCCCTGTAATTCCTGTTTAAATCACGACCCGTATCATACATAGTTTTAATAACAAGGTCGAGCGATATTTTTCGAGTAAATGTCAGAAAATTGGCCAGCGTCACGGCGTTGATTGCGCGCATTGCAGCCACAGCGTTTCTCTCAATGCACGGAATTTGTACAAGTCCGCAAATCGGATCGCAGGTCAACCCAAGATGGTGCTCAATGGCAATCTCTGCGGAATATTCGATTTGATCTATTCCCATTCCAAATAGCTCGGCAAGCGCGGCAGCAGCCATTGCACAGGCCGTACCGATTTCTGCTTGGCAGCCGCATTCTGCGCCGCTGATTGAAGCGTTTGTTTTGACAAGCAGTCCAATTATCCCCCCGACGGCAAGCGCGTCAAGTATTTTTTCATCCTTATAGCCCTTTTCATCCTTAAAATACTTGAGTACCGCTGGCAAAACTCCGCAAGAGCCGCAGGTTGGCGCTGTGACTATCTTACCGCCGTCAGCATTTTGTTCACTTGCCGCAAAGGCATAGGAACAAACAACTCTCGTCTCATATGTCGACTTTGACTCGTCCATGTGCCGCTGGTTGAAAAGCTGCTGCGCCCGTCTTTCAACTTTCAGACCACCCTGCAAAACGCCGGTTTGTGAAAGACCTTCCATAATCTCCTGCTGCATTGCATCCCAAATTTCGGCAAGATACGCGAATACCTCAACACCTTCCATCCGGCGAACATATTCGCCCAGTCTAATATTGTGTTCTTTGCAGTATTTTGAAATCTCTGCAAAGGTATTCTGCTGGTAAACCTCGGTTTCCTTTTCAAGGCTTTCGCCCTCGGCGAGAATGTCACCTCCGCCGATGCTGAAATAGCGCTTTCTAAGCAGTTCCCCGCCATTAGAGCGTCCGATAAAATCCATTGTGTTCTGGTGCGGGAGATTCTCAGTATCGGTATCAAAAACAATTTTTACAGTCAAGGGTGAAAGCGCGTTTTGTATCGCCTCGTCGGTTTTATGCCCTTTTCCAGTTTTCGCAAGTGAGCCGTAAAGAATGACATCAATACTGTCCGCACCAGGGCAAAGCTGCGCGAATAGTCTTGCAGCCCTTTCCGGTCCCATCGTATGTGAGCTAGATGGACCGTGACCGATTTTATATACCTGACGTATAGATTTCATAATATCTCCTCAACTTTACTAAATCTGTTCGCTCAGAAATTGCAACATCAGTTTGCATAGTTCGAGAATTGCACAGTTGTTAGAAAACATTGTAGCGTAATGGGATAATATTATTTGATTATCTGTCCTAATAATCGATTATTATTGATAATGAATTAATTTTGACTATCTTTTAAAATTTCAGACGCATATTCATGGTAATACAACAACTGCCTCTGCCACTTTGATTCCGTCCACTGCGGCAGAAGTAATGCCGCCTGCATAACCGGCTCCCTCTCCGCAGGGGAATATCCCCTTAACCACTGACTGATAATCCTCTCCGCGTAAAATGCGTACGGGCGATGACGAACGTGTTTCAATACCTGTCATTACCGCGTTTGGATCGGCAAAGCCTCTTAAGCTGCGGTCAAAAATCGGTATTGCACTTGCCAACGTATCGGAAACATAGTCGGGCAGGCACTTACGCAGATTTTCGGGTTTTACACCGGGTCTGTAGCTTGGCGCGACATTCCCAATCTTTTTTGTCGTTCTTTTAGACAGGAAATCTCCAATTGTTTGAATAGGAGCGAAATAATCTCCTCCTCCGAGAATAAACGCTTGTTTTTCCCAACGCTCCTGGAATCTCATTCCACCCAGAGGATGTGTATCCTTGAAGTCGTCAGGAGTAACTCCAACCAGAAGTCCTGAGTTTATATTCTCTCCGTCACGTGCGCGCATACTCATGCCGTTTGTAACCAGCTGACCGTTTTCCGAAGCTGCAGCAACAACCTGACCTCCGGGGCAAACGCAGAAAGTGAAGGCGCTCCTCCCATTCGGAAGATGGCAGGCAAGCTTGTAGTCTGCTGGCGGAAGCTTGTCCGCAAAATCACTATATTGAATTTGCGATACCGCCTTTTGCTTATGCTCGATTCGCACTCCAATCGCAAAGGACTTCTGTTCCATTGGAATTCCGGAATCATACAGCATCGTAAAAGTATCACGAGCCGAATGTCCGGGTGCAAGAATAAGCGCGTCGCAGGGCATTTCATATTGCCCGTCTTTCCCGGCAACCGTAATACCACTCAGCACACTGTCTTTTATACTTACGCCGCACAGCGTATTTTCAAAACGAATATCACAGCCAAGCGAGATAAGCTCCTGTCTCATATTTTTAACCACGTCTCTTAAAACGTCAGTTCCGATGTGAGGTCTGTTCGACCAAATGATGTCACTAGGCGCACCGTGCTCGACAAAGGTTTCAAACACATGCGAAATTCTCGGATCATTTGTTCCTGTGGACAGCTTGCCGTCCGAAAACGTCCCAGCTCCCCCCTCACCGAACTGCACGTTTGAGTTGGTGTTAAGATTGCCTGTTTTCCAGAAGTTCTCAACGTCCTCAGTGCGTTCCGTCACATTGCGTCCGCGCTCCAGAATGATAGGTTTCAGTCCTGCCCGCGCCAGATGAAGCGCCGCAAACAGTCCGGCAGGACCCATTCCCACAACAACCGGCGCTATGGTGCTTTTTCGTTTCAAATCCGAAAATACGTATTTAATCGGCGCGAAAAGCTCAACATTTTTGCTCTTTGCCCCATTTACCAGACTTTTTTCGTTTTCTGCCGAAAGAGTGACTGTGCAAACGTAATGAACGTCGCTTTTTTTCCTTGCATCGACAGAAAGACGCGAAAGGGCAAAATCTTTTATACCTACAGCCGGAATACCAAGTATATTTCCGGCTTTTATTTTCAAATCATTCTCGCTGTAATCAACCGGAACATTTATGTTGCTAATTTTAATCAAAATCCGTGCCTCCCGCTGTGCTATTAAAGCAGATACATTGTACTATATCATAACCCATGAGATATATCTATTATTTAATATGTGCCGCGCGTATCTTTTTATTTGCTCAATTACCTTTTCCGGAACGGCCGCCGGCATATTAACAGATTCGTTTCAATTATATTAATGCATGCTCTCATTGTCAATTGATGATATAAAAGCAAAGCTCTCGAGAACTTCTCCGGGAGCTTTTTTGAATATTTGAGTTTAAAAGGCTCTATCAGCCGATTTTAGAAAATATATTTGAAAGGAATTTACCAACATTTTCAAAGAATTTCTGCATGGACTCGCCTATTTCCTGTATTTTTGCCTGAGCTCCTGCGAGCTTCTTTACTGTATCCTGAAAAGACTCAACTCTAGCCTTAAGTTCTTCCGGATTAAGTTTTTCCAGCGAGCGGCACAGCGAAACAAGTTGGTCAACCTGACCGTCACTAACAGAAATGTCATTCTCCGCCGCGATGTTTTTAATTTCGGTTCTCACTTCTTCGTCCGTCATGTTTACGGTCTCGCCAAGGACCTTTTTAAGTTCGTTGACAATGGTTACAGCATCATAACTGCCTATCTGGTCTGCAAGATCGGCTGTAATAACAAGTTCCTGAGTTCCTGCAAGCTTTGCAATCTCGTCAAGCTTCTCACCTGTTATGTCTTCATATGCCTTATAGACACCTGTAAGCGCAGCCGTTCCCGAAATGCCCTCGACTGGGCTTGTCACGATGAGCTTTGCATCGGAAATCCCTGCTGTTACCAGAGCGTTGGCATACATGTCTTCGGTGCACCAGTTTATGTTGGAGACGCTTACATCAAGTCCGTCGCCTTCACCGAGAACTTCGATATACACACAGGAAATCGATTTTGTCCCGATAATGGACTCGTCAACAAGACCGTCAAGGTATTGTCTCTCATCATCGTTTGTAACGGTGAGCTCTGTGACACTTCCTTCTTTGATTCCGAATGTTTTGTAGACTGAAGCCTTTTGCTCGGCTGTAATGTCAGCTCCCATAACCGCGCGTGCATCGCCCTTTTCAAGAGCAAAGGCAGTTGTCATGCTGATGAGCGTACATGCGACAAGAAGCATTGATAAAATCTTCTTCATTTTCAATTCCTTTCACGGTATTCAAGAATACAATCCATTTGTATTCGTATTAAACAATTCATTTGTTTTGTTATGCTAACTCTATTTTAACTCATTTGCCTACAAAAGTACATTGTATTTGCATTTACATAGAATATCTCTATTAAGACGTTCAAAACGGGAAATTGTTTCATGCTAAATTTAAACGATTTGCCGAAGAATTTTCCATAATATGCATAATCGGAGAAACACATGCAGAATATAGTTGAAATCATCTCACAGTTTAACGACGCTGTTAACGATATAGTTTGGGGAATCCCCATGACGCTATTGATTATCGGCACCGGGCTGTACTTCAGCATACGGACGGGCTTCCTCAGTTTCGGAAATTCGGATAAGCGATGAAGAACACCGTCGGCAAAGCATTTAGCTATGGCAAGATCAGTGACAATGGCGCGCTATCTCCGTTTCAGGCGGTTACAACTGCGCTTGCCGGAACTGTCGGCACCGGCAATATTGCCAGGCGTCGCAGGTGCAATCGCGCTCGGAGGTCCAGGTGCCGTGTTCTGGATGTGGGTTTCGGCACTGTTCGGCATGGCAACAAAATACTCAGAAATTATGCTCGCTGTTAAATTTCGCAAGCGAAACAGACAGGGTGATTGGGTAGGCGGTCCAATGTACTATATTACAAAAGGGTTGGGAAAAGACTTCAAATGGCTTGCCATGTTGTTTTCAATTTTCGGTGCGATTGCCGCTCTCGGAATCGGTAACATGGTTCAGGTGAATACCGTTGCAGTCGCCGTAGTTTCTTTGGTCGATGAGTTCACTGCAGGCGCAATCGCTTCCGGCGGCAGAGCATCTATGACAATTCGTCTTGCGGCAGGTCTTGCTATTGCGCTGATTGCGGCTTTGGTACTTCTCGGCGGTATTAAGCGTATCGGCACAGTAACGGAAAAGCTTGTGCCGCTGATGAGTATTTTGTACATAGCCGGAGCGCTCGTCCTTATTCTCATGAACATCAGTCAAATCGGCAGTGTTCTCAAAGCTATCGTCATCGGCGCATTTGCACCCAAAGCCGTTCTGGGCGGCGCTTTCGGAGTGGTCTTTGTGCAATCAATGCGCTATGGTATCGGTCGCGGAGTCTTCTCCAACGAAGCAGGACTCGGTTCCTCTCCGATAGCCCACGCGGCAACAAGCGAAACAGATCCGGTCAAGCAGGGGCTATTCGGAATATTTGAAGTTTTCACGGACACCATTGTGATATGCACGCTCACGGCTCTGGCAATTCTCATGAGCGGCACCCAAATAACCTATGGGCACAGCGCAGGCGCAGAGCTTGCAATATCCGCTTTCAGCACTGCCTTCGGCGGAAAGCTAGTCTGCGTATTCTTCGCGTTTGAGACTGCACTATTCGCGACTGCAACTATTCTAACATGGGCGCTGTACGGAAGCCGCTGTGCAGAGTATCTATTCGGCAGCAAAATACTTGCGGTATACAAAACAGTATTTGTCGTTTTTATAGTAATCGGCGCGAGTTTGAAAATGAGTCTTGCGTGGGACATTGCTGACACATTGAACGGACTGATGGCAATTCCGAATCTCATAGCTATTATCGCGCTCTCCGGAATTGTCGTGAAGCTTACAAAGGCGCATTTCGGGAAATAAAAAAGCTGCCGCAATCGCTGCGGCAGCTTTTGATGCTAGAAAGCAACTTATTTGATTTCGACCTTAGCGCCAGCGGCTTCAACCTGAGCCTTAACAGCCTCAGCTTCTTCCTTGTTAACGCCTTCTTTAATCTTTGCAGGTATGCCTTCAACAAGAGCCTTAGCTTCAGCAAGTCCGAGGCCTGTGATAGCGCGGACTTCCTTGATTACCTTAATCTTCTCTGCGCCGAAGTCTGTCATAATGACATCAAACTCGGTCTGCTCTTCAACTACTGCTGCAACTGCTACGCCTGCTGCGGGAGCTGCTGCTGCTGCGGATACACCGAATGTTTCCTCTAGAGCGTGTACGAGCTCGGAAAGTTCGAGAACGGAGAGAGTCTTTATCTCTTCGATAAGAGCGATGATTTTTTCGCTTGCCATAAATATTTCCTCCTAATGTAATTTTCGTTGTTTTACCGTTCCGAATTATTCGGCGGCACTTGCGGTAGCTTCGAGTGAGCCACCCTTCTGTTCCAGAATCTGACCGATTACTATCGCCAGACTCGAGATGGGTGCGAGCATTGTTCCGAGAACCTTAGCATACAATGCGTCCAAAGACGGCAGAGCAGAGATTTCGGACATTTCGGAAAGGGAAAGAACCTTGCCATCCATGAAGCCCGCTTTTACGTTGAACTTGTCTTCGCCCATTTTCTTCGCAAAATCTCCGATTACGCGGAAAGGAGCGATAGGGTCGCCTTTGCTTGTTGCGAGAGAGGTTGTTCCGTTGAGGATAGAATCCATTTCGGAAAGACCAAGCTCATCAATAGCACGGCGGCAAAGGGTGTTCTTAATGACTGAATATTCAACATCATTTTTGCGAAGTTCGCCGCGAAGCTCCGAATCCTGAGCAACAGTGATACCTTTGTAATCAACAAAAATACCTGAGCCTGCGCTCTTGATACGTGAAGCCAGTTCAGCAACGATAGCCTGCTTCTCACTGAGAACCTTTGCATTTGGCATAATTTCACCTCCGTGGTTGAATTGTTGCGCTCAAAAAAATAAGCCCTTGCACCTAAGCACAAAGACAAAAAGCAACTAATTAGAAAAATAGTAGCCGTCCTCGGCAGGACTTACGGATAAATCCACCTGCTGTCTTTGGAGCGCTTGTGTATAATATCAGCTAACGCGAAATTTGTCAATATGTATTTTGCAGTTTCAAAGTCAAAACGAGCAGCGGGTGACAGTTTTTTTGTCACCCGCTTATTACATTAGTTTACTGTGCCATTCTGTATAATACCGTTGCCACCTGTGCTCTTGAAGCTTTATCCTGCGGTGCAAGCAGGGTGTCGGTAACTCCGCTTATTAACTTTCGCTCGTAAGCCCAGCACATCGCGTCCTTTGCCCACGAGGAGACAGAGCTTGCGTCCGTAAACTGATCAAGCGTTCCGCTCGTTTGCGGCGAAGACGAATATCGGTACAGGATTGTTGCTAGCTGCTCACGGCTAATCTGATCTTCGGGGTCAAACTTCCCGTTATAGCCCTGCACGATTCCATTTTCACTTGCCCAATAGACCGCTTTAGAGTACCACTTATCGGTTGATACGTCGCTAAATCCCGTCATATCAGAAGTCAGTGCCGGAGAACCTTCGATACGGTACAACACCGTCACAACCATGGCTCTTGTCGTGTCGGTATTAGGCTCGAAAATCCGCGACGCAGTTCCCGTCATAATCCCGCCGTCGCTGACGTATTTTACAGCGCCGTAAAACCAGTCGGTCTTGACAACATCATCAAACTTTTCGGGATTTGTAACAGTTACCGGAATAGATACCGATGTATCCCCCGCTTTGACAGTTATGGTTCCGCTCGCATTCTGGGTCCCCGCCGTAAATGTTCCATCCGCGCTGACGGTTCCTATCCCGCCGTCAGCAGACCACGTATAGCAGTTATCCTGCGAGATAAGTGAAACGTGATTTTTCATCGCCGCGGCAGTCAAAGCTGTCGTAGTTTCCGTAGAAACGGCAAGAGAAGCTATAGAAGCGCTGCTGCCTTCTTTTCTTATTGTTATGCTGTCGGGCGTTGCAACGACATTAACCTGCACTGACGCGCCTATAAGCCCGTCTGCTGCGGCTATGACATTGCCGCTTCCCGCGCTTGCAGCCGTGAACTTACCGTCAGATGCTATCGTCCCCAGTCCGCTGCTGACAGCGAGGCTAACATACCTGTCCGGTGTCACGGAATAGCCGTTATCATCGGCGGCCTTAAGTTTGAATGATGTCGTCGCCCCCGAAAGAATATTTGTTGAAAGCGGATAAAGCGCAAGTCTCGTCGCTGTGCCTGTGGGTTTTGCGTTTGTAACTAGCATTATGTAGTTCGTAACCGACCGTTGCGTGCCGTCCGAAGGACTGTTTATCTGCGAAGCGGAGCTGTCTCCCAAATAAATTGCATTCATGCTCGTCGAACCGCCGCCGTCCATAATGGTTGCCTCAACGCAACCTAGCTCCAACATTCTCTGCGCAAGCTTTGCAATCGTTATGCCGACACTGTATCCAGTCTTTCGTCCGTCTACCGTGTAGAACACGAGTGATCCGTCCGCTTTTTTGCCGACCGCTGTGCGCGGTGCAATTTCATTTGTGGGCAGCCCTGTTTCCACTGCCCCGTTCGTAACAAGCTTATACAGCGAACCAATGGCGTATGTAACATTTGCCCACTCGCTTGGCGAAGTGATATTCACCGTAGTTGTCGAGCCGACGGCCAGACTGGCGATAGCCGATTTAAGTGCGTCCGGTACATTGGCAGAAACACTAAGAATCACTTTTCCCGCAGGAATTGTGACCGCTCCGCCTGTTGTAATAATCTGCTCAGCGGTCAGCGTTACCGAGCAATTTGTGCTCAAGGCGCCGCTTATCGAGCAGATTATATCCATTGAGTCGCCAGTGTTTTTTGTAGCGTATGAGTAATCGTCCGTATATAGAACAGCTCCGCCGTCACTTCTGGTTTTGTTTACAGCATCAAGTGTGAAGTCCGTTCCGCCTATATTGACGCTGATACTCAAGTCGGGCTTTCCGAATATCGCGCTTCCGTCCGCCAAAAAGCCGATAGCCCAGTTATCCGCATCCGAAGACCAAAGCTCTCCGTTCTGGACTTCAATACCCAGAGGTTCATAATTTGCCACCACATAATAGTCGCCATTCATTCCGGCAATAACGTGCTTCCCATCTTTTTCAAGCAAAGACGCCATTGTGGAGAAATTTCCATAATTACATACCTTTGAGCCTGAAACCACAATCGGGTACACTGATGAATCAGGCGAGTATTCTATGTAGTTCTCCGTCAGATAATCGGAGCCCGTCCAGTAAACCCCTTTTGAGAGTTCCATTCCGGCACCCAGATAAGTTTCGTGTCCGTCTATCAAGTCTCCCAAAACAGCGGCGAGCACGCCTGTCGCAAAAATTAGGCTAAGCGCTGTGGCAATTGCGACGAAGCGTATTAGTTTTTTTCTTTGCATAGTATTCCTTTCTCAGGTCTGCGCTAGAACGGGCACCTTGCTTGCTCTATACATCTTTTCCATTTTTCCACAAGGAGGTTTTTATCAGTTTTTCATAGCGCTCAAGAACGGTGTCCAGAATTCCATCCCAATTTTTAGGGATGGAGCTCTTTGCCGCTTGACCGACAACACGCATTTTCTCTTTGTCTGTTATTGCGCTCTCCATAACTCGAGCGAGGTCTAACGTGTCGTCCTCGCATAGAAAGCCGTTTTCGCCGTTTACTATAGGTTCAGAAGCGCTGCTTCCGCGAACTACAACGGAGGCCGTTCCAAATGTCGCCGCTTCATAAACGACAAGACCGGCAGTGTCGTACAAAGACGGAAACACAAACAAATCGGCGCACTGATAAAGCCCCGCAAGCATATTGCTGTCTGAAATATGCCCCGTATACACCATCTTCCCATCAAGTCCCAGCGCAGAAGCCATTTTTTTGATTTCATCGGAATGGCGACCCATTCCTGTCAGAACAAGCTTAAAGACGAATCCTTCTTTATTTAGTTCCGCCGCGGCAAGCAATATTCTCTCTATGTTTTTCTTCCAATCCTGTTGTCCGACAAAAAGAAAAACTGGCTCTGTTCCCAAGCCAAATTCTTTGGCAGCCATCGCCTTGTCAGCAGGATCACTAACCTGCACATCAGTTCCGTTGGGCATTACGATTATCTTTCCTTTAAAGCCATAGCCGCGCAAGGTTTCGGCGGCAGAGTCGCTAACCGACCAGACTTCGTCACACTTCTCGTAGAAGTCGACTACAAACTTTGCACCCACTTCGGCTACCATATTCATTCCGGTAGCTGCGCGAAAATCATCCTTGTATTTGGAATGGAAGGTTCCCACGAGCGGAATTGCTCGCTTTTTTGAATATATAATTGCCGTCTGCCCCGCTGTAAAAGGGCTGTGAGCGTGAATAATGTCCACTTCTGTCATGTTCATTCTTGCAATGAAGTGCGCATCCATATGCGGAACTCCAACCTTGTACTGGCGGCCTTTAATCTTTATACTTTGGTAATCCAGCATGTCGAACTTGTATCCGCCCCGGAAACCCGTGTCGGTCATGGGTGCAATGACATAGCATTCGTGTCCTTTGTCTACGATGTAATTTGCATAGTTATATACAACTCTGCCAACTCCGTCGACAATAGGCAAAAACGAATCTGAAAATTGGGCTATTCGCATTGTGTCCTCCTCTAAAGCTAATACAAGCGTTCTGTACATAAATTCAATGGATATGCCTTGAATTTTTTTGGCAAAAAAAGAAATCGACAAACGGAGCGACATTCCGTTTGCCGATAACTTATGGGATGAGGAGAAAACGAAAAAGTTCAACTGTCTCTTGCAACTTAATAATATCAAACAGATGTTACAAAAAAAACTCAATTCATGTTTCAAAAGTGTTAAATCACGATTTATTTTCAATAATTTTCGTTTTTTTCTCGTTTTCTCACGGAACGGAATATCATTTGGTATATGTATGATTGCAAACAGCCTTTATTACGCGCTGTATTTCCTTCAAATCCTCAAATGTTTCAGGCTTACGGCGGGGATCTCTCAGCAAAGCCGCCGGATGGTATAGCGCTGTCATTTTAATTCCGTTTTTTTCGGTCCACTGTCCATGTTCCACAGATATTTTGAAATCTTCACGGATTATTGACATCGCCGAGACTCTTCCCAGACATACAATAATCTTCGGATTAATTAGCTTAGTCTGGCTTCTTAGCCAGGGGATACACTCCTCTTTTTCTATGCCGAGCGGATCACGGTTTTTTGGTGGGCGGCATTTGACCATATTGGCAATATATATGTTCGTGCGGTCAAGGTCGATAATCGAAAGCATATCGTCAAGAAGCTTGCCTGCGCGTCCAACGAAGGGCTGACCTGACAAATCTTCCTGTTCGCCTGGTCCTTCACCGATAAAAAGGATTTCCGCATTTTCGTTTCCGGCTCCGAAGACAACATTTGTTCGGGTCTCCCAAAGTGCGCATTTTTTGCATTCCTCACAGGACTTTTTCAGCGTTTCCCAATCCATATGCAGTTTACCCCTTCATCTTCGTTTACTCGCCAATAATAGCACAAGCCAAACAAAATAGAAAGTGTGCATTTCGACGAATTTCTCATTCGGGTTTAACTGCGGGCAGGTGTATGCTGATTCTTGTGCCGATTTCCTCGCGGCTTACAACTTCAAAGTATCCGTTATGCCTGTCAACTATCCATTTTGCAATCGAAAGTCCCAGACCGGTACCTCCCTGTGTTCTGTTGCGCGCAGGGTCCGATCGGTAAAACCTGTCGAAGATGTGTGACATATCCTGCCCTGCTATTCCGATACCGTTATCCTGCACGACTATGGTCGGCGCTCCGTTATTATCTGTTATTGCTTTCAGTATTATCAAATTGCCCTCGGGGGTATATTTTGCGGCGTTATCCACCAGTATTCTCGTCGCCTGTTTGAGCATGGCAAGATCTCCCTCGGCGATTACCTCGTCTTTTGCAGATATTTTCCACTTATGACCGGAATCAATCATCACTGATTCCTCATATACCTCACGCAGCATATCTGAAAGCGAAAACTTTTCAAAACTGAGCTTTGTACGTCCGCTGTCTCCTCGAGCGAGGAACAAAAGCTGTTCCACCAGCTTATTCATGTGCTCGGTTTCGGTTTTGATTGCGGAGATGGACTCATCAAGTATCTTCTCGTCCTTTTTGCCCCAGCGGTCCAGCATATCGGTGTAGCCCTTCACAACGGCGATAGGTGTCCGTAGCTCATGGGAAGCGTCAGACACAAAGCGTATCTGTTGGCTGTAGCTGTCACGCGTGCGCTTTATAAGGCTGTTAATAGCGTCCTCCAGACTTTGCAGGTCCTTATCGCCTGTGTGAAGCGCCGCATCGGGCGAGTCCGGCATAATGCTGTCAATAGCACTTTCAAGGTTGTGAATCTGCTTCCCGTCGTAGCTGTCCGTGGTTGGGGAATATCCCTTCGAGACTGTGTTAGGATTGGGTTCCGCGGAAAGCTTGATAGCCGTTTGCGCCATATTCGACAGTGGCGCCAACTGTTTTGATATCTGCGCCTTTGAAAAGGCTCTTGAGAATAGCGTTATAAAGGCATTTGCTATCGAGATAAGTATCACTCCGACAACGGTTACATAAAGATACGCCGTTACATCGATAGTTTTCGGAAGCATACCAAAGGTATGCATTACATACTTCAGCGTAAATCCTTCAAAGTGTATTCGGCGAGTAACATCTCCCCAAAGAATAAAGGGGTTGTATATTCCGGCAAATTCACTGTCGTTAATGTAGCAGAAACCCAATATGAGCAGAATCAACGTGACAGCTCCGGAAAAGAACAGGGCTGTCCTAACTCTCTTTATCTGCAAATCCTGAAGTCTAGCCGTAGTAGAGCCGTCTTTTGCGGTCTTCGGTGCCGCTTTTTTCTCCGGTTCTTTATTCATCATAACTTCTCGTCCTTAATAACATATCCGACTCCGCGCACGGTTCGTATCATATTTACGCCATAGACATCGTCGATTTTCCCACGAATATAGCGCACGTAAACATCGACCACATTGGTCTCGCCCATGTAGTCATAGCCCCAGACTCTCTCGATAAAGGTTTCGCGGGATAAAACAATATTTTTGTTGATGAGCATCAGCTCCAGCATCATAAATTCGCGCTTTGTCAAATCAATCGGCGCTCCGTCAAAATCGACCGCATGGCAGGCACTGTCAAGTTTCAATTTTCCCCAAGTCAAAACTTTTCCGCTTTCCGTGCTTTCGCTATTCTCTCTTTTCCTAAGCGTCACTCGGATTCGCGCCAGAAGTTCCTCGATTGCAAAGGGCTTTGTAACATAATCGTCAGCGCCCATGTCAAGTCCCGAGACCTTGTCCATCACAGCGTCACGCGCCGTAAGCATGATTACGGGCACATCTGAGCTTTTTCGCAGTCGTCTTATTACCTCCAGTCCGTTCAGTCCCGGAAGCATAATATCCAAAAGAATAATGGCAAAGCCGCCTTCGAGCGCAAGGTCAAGTCCCTCGCGCCCGTCGGCGGATTTAACTACTTCATACCCCTCATGCGTAAGCTCCAGCTCCAGAAAGCGGGCAATTTTTTCCTCGTCTTCGATAATAAGTATTCTGGACGACATAAGCATTCTCCTTTAATCTCTGAAACAGCTTAACTAATCAATCTGAGGGCCGCATTTAGTTCTTAGTTAGATTTGAACTCGCTTTTGATGTTGTCTGCAATATCTGTTGCCTTGCCCATTGCGGAATTTACACTGTCCTTGCCGAGCTCATTGCCCGAAAAGGAGAAGCGGCAACCGAAGAACAGAGCGACAATCATCAGCGGAATTACAACCCAGAAGCAGAAGACCAGCAGTACAACAAACGCCGTGATCGGCAGTTCAATCTTCTTTTCATTGTTCTTATGCATAACAAGGCAGTTTTTATTACCCTTGTCGAAAACCACTCTCAGAAAGTCTCCGAAGCTCCTAGCAGATTTCTTGAAGTTATCTCCGGCCTCTCGGCAATCCTTTTCATCCCTATATTGATGGTTCCGTCCGTGGTGGTGATGTCGTCCGTTAGCGCTATTATCAGACTGGCCCTGTTGGTTCTGTTGATTCTGCTGATATTCATTGTTTTCATTGCTTGTGGAATACTGCGCTGTTTTTGCGCCATGGACTTTGCCCTGCACCTCAAGCTGAATAATTGCCTCAAGAATATCCCAATCGGTTTTTTCAAGCGCCTGCTTTGCTTCGCCATAGCTCAGTCCGGTCTTCTCGACCAGTTTTTCTACAAGTTCAAGATTTGGTGTCATTTTTTTATCCTCCGTCTTTCTTAGTGTGGCTTCATTATGCACCCGTAGTGTTAAGATTCAACCCCTAATAAGATTAGAAACTCATTAAAAAAGACTTCATTTTTCATAATACGACAAGGTGATATGCATTTCTTCGTAACTATAATGTATTTTATCACGAACCCCCCCTACTTTCAATCTTAAACGTCCACATGCAGGATGCAAAAACCGCAGAGCTTGTCGCTCTGCGGTTTTTAATTAATATTTATAATTGTGCGCTTTCTGCAGCACCATGTCCTTCACCTTCATAAGCCGGACTTTGGACGAGCGGTCGTTTTCCTCAAGCTTCAAGGTAATATATTTGATGTTCTCCTGACACTCGGGAATCATGACATATTCAAGCGCGTTAACGCGGCGGCGTGTCTTTTCGATTTCCTGCGCCATAAGCTGCATCGTTTTTTCCACCTGTGCAAGCTCAAGCATATCCTCAAACACGCGTGACAATGTCAAGAGGGCATCGTCCAGTTCTCCCGAAGTCTGCGCAAACCCATATGGGTAAATGTCGCTTGTGTCTGCGGTTTTAGTTTTAAAATCGTATACGGGGACATTTACGCTCATCACGTTTTTGTATTGCATCGAAAGCTCGACGCTCTGGCGCGGATATAAAATTGCCTGCTCCAGCATATCGGGCGACATGATGGCGGATGCCACTGTCAGTACGGAAAAGGCTTCTGTCAATCCTTCCTCGACTCGCGTGCGCAGCTCACGGTTTTTACGGACTATGTCCATAAACTGGCGCATAAGTTCATCGCGCTTGTCCTTAAGGAGTTTGTGACCGCGCATCGCCGTTTTTAGTCGTGTTTTCTGTTGGTTTAAGACCATTCTGGTCGGAGTAATCGCTGTTTTTGGCATATCTTCACCTCAATCAAGAAACGAACATGGCTCAGCAGACATACGGCTTAATAGGTCGCTTCCCTACTTTTTGGGCAAATACTTCTCAATGAGTTCTGGCTTGATGCGCTTGAGCTCGGAGGTCGGCAGTATGGATAAAAGCTCCCAACCCAAATCTAGGGTTTCCTCAATCGAGCGGTTAACATCGTTGCCCTGACTGACATAGCGCTTTTCAAACTCGTCGGCAAATTTGGCATAGAGCTTGTCTACGTCCGTCAGCGCGGCTTCACCCAAAATAGTCATCAGTTCCTTTGACTCTTTGCCCCTTGCGTATGCAGCAAAAAGCTGGTTCATGGTTTCTGAGTGATCCTCACGGGTTTTACCCGCGCCTATGCCCTTGTCCTTCAGACGGCTCAGAGAAGGCAGAACATCCACGGGAGGAACGATGCCTTTTCTGTGAAGCTCTCGGGAAAGGATTATCTGACCCTCAGTAATGTATCCGGTAAGATCGGGAATCGGGTGCGTTTTATCATCCTCAGGCATTGTTAAAATCGGAATCATAGTGATAGAGCCCTTTTTACCGATACGACGACCCGCGCGCTCATAAATTGTAGCAAGGTCGGTATAGAGGTAGCCGGGATAGCCGCGGCGTCCCGGAACTTCCTTTTTTGCGGCGGAAACCTCGCGAAGAGCCTCTGCGTAGTTAGTTATGTCCGTCATGATGACGAGAACGTGCATGTCCTTTTCAAACGCCAAGTACTCGGCGGCAGTCAGCGCCATACGCGGAGTCGCTATACGCTCGACAGCGGGATCGTTGGCAAGGTTAGTGAATAGAACGGTGCGGTCGATAGCGCCTGTTCTGCGGAATTCCTGAACGAAATACTCCGCTTCCTCAAAGGTTATTCCGATAGCCGCAAAGACGACCGCAAAGTTCGAGGAATCATCCAAAACCTTTGCCTGACGCGCAATCTGGGCGGCAAGCGCCGCGTGCGGCAGACCGGATCCGGAAAAAATTGGAAGTTTCTGCCCACGGACAAGCGTGTTAAGTCCGTCGATAGACGAAACGCCTGTCTGTATAAATTCGTTGGGGTAGTCACGCGCAGCAGGGTTCATCGGAAGACCATTGATATCATGGTGCGCCTCGGCAAGAATCTCGGGACCGCCGTCAATCGGCCTGCCCATGCCGTCAAAAACACGGCCGAGCATATCTTCGGAAACCGAAAGCTCAAGCGTGTGCCCCAAAAAGCGCACTTTGCTCTCCTTGAGGTTGATTCCTGCGGCGCTTTCAAATAGCTGAACGACAGCCGTGTCACCATCGACCTCAAGCACCTTGCATTGGCGCGTTTCGCCGTTGGGAAGCTCAATTTCGGCAAGCTCGTTATAGGTAACGCCCTCGACCTGTGAAACTATCATAAGTGGACTGGCTATTTCTCGGATCGTTTTGTATTCTCTGATCATAGCTCCTCGCCTCCTGCACTTATTTCACTAATCTGGGTCTTCATATCCTCCGCTATGCGTTTATAGATTTCCCTGTACTCATTTTCTGGAACTGTCTTTGCTCTTCCTATCTGCTCGCGTGCGGGGATTTTTATGAGCTTATTCAAGTCTGCGCCCTGCTCCATAGCGGTGCGGCAGGCGGTGTCATAATCGAGAATCATCTGCAAAAGAATCGACTGCCTCTCGTATGAAGAGTAGCTGTCAACATCAACAAATGCGTTCTGCTGCAGGAAGTCTTCGCGAATCATCTTTGCTGTTTCGAGCGAAAGTCTGTCGCCGAGCGAAAGCGCATCCTGTCCGACGAGCTTTACGATTTCTTGGAGGCTCGCTTCCTCCTGAAGAATACCCATCGTCTTTTCGCGGTTCTGCATAAATTTAACGCCAAGCTCTTTGTCATACCATTTTTTCAAAACGTCCACATACAGCGAGTAACTGGTGAGCCAGTTGATTGCGGGGAAGTGACGCGCATAGGCGAGACTGGAATCAAGACCCCAGAAAACCTTTACTATGCGCATGGTCGCCTGAGAAACAGGCTCCGATGTGTCGCCGCCAGGAGGGGAAACGGCGCCGATAGCTGTAAGACTGCCGCGTCTGTCGTCCGCGCCAAGGCACTCAACAACGCCGGCACGCTCATAGAACTGAGCAAGGCGTGAGGCGAGATAAGCCGGATAGCCCTCTTCACCGGGCATTTCCTCAAGTCGTCCTGACATTTCGCGCAGAGCCTCCGCCCAACGTGAGGTGGAGTCCGCGATAACAGCAACGTCATAGCCCATGTCGCGGAAATATTCCGCAATCGTAATGCCTGTATAGATAGAAGCCTCTCGCGCCGCAACGGGCATGTCGGAGGTATTTGCTATAAGAACGGTGCGCTTCATGAGAGGTTCGCCGTTGCGCGGGTCTTTGAGTTCGGGGAACTCCATTAGAACGTCGGTCATTTCGTTTCCGCGCTCGCCGCAGCCGATATAAACGACTACGTCAACATCTGACCACTTTGCAAGCTGATGCTGAACAACGGTTTTTCCGCTTCCGAAAGGTCCCGGTACGGCAGCCGTGCCGCCCTTTGCAAGCGGAAACAGTGTGTCGATAACGCGCTGACCGCTGCAAAGCGGTCTTGTGGGAACGTATTTCTTGATATATGGGCGGCTTTTACGCACGGGCCATTTCTGCATGAGAGTCAGCTTATGGTTTGAACCGTCATCGCTCTTAACCAGACAGACGATATCCGTAACCGTAAAGCTTCCTGCCTGAATGGAAGCAACCGTTCCTGAAACGCCCACGGGCACCATGATTTTATGAAGAATTGCTGTGGTTTCCTGAACTGTTCCAATAATATCTCCAGCAGTCACTTTATCGCCCACCGAAGCGGTGGGAACGAAGTCCCAAAGCTTCTCGCGGTTAAGCGCAGGAACGTCGACGCCTCTTGAAATCGTTGCTCCCGTCAGCTCACGAATCGCCACAAGTGGGCGCTGAATTCCGTCATATATACAGTCAAGCATACCGGGTCCGAGCTCAACCGAAAGCGGGTAACCGGAGCTTACGACCTCCGCACCCGGTCCAAGTCCGCTGGTTTCCTCATACACCTGAATGGATGCACTGTCACCAGTCATGTTGAGTATTTCGCCTATCAGCCGCTGCTTACCGACACGTACGACATCGGAGACATTGGCGTCGGAGAGTCCCTCCGCTACAACCAGAGGACCGGATACTTTGGTAACTTTTCCGCTCATTTACATACCTACCTTTTCTAAAGGATGTCTCTGCCCACAGCGCGCAATACCGCGCTCTGAAGGGCGGACTGTCCAAGTCCAAGTGAGCCTTCCCTGCCTGGAATCAGAATGATAGCCGGTGTGGGAGAATCCTTATATTTATCAATCTCCGCTGAGAGCGCCTTGCAATAGGTTTCCTCAACATAGATGATAGCATAGTTATCGCTTTCTTTTGTAAGCTTTTTAAATGCGGAATGAGCTTCTTCATCTCCCGAGACTGGAAACACATCAAGCCCCAGAGCCTTGAATCCCATAACTGTCTCTCTTCCGCCAATAACTGCAATTTTAAGCACTTATATCACGCAGCCTTTCCCGAATAAGCGAGGGCTTAACCCCAGAAAGCTTACCCGACAGTATCATTCTTGCTGCCGTAATTTCGTTTTCCAGCTCCCCTATATACGCAATTACGGGTTGGGCGCCGAAACTTGTATATTTTGCCTCGCCGAAATATCCAATCAATACATTGTCGCTTTTGCGCTCAAACTCGGTCAGCCTTCCGCCTTTAGCGGCCTCGACTCCAAGTTCGGCCGCTTCCCTGTAAGGCGATTGTGCAAAAAGCGAGACGAAGCCCTCGTCAGAATATGCCGCTTCAGCAAGTTGCTCTGCGTTCACATTTCCGCCGTTAACCAATGCTCCTCGCAGAAAATCAATATCTCTGCCCATTCGCATTGTCCGAACAGTCGCTCGAAGATTAGCCCCATCAATTGCGAGGTTTACATAATCTCTTAGGAAGGGAGAATACAGTGTTTCCGAAAGTGCCTTCAGTTCCTCAAAATATGCCTTGTCCAGAATGAAATCGGCAAGTTGCGCGTTTTCGGTGCGCTTAATGACGCTCCGCGCCTCTTCAAGCGCTGCGGCAAGAATTTTTGGCAAAGCATCATAATCCTCAGCATGATAAGCCTCGATGAGCGTATCAATCGGCACCATGCCCGAATCGGAAAGTAAATACTTTCCATCGACATTGGCGCTCTCGGCTTTTATAAGGACCTTCGCATTGTGATAATCGTATTTAAGGCAAAACGCATCAACAATCGAGCTCTCCGGAATCAGCGCACGGATTTCCTCAAAGGCCTCAGTTCTGTGAGACGATAGAGTTTTTTCAACCCCGGAGGCTGTCATGCCGGACATATCCGCATACCCGCAATCCATCAGCATCTTTGCCGCATCATCAAAGCTCGGCGCGTCAAGCATGCGCTCCATTCGCTCCTTCGTCAGCATTTTCGGTTCTTTCGCTCTGAGCGCTGACGTCAAATACAGATAATCATAGTCGGTAAATGTTTTTCCTGACAAGTGTTTTCCTCCTTGTCGCAGGGTATTTTTATGTTTACGTCAGAATGCCCTATTCGGCAAAAAGCATCTCGGCGACCTGTGATGCCAACTCTCCTTTTATAAGCTCAACAAGCTTTTCGACAGTGCAGTTCACCTCAATATCACCCTGCTTGACCATAAGACCGCCTCTGAAGCTTCCCGTTTTCTCGCTTATTGTCAGCTTAGGAAGAAGTCCCCTTTTTTTGAGAAGCTCGTTAGCGGCTTTTGTAACCGCCTTAGCACAACCGGCTTTATCCTTTGCGCTAAAGACTATCTCTTCTAGGCCGGTACTTGCGGCAAGCGCCGCTTGCTTCGCTAAAAAGTCCACATATCGCTCTTCGGGCATGGTGCAAAGCCGTGACACCGTTTCTTCAAAGACACGGGCAATGGTTTCCTGCTTCATGGCAAGAACACTCTTTTTTGCCTCCATAGCGGCTGTACTGGTAAGACGGGAAACCTGAATCTCGACTTCCTTGGTACCTTTGCGAATCAAGTTCCAGTATTCTTCCTGTGCCGTATTGTTATATGCGTCTTTAATACCGCGGCATTTTTCGGCTGTTTCCGACTGCAAGGCGGCTATTTCCTCGCGGGTCTCGGCTGCAATGCGCTCGGTGATTTTATTTATTCCGTCCATAGAAATTTTCCTTCCCTTTCGCCATTCCTTCGGCGCACTCCCATCATGAAAAAATGTGTGCAAAATGCGCCTTGCCGCGCTTATGCCGCAAGGACTGACAACCGATAAAACAAGTGTGAATAGTATACACGAGGTATGCTGCTCGCCCTACTTATTTAGTTGCGCTCTGAATACCTATGAGCATCAGGAAAGAAGCGATGAACGAGAGAATCGCATAGAACTCGACGATAACGCAGAGCATAACGCCCTTGCCCATGCTGTCGGGCTGCTTTGCCAGAAGCTGAATCGAGCTGACCGCAACGCGTCCCTGATATACAGCAGAGAAACTTCCGCCAATGGCGATGGGCAAACATGCAACTGCATAAAGAAGACCAGTTGTAACACTCATTCCGACAGCGGTGCCGTCCAGAACGCCCATCCACAGAATGCTCATTGCCCAGATAACAAATCCGTAAAGGCCCTGCGTACCAGGAATAACCTGAAGGATGAGAACTTTTGAGAACATCTCGGGCTTGTCTCTCATAAGACCGGCACCTGCTTCACCGGCAATACCTGTACCCTTAGCGCTTCCTACGCAGCAAAGTGCCGCGGCAAAGCCGCCGCCGAGCATACCGATTATCATTCCGCCGAATTTTGCAATAAAATCTCCCATGTGTTAGTCCTCCTTAATAATGTTCACGTAATTTGTCTTAATTGCTAGCGGCAGAAAAGGTTTTCCGCCCTCGCGATAGAATTTACCGAAGAATTCAAGATATTGCAGACGTAGCGAATGAACGAAAGCCCCCAGAATGCTCAAGGCAAAGTTCAGCGCGTGTCCCACAAGGAATAAAAGTGCGAAAGTGATAATATTTCCCGTAAGCGTTCCCAGTGTATTGAACACGCTTCCGATTACCGCCCCTGCCAGCATAAGCGCAAACAGTCGGCTATACGAAAGTATATCGCCAAACCAGCCGCTTACAGCGCTGTACAGTCCGAATAGGCCGTTTCCGATTTTCCCTCCGATTGACGGGCTGGATCTTCCCTGCGTCAGGAAAATTAAAGTTGCTCCTGCAAATGCCACATACCATGTGATGCCTAAAACTCCAAGCGCAATTCCGGCAAAGAACAGCCACAATGAGCCTACGTCGCAGAGTGCGTCTTTCCACTGACCGTCACGAATGAGCATATATCCGTTTATTGCCGTTGCGGTAATAAGATGAATAAAACCAAATATCAGTGAGCCGATTAGCACCTGCAATGGGTTGTTAAGCGGATCTATCAATACGGGTATGCTCACAGTAAATCCGTACATTTCCGCAATCTTTGAAATGGCATCGCCGAAAAACGACCCACTGAGTATTCCAAAAAAGGCAGTCGTCAAACCACATATGATTAAAAGACCCGCCATTTGATTCATCGTGCCTGTCGGCTTTGCTTTTCGCCTGTAGATCATTCCGCTGATGAGCATAACCAGTCCGTAACCCAAATCCGCAAATATTATTCCGAAGAACAATGAGAAAAAAGGCAACAGGAATGGATTTGGGTCAATACCGTTATAAGCCGGAAGGCTGTACATTTCGGTGAGCATGTTAAACGGACCTGTGAGTGCGTTGTTTCGGAGCTTGACCGGTACATCGGGAGTATCTGCCTGTGTCGGAACACTTGTTTCCCATGCACAGTAGAAGTTTGACAGTACGTTTTCGAGCTGCTTTTCCTCCCTGACGGGAACCCATCCCTCAAAGTTAATAGTGGAATTGGTGCAAAGCAGTCTTTCGGCATTTTCAGCCCGCTCTACTTTTGTCAAAAGCCTATCTGAACAGAGTTTAAGCTCGTCCCTCGAAGAAGACGCCTTGACTATTTGTGCTGTCAAATCCTTTTTTTCGGTTCCAAGGTCTTTAAGCTTTTTTTCAAGATCTGTGATATTCTCATGAGCCGTGCCCTTCAAGTTAGATACCGAAGACGGCGAGAAACCGGATTTTCGAACTATTTCGAGCACCGAGGCTTGGTTTTCTTTCATAGCGACAAGCACAAGATAGTGCACATCCTTGTCTGCTGACACTTCTAGGATTTGACTTTCGCCCTCGCCCATCGCAAGCTCTGCTTCAAGCGCTTTCAAATAGACCGCGGAAGGCACAGTTCCCGGCAGCACAACGCAGGTTTTTGTTTCCGTAAGGTCCAGCGGAATATCCAGCGCTACCCAGGGCTTAAGAGTTTCGATGAGGCCCTTGACTCTGCTTTCCTCTGCCGTAATTCGTTTAATTTGGTTATCCGTGTCTGCAAGCTTGCCAGCAAGTTTGATGTTTTCTTCAAGTGATGATTCATCCATTACGGCTTGTACTGAGGCTTCAGGCTTTGGTATGAATAAACCCGTTTTTGCGGGAGAGTATCTATTCAATAGCTCTAATCCCTCAAGCAGCTTTTCATATTCCACCCTGCTCTCGCTTGATCCTGCCGTTTCCTTAGCAAAGACTAGCGCTTCCAGTGTGTCCTTTTCAAAAGCCGCAGGTTCCGTTATCTGGACACAGCCAAGTAGCATAAGCTCACGGAGCAAGGTCTCTCGCTCGGATTTGACAGCAACAAGCCTCAGCCGTTTCATTTTTTCAATGGCCATTAGCTGTTCACAATCCTTTCGATTACGAGCGAAACCGCTTGGTCGCTCCTGCTGTTTGCCCGAACCAGCATGGAAGCTTTACGGTTTTCGGTAGTTCGTGAAAGCTCATGCGCGGCTTCCTTCGCTTTTTCGCCTGCTTTGCGTTTGAGATCGCGGATTTCCTCGTCTGCCTTCTTCTTGGCGTCTTCAACTCTGAGCTTTCCGTTTTCCTCGGCTTCCGCAACCAACTTTTTGGAAAGAGCAAAAGCAGAGGTTTTTGCAACCTTCGCATTTTCCTCGGCTTCGTTAATTGCCTTTATAGCTTCGAGTGACATTTGTATAACACCCCCTGAACAAACCGGATTTTTGAAATGGTTAAATAATTAATGGAGCAGTTTTCTTTTTGCGCTAGATAGCTTGCCGAAGATTCCGTTGAAGCTTTGCATTTGGTTCATTGTAATCTATATTTACATAATACGCAAGTCCTCCCAACTACATATTGTTATCATGCCCATTTATTGTGTTAATATTTAAACGAATTTTATGCTTTTCCACTATTTGAAAAAACCGTTAGAATAATGAAATGTTCAAATAACACAAATCTCTCTTGATATCGGCAAAAATGTCATATATAATTTATAGATGCAAGATTATTAGTACTAATCCAAATATAAAGATACAGGTCGGAGGAAATCACTTATGTCTGAACCCATATATAAACGCAGGTTTGGCGACCGCAAAGACGGACGTCTTGTTCGTACTTTTCCCGCTTATAATAAGATTGAGCCCTTTGTCATGAAAACCCGAAACGATGCATCCAATTATTTCAGTGACAGTATCGAAGTTACCGAAACCGATCGTTGGCTTCGCGAAAAACGAGCCGAGGGTTATAAAGGTCTGGGGATGCTTCACCTGTTTCTCGCGGCTTATGTTAGAACGGTCGCCTATCGTCCTGCTCTTAACCGCTTTGTTTCGGGACAGCGCATCTATTCCCGTCATGAGATAGAGATTCTGATGACAGTAAAACGCGCTCTGACTGATGATGCTGAGGAAACCTCAATCAAAGCAAAGCTATTGCCTTCCGATACCATTTTCGACATCTACCGCAAGATAAACGAAAAAATCGATGAAGTTAAAGCCAGCGATGAGCATAACGGAACAGACAAGTTCGCAGAAGCTTTTATGCGTTTTCCACGTATAGTTATCAACGTCCTTGTCGGAATAATTAATTTCTTGGATTACTTCGGCTGGTGTCCGCAGTCAATTATTGACGCCAGTCCCTTCCACGCCTCCATGATTATTACGGACCTAGGTTCCATTGGTATTCCTCCCGTCCATCATCATCTGTATAACATGGGAAATCTTCCGCTCTTCATGGCGTTTGGAGCAAAACGCCGAACAGTTGAGCTTGACGCTTCCGGTCGTCCCGTTGAAAGAAAGTACATCGACTACAATGTTACGACGGATGAGCGTATATGTGACGGCTTCTATATGGCAGGCTCCTTCAAATATCTCAAGTATTACCTTAAAAACCCCCGTTTGCTTGAGGCTCCTCCCGAGAAGGTCGTTCAGGATATTTTCTAACTTAATACCAAAAAGACCGTGTCCGATAATGATATTTTACCCCCAGAGTAGACAGTAGAAAAAGAAAACTGTTAACACTGGGGGGTAAAATTATGCCACATAAGGGGAAATTATCGGCAGAAGAGAAGATACGAATAGTAGAGGGATATCTGAACGGAAAGATAGGATATACAGAAGCACAAGAGATAGCTGGGATCAATAGCACTA
>Ga0209125_1000626_pt1 | contig 42595 bp, 26 predicted proteins | sample BarGraIncub1131A_FD_184503 | JGI IMG/M metagenome (GOLD analysis project Ga0209125, IMG submission 184503) | Arctic peat soil microbial communities from Barrow, Alaska - Barrow Graham LP Incubations 11-31A (SPAdes) (version 2) | ecosystem: Environmental > Terrestrial > Soil > Wetlands > Peat... | reverse complement strand
CCACCTGGAAGTGCTTTTGTTCCATTAGATAAAAATACAATTAATATGAAAAGTAGTGGAATATTAAGAAGTAAAAAGTATAAATTGCCCATAAAAAACCAATATATATAATTAGTTATTGTGTAAATAGGTCCTTCACCAAATTCTCTTTTCGATTTAGCCATTTTATCCTCCAATTACATTTATGAAATGTTACTATTTAAGTAGATTCAAGTAATAATATAAATATTTTTACAACTAGTATAACCATAATTTATGTAAATTGCAAATTGGTAGAAGCTATAAAAGTAGTTATGGGGGCGCTTTGTATACCGTAGTGGAATACAAAGCGTCCCCTTATCATACTATTCTTTATTTTCCATTAGCCTTTTTCCAGTCAGCTATTTGTTTATTAACTTCATCCATAACTTTATTATAACCTGCGTCCTTAAGCTTACCTTTTAAATCAGTCAAATACTTATCTACGTCTCCATTTGGCACCAAACCATAAGTTAAGATCTTATAAGATGCAACTTCTATTGAGGATATCTGTGCTAACTCTTTTTTCACAGGTTCACTATTAAAGGTAAACCCAAGAATTGGTGATGTTGGAGCTTCATCTGTGCCTTTTTTCATGAAATCCAAAGCTGTTTGGCTATTCCAATTTGATCCCCACTGATCCCAAAGTGGATCTATCCAGCACTTCCAAATTGCCCATTTCATATTATCTGAAGTTTTAACAACAGGCTTGTCTGTACCTTGTCCAGATACTACTGTATAGTCCTGTCCTTCAACGCCATATGCTACATGATTAGAAAACACCTTGTCCTTGTAAAGTAAATTTTGAAACATCATCGCTCTTTCAGGGTTTTTAGAAGTAGCACTAATTCCACTACCTACAGCTGTAACCTTAGCCGTACCTAGAAGAGAACTAGTAAAAAAGGTTTCGTAAGTTTTAAATCCGTAGGCTTTTGTGGATTTTTCTGCTGTTGGATCATATGCACCTGGATCAATCATTACAGCATATTTTCCTGTTTTTATCTCACTTATTTCATCTGTAACCGAAATACGGTCTTTTGAAATGTAACCTTTCTTTAAGTAATCCACCATCGTCTTCCAATTAGCTATCATTACCTTATCATCATACATAGATTTCACTGTATTGTCAGTTATGTCATAACTTATAGAAGGAGCGAGCTTATCAACGATTTTATCAACATTATCTAATCTTTGAAGAAGTCCACCTTGTGCTAAGAATGGAGTTATTCCCGGTTCACTCGCTTTTAATTTTGCAAAAAAAGGTTCTAAATCCTGTACAGTTTTTACGCTCTTACTATCAAATTTATACTTATCAACAAGGTCAGCCTTGAAAACAAACCCACTTGGTTGTGCATAAACAAAAGGATGTGGTATAGAATATATTTTTCCTCCAAAAGTTACAGCCGGCCAATACTTAGCTTCAATTGTCTTTTTTATATCCGGACCGTATTTATTTAATAAATCATCCAGTGGAATAACATTCTTTTTAGCCACAGCTGCACTAAGTGGATTAAATACGCTGTTTGCCATACATAAATCAAACTCTTCTCCTGCTGCAAACATAAGGTTTATTTTATTATTGTAGTCGTCAACACTACCATCAATAAATTTAAAATGTATTTCAGTATTGGGTAGCTTGGTTTCAAGTTCCTTATTAAGAGCTGCCTCAACTGATACTTGGTTTGATTCATCTGCATTAGGCTTCATAATTACATAAGTGAGCTTAACTTTCTTTTGTGTTAAATCGCTTTCTGATGGAGTTTTGGTGCTTGTTTTGGTGCTTGCTTTGTTACCACAACCTGTAACTCCAACTACCAGCGCTAACATGAGTGCTAATAGCAGTGCACGTTTTTTCTTTGAACACATTTCAAAATCCCCCTTTATTTTTATTCATTTATTTATGTTAAGGCACATAGTGCCGATTAACCTAATCTATCCTTTCACAGAACCTAATGTAAGTCCTTTCACAAAGTATTTTTGAAAGAATGGGAATACAAGTAGTATTGGTCCAGTAGCGATAATACACATTGCCATTCTCGCTGAGTAAGTAGGAATATCCTGGGGAATTATGCCATACCTCAATGCCTCCGGAGAATTTAAGAACTGAAGATTCTTCATTACTTTGACTAACATATACTGTAACATTATCTTACTATCGCTATCTATATACAAAAAGCTAGCCATCCAGTCATTCCAATATGCAAAAGCCATGAAAAGTCCTACCGTAGCAAATGCAGGCTTTGAAATAGGAATAATTATGGACATGAAAATTTTCAGTTCACTCGCTCCATCTATTTTAGCCGCTTCTATTAGGGAAATTGGCAGATTCTGAAGAAAACCTTTCATCAAAAGAATATTATATGCACTTACAAGACCTGGAACAAATAATGCAAAATAAGTATCCCTCATATTAAGCCATTTAGATATAAGTATATAGCTTGGTATCAGACCACCACTAAACAGCATTGTAAAAAATACATAAAAACTAAGCTGTTTTCTTAAAGCATAATCCCTTCGTGTTATGACATAACCTATTGTTGCAGTAAGCCAAATTCCAGTAAAAGTTCCAACCACTGTTACACCAATGGTAGTAACGTATGAAGATATCAATTGCTTTGCATTGCTAAATATTGTAACATAAGCGTTTAATGTTGCATTATGTGGAATCAGGGTATATCCATTTAAAAGTATATCCTTTTCGTGCATCAGTGATATAACTACAACTAGTATTATTGGTATAATACATGCTAATGAACATAAAATAAGTATAATATGAATAAAAAGGTGGAAAACTGGCTCTTTATTTTTAGCCTTAACTTTCATAATAATCTCCTCCTAGAACAAAGACTCATCTTCATTAATTTTTCTCACAACTCCATTAACTATCATTATCAAAATAAAGCCACAAACAGATTGATAAAGAGAAACTGCAGATGTCAATCCAATATCAGTCATACCTTTAACAGCACGGAAAACATAAGTGTCAATTACGTCTGTAGCAGGATATAACATTGGAGAATCCAAAGTAACATTGTAGAACAGGCCTATATCCCCATTTAATATTCTACCTAGTGCTAAAATAGTGATAATAGTTATAAGCGGTCTCAGTGCTGGAAGTGAAATATACCAAATCTCCTGCAATTTATTAGCACCATCTATTTTTGCTGCCTCGTAGTTTTCTTTATTGGTACCCATGAGTCCTGCATAATAAATCACTGCTCCATAGCCAGCCATTTTCCAAATATAAATTATAACAAGAATTACGTGCCAATATTTAGGTTCGTTATACCACGATATAGGTACACTACCAAAATACTTTAATATCTGGTTTACAATACCTCTGTCTGCATCAAGGAGTGCTACTAGGACATAAGATACTCCAACCCATGATAGAAAGTAGGGAAAGAATAATATTGTTTGATATAATTTCACAAACCCACGGGAAAGTTCGAAAAGAAATAAAGCGAGTATAACAGATACAACTGTATTACCCAATATAAAAAGTAAATTCATCACTACAGTATTAGCTGTAAGTTTCAGCAATGCATCATTGGAAAAAATAAATTTAAAATTTTCTAGTCCTACCCAGGCACTATTAATAACCCCCTCCATAGGCTTATAATCTTTAAATGGTAATATAATGCCATATAGTGGCACATAATTAAATATAAACATTACTATTATAGCTGGTAAAGCCAAAAGTGTAAGTTCTATTGTTCCATAGTTTTTTTTAAATTTTAATTTCAGTTGTTTTAACTTCGGCAGTTTAGGCTTAGGTTTTAATTGAATAGTCTGCATTGATATCACCTCTCTTTCATTTTATTATTAAAGTTTCATACATTATTGTCACTCAACAGTCCTTATCATTTGTTTTTCCTTGTAACTTCATTCTGTAATTACATTATTTAGCTTTGCATTAATTGTGTATACTGCAATTTGTGTAATTAACTATACTATTACGTTTAAAAATTGTTCACTTAGTGTAAAATCAGTTATACTTTATGCAAATTACTCAATATACTATTTTCTCTCCTTAATTTATACTAATTAGGTATTAATTAAATCAAAAACCCCCGGTCAACAAATTTATTGTTCGAGGGTTTTTATTATTTGATGTATCTGTGTTTACTCCTGTAGCTTCAGTTATTGTACTTTGGAAAGCATCCTTTGCTCCTTGAGGAACATTTCAATTAGATGCATGTTTTGCTTCCAATTATTAAAAATAGTTGTTGCTGTAGCTATCGCTGTTACTTGAGCATCTACTTCCAATTGTGTAGATTCTTTATTCTCATTTATTTTTTCTGCTACAGATATTAAAATTTGGAAATAATCCTTTGCTCCTTTAGGAACATTCCCATTTGCTGCACCTACTGTTTTGCTTTCTAATAATGTTGTTGCATCACTAATTGCTGCTATTAATGCTGTTTTATCTACCCCAAATGTTGGTATTTCAAATGTAGAATCTGCTGAGAAGTAAAAATCATCAAAGTAATAAACTCCTGCATTCTTTTCTCCAACTCTAATTTCTTTTATGGCTGTTTTATCTATTCCAGTAACCGAACTTATTGATACATTTATTGGGGTCCAAGAGTCCTTTAATCCTTTGGCATTTGTCCATGTACTATATTCTGCATTTTTTGTATCTACAAATGTAATTTTAAAAGTATTATTATACCCTTGAGTGTCTTTTACATGAAAATTTAAATAACTGTAGGAAGATGCATCAAAGGAAGTCGCATCCCTCGGCACTACATTTACACATTGTGCTGACATTCCTGGATCCCCAGATGCGTTAGTTGTTAGCTTTACACTCTCTAACCCACCAGTATTGGCACTTGAGCTATCCAATGCAACAGTTGCGTTGGTTCCAGCGGTAAATCCGCTTCCTGTTTCAAAATTTTGATACCATACTGGTTTTATGTTTATTTGTGAACCTGGTTGTGAACCTGACCATTTAAATGTGATAGCAGAATCAGCTGGAACCGTATAAGTAAATGATTCACAACCCCATTTTACTTTTACTGATTTATCAGTTGTATTTATATTGTTAACTACAAGTACCTTTGATCCATCTGGATTTTTAAATGCAACGTCTTCTACATCATAGTCAAATGAATTTGATTCAATTCTATGTGCTCCAGAATCTACAAATTTGCTAAATTGTCCTAATGTATAATAATCTGCATTATAAGATACCTCACCAGTTGCCTGGTTAATAGTTACTACACCATGACATGTACTTTTATCTAAAACTGATGGTCCATTATTCTCATCTAAAGCCATATTCCACCACACAACAGATTTTGACCAGTTTCTTGTAACTCTAATTGCTTTCGCCATATGCTGATTAAAGTTATCATGCCAAGAACCATCTCCTGCCCATTCCCCTGCTGAGCCCTCTGTAAACCAATTACCTTTTGTTGGATATGCATTATGAACATTAGTCATAGCCTCTTGCCATCCCGAATATAAATGCCATGCTGTTCCTGCAACATATTGATTTGCATCAGAATCTCCTAATACACTTAAAGGATACTCTGGATGATTAAAATTATGATCATACGCAATAATCTTTGTTGATATATCGTTTTCTACAAATGTAGGTCCCAGATTATTCTTAATAAAATCTGCTTGTTCTAAAGCTGACATTAACATTCCTGGATAATTGGCTGGTGCATATTCTGGTTCATTTTGTACGGTAATAGCATAAATAGGTAGTCCAAGAGCTTTATATGCATTAATATATTTCACAAAATAATTTGCATAAGCATCATAGGCACTAGTATTAAGAGTACCTCCTATCATAGACCCAGTGCTTTTCATCCATCCAGGTGGACTCCAAGGTGAAGCAATAATCTTTATATCACTATTTTTCTGTAAAGCTTGCTTAAGTAATGGAACTATATATTCAGTATCATGTTTCGTGGAAAAATTAGTCAAATTACTATCTGTTTGTCCACTTGGCATATCATCATAACTATATATATTTCGTGCATAATCACTAGCACCTATAGGTTGTCTTAATAGGCTTATTCCAATACCGTTTTTTTTATTAAAAAGATTTGTCATTAAAGTATCACGAGCTGCTGAACTTAATTTATTATGTATAAGAAAAGATGATGAGTCCGTAAGTGATGCTCCAAACCCGTCCATTTGTTGGTAAGATACGTTTTCGTTTACATTGATTGTATGATCATTTGTCCCACTATCCTCGTTAAAAGTCACGTTGCTTTGAGGTACCAGTAATTTACTCTGATCAGCCTTAGTCAACCATACACTAACTGATTTACTAGCCGCATAGGTTTTTTGTATACTAGATACCTGAATCATTGATGTAGTTAGTACAAAACTTAAAATAATGCTTGTTATTTTTTTCCTTTTCATTTCAAGTCCCTCCTTATCAATATATAATATTAAGTTAATTACGTATCAATGAAACCGATCTTCTTTTGCCCTCTTTTTATTTGTTCAGAAAACTTGTTTATATCTATTACTTTGTTTTCTAGTCTTGACTTCTCTGCTGCGAAAGCCATAAGATGACTCTGAAGTGATATTTTGGCTGAAGTCAAACCTTCATTGGTATCATCATGCTGCAAAAGCCTAACAAAGTTTTGCATAATACCCTCATCTCCTCCACCATGACCGGAATTCGTTTCATTAAGAGAGATGACACTCCTTGCTCCAGTTGAAAAATCAATAACTTCTATTTCGTTTTTCTCCATTACACCCCTTATTTCACCTTTAGTTCCCATGAGTTTAATAGTTCTTGTAGTTTCATTTGTAAATGCACACATTGTAAATGCAGCGGTTACTTTATTTTTAAACTCTATATTAACAACTTGATGGTCAACTACGTTATTATCACAATGATAAACACAAAGGCCATATGGACCTTTTTTCAACGCCTTAGCACGTGAAGAAACACTTGTGTCGTTACTGATTACTGATGCAGGCCATCCGATATTTCCATTCAGATATATTTTAGGTGCATAGTATGGACACTCAACATCGTAAGGACATCCATCGAGACATCTTTTAGGTGCCCCCTTTGGGGCATTCTCCTTTTTAAAATGCGTAAGTGATCCGAATGAAGAAATCTTTGAACATTCCGCTCCTGAAAGCCAAAGCATTATATCCATATCATGGCAGGATTTTGCTAAGATCATAGGACTAGATTCATTTGAATTCCTCCAGTTGCCCCTTACATAGCTGTGTGAATAGTGCCGATGCCCTACATTCTCATTATGAGCAATTGATATCAGCTTACCAATTCTGCCCTCGTCTATAAGCTTTTTTAACATTGTAAAAAATGGTGTGAACCTCAAAACATGACATATTGATATCAACCTCTTATATTTCTCTGCATATTCGCTAATTTCAATACACTCTTCAGCTTTATTGGACATAGGTTTTTCAAGTAAAAGATGATATCCTTTTTCCAATGCCTTAAGCGAAGGTTTCAAATGCCCATTATCTGGAGTACATATAATTGCAGCATCAGCCAGTTTAGGAACTTCTAATAATTCTTCCCAACTCGAAAAACACATATCCTCGGCTAATCCATGCATCTTACGGAAATTTTCTCTTCTTTCTGTATCAATTTCTGCAACTGCTATAACCTCAAACTCATTTGGATGCAAAAGTGCATAACTAGAGTAAATTACTCCTCTTTGCCCAGCACCTATAACAATAGCACTTATTTTTTTCACGAAGAATTCCTCCAATTAATATATTGTTTCAATCACTACTTCATCAAACTTCTCAAGCAAACTATATGGTATTTTAAAATCACTCACTTCTTTTCCATTTACCAAAAGAGCCTTCACGCGACTTTCAAAAGTTTTTCGCTTTTTTACTTTTATTTTAAGTTTGACTCCTCTTACAACTCTTTCAACGCTGACGTTTTCCCAGGTCGGTGGAGTATTTGGATCAATAAATACTCCGTCATAATCTGGCCTTACACCGAATATATACTGACTGGCGGTCAAAAATGTCCATGAAGCCGTACCAGTTAGCCATGAGTTTGCGCCCTCACCATGTCTGCTACTCGCCCTCCCCAGAATATTTGAACAGTATACATAAGGTTCTACCTTGCAAATTTCAGCCTTGTCGTTTCTCCTAGAGGGTAAAAGCCTCAAATAATAATCAAATGCATTTCCAGGTCGACCCAGCAAACATTCGGAAATCATTGCCCAAGGATTACTGTGGGAAAAAACTGCACCGTTTTCCCTTACGCCTGCTGAAAAAGCAATGAAACATTTCTTTTCCATATCAAACCCCGGTGCAGGAGGATATAAAAGCTCTATACCATAATCCGATACCATATATTCCTTCACTGAATCCATTGATTTTACAGATTGTTCCTTGGATGGAAGACCACTTAAAACAGCCCAAGACTGGGTATTCAAGAATATTTTTGCATATTCATTTTCTTTAGATCCAATCTTATCACCATATCCATCAAAAGCCCTTAGGAACCATTCTCCATCCCATACCACCTCCAGCTTGGATTTGCAGTATGCATATATATCCTCTGCCCAAGAGTAATTCTCCGTATTGCCAAGAAACTCATACAGTTCCATTAATTCTTTAACAGCATGTGCAAGCTGGAAAAATACAAATACACTTTCCACATCGCCTGTTCTTTTTATATGACTTATACTATCGTTCCAATCACTGCCCAGCATAAGAGGAATGCCATGTCTACCAAGCTTTGACATGGTAAATTTGATGCCCTGTTCAAGGTGCTTAAGCACGGTAGCCTGTCCACAGTCATAATAAGATACCACTTCATCCAGGAAGCTGTAATTGCCTGTTTCCTTCAAATATGTACATACTGAGAAAATAGCCCAGATATGATCATCGGACCTTCCACCACCTGCTGCAAGTTTAGTAGCTGGGTAATAAACTGATTTGGCATCCCCGGTACTGAGTTGTACCTTAAGTAGTTCAACCATACGGTTTTTAGCCTTCTCAGGAACTGTATGTATCACTCCCAAAACATCCTGCATACTGTCCCTGTAGCCTATACCCCTGTCTATACCTCTTTCATAAAGCGAAATAAATCTTGACCAGTCAAAGGTAGTCTTACATTGGTATTGATGCCAAACATTAACGAAGTTGTCCAAATCAGCATCCGGAGTTTTAACCTTGAAATTAGATATATAACTGTCCCAGTACTTCTTTAGGGCATCAAAATCATCATCTATTGTTTTCTTATTAAGTGCTACTTTAAAGGCTTTCATTGCGTTTTCAGCACTATCTGATACTCCAAGCACAAACACAATTTCCTTTTCCTCTCCGGGTTCAAGTAAAACAGGGCAACAAAGCGAACCTATACTGTAATCTCCTTCACATTCAGAATTTGAACATACACCCTTTTCGAGGGCAATAGGATTTGTTTCGCAGCGGTAGATTCCTCCAATGAAATTTTCTAGTCTACAATCATATCCTTCAACAGATGCATCCGTACCGAAAAATGAAGACATCTTTTCACCTTCCTGTACCGGGTCAAAGATTATTGCTCCGTTCTCATAACGGGCAATACCTTTTGATCTCGGCCATTCACAGATAACATCCTCAGAAGCTATATTGTAACTGAATTCGAGGTACGTAAAAAGCTTAAGGCTTCTTTTCCTGCTGGAGCTGTTTTTTAGAGTCATCCTCCAAACTTCATATTTCTTATTAAGAGGTACGAAATATTTTGTTTCAGCTTCTATTCCTGAATAATTACCTTTAATAACGGTATATCCCATGCCATGCCTACATTCATAAAAATCTAGTTCCTTCATAACAGGCTGCCATGTTGGAGACCAGTACTCCTGAGACTCCATGTCCCTTATATAAATATACTTTCCTGGTCTGTCTGCAGGGAGGTTATTGTACTTATATCTGGTAACCCTTCTATGTTGTGGGTCTCCATCAAAACTTATACCCCCTGCAGTATTTGAAATTATTGCTCCATATCCACCCTGTCCAAGATAGTTTATCCATGGTGAAGGAGTATCCGGTCTAGTAATGACATATTCCTTATTTTCATGATCAAAATACCCAAAATTCATTTTGTTTACCCCCGCGTATTACTTTTCATATTGGTTAAAGTTAATAAACTTCATCAGAAATACCATTATTGCTAATCACTTCTTTATACCAATATCCGCTTTTTTTAATAATTCTTTCTTGCGTTTTGAAATTAACAAACACTATTCCATACCTCATATCAAAACCCGATACCCATTCAAAATTATCCATGAAACACCATATAGAGTACCCTATAAGATTTACTCCATTCTGTATCGCCCTATGAGCCTGCTCAAAGTGCTTGTAATAAAAATCTATCCTATCATCGTCTTCAACCTTTCCCAGCCTGTTGACACGGTCATTATTGCACATTCCATTTTCAGTGACTATTAAATTGATACCATTATAATCCTTATGCAAACGGGTAAGTATTTGATATAAACCCTGAGGATAAATTTCCGTACCGTTATCTGTAAGGTTTTCTTTAGGAATATCTACAAATTTATCTTTAAGTGGCCATGAATTTTCATCATGAGTTAAAAGAAAACGTGAGTAGTAGTTTACTCCGATGAAATCAATAGGCTGGTTCATTATTTTTAAATCTTCTTCCATAATTTCAGGAAGTAAGCCCGTACTTGAAAACAGTTCAAGCAAATCCGAAGGGAACTCACCTTTCATTACGGGATCAAGAAACCATTTATTTATATAACTGTCCCACAATTTAGCGACCTTCAAATCCTCTGCAGAGTCGCTAAAAGCTTGTGATGGATAAAAATTTGGTGCATAACCAATTTGACCCTTTAAGCCCATTTCCCTATATGCACTTACTGCTTTTCCATGAGACAACATAACAATATAGGATGACAAAAGGCATGCTCCAAAGTCACTTATCCCTGGTGCCCCAGTACCTCTCCAGTATCCATTTATTGATGTAGAAGCCGGCTCATTATGGGTAATCCACATTGGTACGTCATCCCCCAATTCCTTAAACATACATCGGGCATACTTCTCAAAACAATCGGCAGTAAATCTGTTGGTCCAGCCTCCGATGTCTTGAAGCTTTTGTGGAAAATCACAATGAAAAAGAGTCACCATAGGCTTTATACCGTTTTCATTGAGTAATTTTACCAGCCTTTTATAAAAATTGATTCCCTCTTGGTTTGGCTCTCCGTAGCCATCCGGAAAAATTCTCGGCCAGGATATCGAAAACCTGTATGTTTTCAGCCCAAGCTTCTTCATGAGCTTTATGTCTTCTTCATACCTATGATAGTGATCACAGGCTACGTCTCCATTACTGCCATCTTTTATTTTGCCAATATTATGTGCATACCTATCCCAAATAGACTCTCCCTTTCCATCCTCATTCCATGCTCCTTCAATTTGATATGCCGAGGACCCTGCTCCCCAAAGAAAATTATCTGGAAAACTTTTAATTGTCATTTTCATTTCTCCTTTCGTAATGCTGATATTTTACTGCTACAGAGTAAAGAGGGATAGAATTGTGTCCCCTCCCTCTATTCACCACCAAACCATTTCAGATTTAATTATTTAATCACTCTTACAGTAATTGTATTACTAGTAGTTACTCCTGCATCATTTATAAACTCACAATAATAATTATAGGTTCCAGGTTCTCTCCCACTGATGCTTGTAACTGCTACTTGTGCTTGTGGTGTTATTGAATTTAGTGTTTGTGTATCTATCAACACACCATTTTCATACAATTTATAAACTTTACCATTGGTTCCCCACCACATATTGCTGTTTATTTTATAATTGCCGTCACCGTCCCAGTTGTCGTTTGAAAGTACAGGTTTACCTGGAAGCGCATCGGTAACATTTACTGTAATGATATCGCTGGTTGTAGTACCATTGCCATTTATCAACTCACAATAGTATTGATGTATCCCGTTTTGTTTTCCAGATATAAGTGTTACCGCTGTCTGTGCATTAGGAGAACTCGGAGTTAAGCTCTTAGTGTCTATCAATACTCCATCTTCATAGAGTTTATACTGCGACCCATTTGCTCCCCACCACAAGTTCATTGTAATATTATAGGTTGCTTCCTTTAAACCAGTAGCCTGTCCGTTATTATCTGTTAATACCGGTTTCCCTGGAATTAATAACGTATCTATTGGCACTACTACCAGTATTACAGCATTATTAAAACTTATAGTTGCAGTAGCAAGTGTTGCTATTTGAGCATCTACATCTGCCTTTGTTGCTTCTGTATCTGTGTTTACTGCTGCCGCTGTAGTTATTGCACCTTGTAAAGTATCTACTGCTATTTGAGGAACGTTTCCTACTTCTGTTCCTACTGTTTTACTTCCGATTAATGCTGTTGCATTATCCATTGATACTGATAATGCTGATTTATCTACTCCAAATGCTGGTATCAAAAATGTAGAATCTGCTGAGAAGTAAAAATCATCAAAGTAGTAAACTCCTGTATTCCATTCTCCAACTCTAATTTGTTTTATGGATGTTTTATCTATTCCAGTAATAGAACTTAGTGGGAAATTTATTTGAGTCCATTGGTTCTGTACTGATCTTGTTGGATCTGCCCATATACTACATTCTGCATTGTTTGCATCCACAAATGTAAGTTTTACAGTATTAGCACCTTGCATGTCTTTTACATGAAAATTAAAATAACTGTAGGAAGATACATCAAAGGAAGTCCCGTCTTGCGGTACTACATTTACACATTGTGCTGAGCTTCCTGGGTCTCCAGTTACGCTAGTTGTCAGCTTAACACTCTTTAAACCTCCAATATTTGCACTTGAGCTATCTGTTGCAACAGTTGCGTTTGTTCCAGCAGTAGCCTCGCTTCCAATTTCGAAATTTTGATACCATACTGGTTTTACACTTGTTTGTGGAACTGATTCAATTTCCTTAAGCGACACAGCATCAAGATAAAATGTTGTCGTCACTCCAGAATCAGCAGTAACAAAGAAGCGTAAACTTTCTCTACCTGCTTTTGCATTTGGGGAAAACTCTAACGTATACGGTTTCCACACATTCCCGTTTTCCTCGGCTGTTATTTCCTTAGAACTATTAGAGCCAATCCATGTGTAATCTCCCTGGGCTTCACTATCAATTACACTGAACTTCCCTGATTCTACCTTAGCCCAAAAACTAACTTGATATTTCTTATTAGGATCTATTTGAAGCCAATTAACATCTCCTTTAGTTCCCTCCTGTTTTATTCCTACGTCCGAACCCGTACCCACTACTTTTACAAATTTATTACCCATGGGAGCCGGTTGCAATTCAGTACCGGTTTGAATCGTTATATTTGCGCCATAACTATCCGACCACACATCAGGCATACCATCAGTATCATCATCAATTTCAAAGCCGCCGTTATACAATAGGTTAAAGGCATCGGGAATATTGACTTTTAAACTATTTACCATTGTACGTATACCGTCACTTGTTGTAAGCTTGATTGTATAATTTCCAGGCACTGTGGTACTTGGATAAGAAATTGCAACAGTATTTGAAATTGTACGATCAGTATGTACACCAGTTCCGCTATACCCTGCTGTGCTTAAAGTACCTGTCAACTTATCGGAAGTCCATCCTGCGGGAAGATCAAGAGTATAGTTGACGTCTTTTGCATCCATTGTGTAGTTTCTTACTTTTACATTGAGGTCAAATTTATAACCACTATTATTAACATTGTCCTTTTCTAAACAACCATAAAAAGGAGGTACTTTTACTACAAAGGTTGAAATATTCTGTGTCTCACCGTAGTTTGCTGTTACAACAAAATTATGCCTATTAAAGTCACCGCCTTCACCAACAGGTATTACAAACTCTGCTTCACCGGCAGCCCCGGCAGCAAGAGCAAAAGCTGTTCCCGATGATGATTCAGTGACCCATGTAGCTTGATCTATAGCTTCTGCATTTTTTGCAGGTTGACTAAGTGATAATGTGCCATTAACTAACGTTTGTGAATAGTTTTTCACTCTTACCTTCAGTACTACCTTCTGCCCCTCAGCTACTTCAGAGTACTCAGGCTCTACGTCAACTCTCACATCTGGAGCTATATCGTTAATCCCATTAGCTGCTACTTTATAATCCGTATTTTTAAGATTAAAAACCTCTTGCATTGCATCAATATATCCATATCCGAAAAGAGTATTAGGTTCTATTGAACCTCCCTCTCCCCATTCATTCCAAGCATACATAGTAGACATATTCATGGATCGTGGATGTGAATCAAGATATTCCTTAACATTATTCAATTGTGCCTTAAACTTATTAGGACTAGGATCTGCATAATAATAATTTCCTGCAGTGTCAGATGCTACCCCTCTCCAAGGTCTTGCGTCGAATGCATTCAATCCACCTGGAATAAACATGTAGTTTTCATAGTTTTCATAACCGGTTCCGTCTCCGGTATAATCTTTATATACAAAATCCTTCCAAGCAGCCGGATAAGATGACGCATAATCTTCTGGTACTCCAATGTTATCATCCATGCCAAGTCCAGCTAGATTCAAGGGTTGAAATCCGTCGTAGCCTTGTACCATAAAGTTTGATAAAGCCCTGTAACCATTACATAGAAGGATTGGGTCTCCTACTCCTGCTTTAATAGATTCGCTACGAAGGTAATCCAATTCAACCTTAAGACTTGCATCAGTCCCTCCAAGCCTTGCTATCATATCTCCAAAGAACCCTATGATAGGTCTATCATTAATACTAGGATCCGTACTCTTTGACCTCTTGTATTGTGGTTCCTTCATGAACTCAATTAGCTTTGGAACAATTCTCGCTTCCCAATCAGTGGAATTATATGCACCATCAGCTACGAAATAAAGGTAATAATCCATCAAATTTTTGTTAGGAGAATTCTTCCATAATTCTACATTTTGTCCAAGTCTTGGAGCTGTTCCATCTTCCTTCCAGTAATAATAAAATGCAAAATGGCTAAGTCCACGGCTAGATGCCTGTAAAATTTGTTTATCCAAAACTGTCTGTTGTCTATCGTCATACCAACCAAGCAAAGGTTCCCTATCAGCAATCGGCCCATATCCAAAGGGTCCTGGTTTAAGCAAAGTATCTTTGACACCGCCGAACCAATCATTATCCCTGCCATAAGTGTTTTTGGTGTTTACAACCATGTGTGGGGACAATTCAGGATTCCAGTTAGAGAAATAGAATGCGCCAATATCATAAGGTACATCTGCCGCTGATACCGGTACAGTACCACAAAACACGGAAAATAAAACAATGAAGGTAGCTATTAAGCTTAAGTTTATAGATTTTTTTGATAGTAATTTTCTATTCATACTCAACCCCCTACTATTTTTTTTACTCCTTACTCATTTACTTTATAGAAATTTATCACTCCTTTTCATTTATTTCTAGTTGTGATACATCTTATAACTGCATTATTATGCATTATATTAATTGTGTATACTGCTATTTCTGTCGCAAACTGTACTATTACGCTTAAAAATTGTTCACTTAGTGTAAAATTCGTCTTATCATAGAACTAACCCGTAACAATAAGCTATTTAAACAAAATTAAATATTCAATATAAATAAAGATCCCCACTGGGGAATAAAAAACTGTAATTAGAATTTTGCTTTCACATTAATTCTAATTACAGTTTCGTTATTCTAATCTCTCTGCACTCTTGAGCAATGAATACTCCTTTGGTGTACATCTAAATCTGGCTTTAAAAATTTTATAGAAATAAGACTCATTTTCGAGGCCTATCTTTTCAATTATTTCACAAACACTAATTTGTGTATTCTCAAGCAATTCTGCTGCCTTCTTTAACCTTACTTCGCTTATATATTCAGCAATAGTTACTCCACTAAACTCTTTAAATATCCTTGAGATCCGTCTAGGGTTCAATTTCATCATATCTGCAATCTGATTAGTACATAAACTTGAATCAGAATAATTGTTAATTATTATGTAAACAGCTTGCTCAGCAATAACTGTGTACTTTAGCTGAATATCATCTTCATTTTTATATTGTAATTTATCTTCTATTATTTTAAAAAGCAATTTATAAAATTCATCTATTGTTTCGATTTTAAAAACCTTATTTTTAAGATCAGTTAAATCTGATCCAACATAATTTCTATCTATCATCATCTTATCAAATGTACTCTTTACAGTATCAACAAGGTTTACAATTTCGCCCATTATCCTATCATAATCGAGCCTCGAAATATCCTCTAATATGGTTTTCAATGAAACTTCAATATCATTTATATTTGAAGTTTTTATACCTTCAACCAGCAATTTATCAAACTTCCTTGAATATTCCTTTTTTGTACTAGAGATATTCTGTTTAATTTTCTCTGGAACTATAATGCTCATCTTACCCATGACAAACCTATACAATGAGCTTTTTAAAGCGTATTCATACCCTTTAGGAATTGTCCAAATATTTATTACCATTTCGCTTACTGCCGCTGAAACGGATATATTAAAATATTGAAGTATATACTCCTGTGATTTCTTGATTTCATTTGATATTTCCATTATATAATCTTCATGGTCTGCCTTAATACCTACTACAGAAACCATCTGGTCCTCATACATTTCCACACTCTCAACCGGAAAAGACTGAGATATAACCTCACTCATAATATTTACTATGGCAAACCTTATAAGATCCCTGCTTATCATATTATTTTCCAGTTTAAACTTAGTAAAATTATCTATCTTAAACACACAAATCACAAAACAATCATCATATGAAATATTTAAAATATTTGATTTAAAAATACTCTCAGACTCTTCTCTATTAAGCCACTCTCCTTCATTTATTAGTTTCTTTAGCCAATAGGTTTTCATTATCCTATGATTCATACTTTTTTCTCTTTCATAATAATTCAATTTATCAAATGCATAATTATAAATACTATTCAAATATGATATTTCATCTTTATTAGACTCATCACATTGTACATCTTGTTTGTTTAAAGTAATCTGCCCTATAAGCTTATTTATTGGTTTATATAACTTTTTTGATACAGATATAGATATAATTATTGCAATCATTATAAAAGCTATTAAAACCAAAACTATTCTGTTCCTTATTATATCAGCATATGAATAAATTTCTTTTAAAGGCTGTACCTTAAAGAGGACAAGTCCATCACTTTCAATGTGTGTATAAGTTACAAAATACTTTTGTCCATTTAGCTTTCCGTTAAAAAAACCTGTTAACTCTTTACTATAATTTTTGTTTTTATTAAGCTCAGAGTACAACCACTGCTCTTCTGTGGAATCATTTTTTTCTTTTCCAATGAATTCTCCTTTTTCATTCATCACATATACGCTACTATTGCTGTTTATTTCAGGCATATTTATTATTTTCAAATTATCTAAAAGCCACTCTGGCCTAACATTTACAATTATAGCGTTATCAATTTTTGAAGGCGTACCAGTAGTTTCATAAAGTATATAAGTAAGAACCTCTTCCTCATTTATCTTAGTTCCATAATCAACATTAATTTTTCTTATAATAGGCTTTAACTTAGGAACATTAGGATATTCTGACATTATTTGTTTTAAATTTTTATCATCAAAAAACAATGGTTTTCCAGTATAAAAGTATTGTTCATCAAAGCTATTGTATACACAAATTGATTGAATATAATTATTAGACAAGATAGCAGAGCCTGCAACTTTTCCTAATCTTACACTAAGTTCATTTATATCTATCTCTTTACTTGTAGAATTCATAATGAATGATAAATCAGTATTGTTATACATATATAATGAAATATTTGCTATTGTTTTATCCATAAATTCAGTATTATATTTCATCTGATTTAAGAGCTCTTTACTGGTTTCATATTCCTTATTTAAAAATATTTGATGAACCGTCCCATAAATAACTAAAGTAGAAATAATAACAATTAATGTAGTTGATGCCGTAATCCATAATATTATACGTCTTTGATAACTTCTAGGTCCAAAAATACCTTTAACCCTCATATTTCACCCCACTTATTTTTTTAGTAAAGGCTTAATAAAATTGCTTAAATTTTCTCCTATTTCTATCATACCATTATTACTAGGATGTAATAAATCCTGGGATAATCCATAATGACTCTTTAAAAGCTGTGTTCCATCCACATAATATAAATTGCTTAACTTTGAACTGTCCACTATTCTTTTTAAAACATTTCTATATTCATTAGCCGTTGCTTTAGGTTTTCTATCCGGCCATATATATCCTAAATCTGGAAATGCATTAAATAAGCTTATACATATTATAGGTTTTGTAGGGTTACTTTTAGCAACTTTATAAATAAAATACTCTGCTGCATGAAAAAATTCTTCTGCAGAAACCCCTTGATTTAACATATTTATAGATATACAAAAGGATGCAAAATCCCAGTCTTTTCTAGAAGCTATATAATCAGCAATTTCCTTCTCACAATATGCGCTGCCTGAGGCACCTAAATTAATAACATCAGTTCCAAGCCTCCAGGCTACCTGTTTTAGATAAGTAAGATCAGAACTTGTTGCATTTATTCCTTGGGTGATGGAGGTTCCATAGGCCAGATATTTAAGTTTTGGTACTTCATTTGCTTTTGGTGGTCTTATAGTTTCTCCTTGAATATCTATTAGATGTATTTCATTACCACTTATTATCAACCTGCAAACTGTAACAGAAAAAGGATATAAAGAGTCATCAAAATCTTTTCTAGAAATAAACTTTGGACTCGGTATTTCTATATTAATTTGAATTGGTTCCTTGGTAATTATGTATTCTCCTGCTTGAAAATCACCAAAATAAAGCATCACCTTACTATCCCCTTCATAACTTGCAAGTGTAATTTTTACAGGTCTAAAATCACTTACAAATCTAATCTCACCACATGCAGCTTTTTTATATACACTCTGAGATTCTGGCCTTAGTTGTAACCTTACCTTTTCTGGAATCCTCTGCAGTAGTACACCTACTCTACCCTCTACGGTTTTAACTTCTTCAAAATTTAAAAGCTCTATATTCTTATAGATCATTATGACCCTCCATTTGTTACATTTTATTCCAGTCAAATTCCACTGAATTTAAAAATGCCCTTGCGATAATCATATGTCCAACTGTATCTGGATGAACTCTATCCCATGTAATAGATGATGAGTTGTAATATTGTAGATAGGAATCAAATGCAGCTTGTAAATCAATGCATATTAGATGGTTCTTTTTCGCTATTTTTTTAACTATAACACCGTATTCATCCATTTTGGCACGCATGGGATCCTTTTGATTGAGTTCCATAAAAAAAGGCGTCATCAATATCAAACCCTTCACTTTGGGAATTGTATTTTCAACAAGATTGCTCAATGTTTTTTCATATTCATCATTATAAACATGGGATTCTGTAATAAGCGGTGAATCAAACTGGCGCCAGATGTCATTAATACCAATTAGGATAGCAACCCAGTCTGGGTTTAAATCCAGAACATCGGTACCCCATCTGTTTTTAATATCTCTGATTGTATCTCCGCTTGTACCCATATTAACCACACGAATTCTGGATTGAGGATAAATCATCTTTAAAAATGCATCAATTAATCCTATATAACTTTTCCCAATTGCCCCAAATAATCCTTCTCCTACTGGTCTAGCACGTTCAAAGTCAGAAATTGAATCACCTATTATAACGAGTTTGCTATTATTTTGAATTAACATAATTACTATAGTCTCCTTCTCATATTATCTTAAATCCCAAGAAAAGACATGAGCTTTTTCAAAGCCCCAGGTACTTAAGGGTATAAACCTTATGCCCTTTGTTTTAACATCTAGATTTAACTTAACCAGCCTTTGATAGTTATTCTTTATATCAGCTACTTTAATCCAATTTCCGCATTCATCTTGGACTTCTATCTTAAATTCCTTTATCATTGTCTCAGGTACATGAAAATCATTTTGTTCTAATGGGTAGTTACATGGCATATTGTGTATTGCTCTATTTAAATTACTATCAAACACAAATCTTAATTCATTTATTTGCTCTGGATTTTCAAAACTGCATTGTACCCACTCGCCTAGGTTTCCCATCCATCCATTGTCTTCATTTCCTATTGGCCTATCATATCCATTTTTTAAAATTTCTGCACTGCCAGTCTTATAAGTTACATTTGCTATGCGTGTTAGATTCCATATTTCCCTCTTATGCCAAGGCAGATAACAATCATCTTCCATTAACATTTGCTGAAGATTTTTAATTTCACTTTCATATACCCCTCTTGGAGTTAAATCTTTATTGACTGCTATAGAGGCTGCTATTCCTACTGCCTGACCTATTATGGCACAAGTTGCCATAACCCTAGTAGCACTCATGGCAGCGTGGGTCCCGCTTATATTTCTTCCTGCAAAGAACAAGTTTTCTATATTTACTGAATAAAGACATCTATATGGAATACCAAATGGTGATGGTGCCTCATGAAATATGGTTGGATACCCCCCCTTATATTTAAATCCTTCTGGGTGATGGTCATCCATACTCCAGCCACCATATGCTACTAAATCTTCTAACTTACCTTCACTCGCTATGTCGTTTTGGTTTAAAATATAGTCTCCTACATTTCTGCGGCTTTCTCTTTTCCCTGGGAGAAAACCTATCCAGTCTATTACCCAGTTAGAAACTCCGTGATCCCCATAATTTTTCATATGATCCCACACACCAAAAACTATTTTTAAAAGTTCATCTCTCAGCTTTTCTGAATCGTGTATGGTATCATTCTCACCACCAATTTCAATCCACCAAAAATTAGTTTTTAAATCATGCTCCCTGGCAGGAAAGTCCTCATCTGTTGTATATTTATTTGCCCAAACTGGAGGAATAAAAGCTTGAGCCCTATCTGTTTCCCTCACCTGAAATAAGCAACTCATGCCCATTGTTTTTTTATCTGACTTTGACGGTGCAATAGACTCATTGAATTCACTAGAAGCCTCCCTACCGAGGCGAAATTCTGCTCCTGAAAGTAATGATAAAATACTATCTCCTGAACAATCTGCAAAGTATTTTGCCTCAACTGTATGCCAAGTTTCTGTAGTTAATTGCCAACCTTTAATGGACTCAATTTTATTCCCATTCATTTTAGCGTCATTGCAGCTACAATTTAATAAAAGTTCTATATTTTTCTCAAATCTTACCTTTTCATATAAAATGCTATCCCAAATTGAATAGTTTGGGGTAGGGTTACAATATAGATTCTCCATTTGTATTTCTTCTAATATTCCTGTTTCTCTATTGCTTTGTCCCTGAGCTCCACAAATCCACATTCTTATTTCTGAAGATGCGTTTCCTCCAAGCACAGGTCTGTCCTGCATTAATGCTACTTTAGTGCCATGCCTTGCAGCTGATATTGCAGCACACATTCCTGCCATTCCTCCACCTACAATGCATAAATCTACTTTATGATTTAGATTTTTCATACCAACACCTCACATTACTATTTTAGAAAATATCTACTACTGTTCTGCAAAACTTATAATCTGTTACAGTCATGCTTTATTTTTGTTCTTTTAACTCAAGTAAATATTCACAAATATATCGTTTATACTCTAAGGAATTAACTTCTTTCATTTTTTCAATTAACTCATTTTTTGATATACTATTTCTATTCTTTAACTTCATACCATATAAATCTATACCTTTTGAAAAAATAACTTGTTTTTTATGCTTTATGTTAGCGTTCAAAGGACATACATCCTGACATATTTCACACCCTTGAAGCCAGCCACCTAATTGATTTATATCATCCGGATAAATTTTACTAGGTTCCTCTGCATGCCTATTGATAAAAGAAATACATTTTGTAGGATTTATTTTATAACCTTCTTTATCTATACATTGAGTTGGACAGACATTAACACACTTGTTGCATTTAGCACAGAGGGTATTTACGATTTGTTCATCATGCTCATTATTTTCATCAATTTTGAAATCTGTTCCGATTGTACGTATACCAACATAAGATCCAATATCATAAGCATAAAACATACAGTTTTTGCCTATAAAACCAAGTCCAGCCTTACACGCAGCAGCTCTGTCAGGAGTGTTAGTTCTTTCTGCTTTATATCCTTTATCTTCAAGATAGTTAATAATTAAATCAGCTTTCGGTTCAATAGTTTGCCAACAAAACCGTGTGTAATTAGATATTTTAAAGTCATCTTTCGTATAGTTATTATCAAAAAAATAATCTACTACTAATACAATTATTGTATTATACTGACCACCAGAATATCCAGCAGAAAGGAACTGCTCAAAAGGCTTATATTGAAAATTATATAATTCCCTTCGTTCATCAATAGCCTTTAAATATTTCGGGAAATTTGAAGCGTCAAACCAACCAATTTTATCTACTCCAATTGAATTTGAATATGCCTTTAAGCTCTCAGAAGTTATATTTTGTGTGCTTTTCATGAAAAACCACCTCCATAAAAACTCTACATAGTTTCTTCAAAATTCTGAAAGTTAGCTTTACATTAAAACATTCTCTATTAATTTTATCTCCTATTAAATTTAACCCTTAACCCCACCAGTAGTGAGGCCCTTTATAAAATATTTTTGTCCAGCAAGAAATACTATAATTACAGGTAATAAAGCTGATACTGAAGCAGCCATAACTAAGTTATAATCTGTTATATTTTCATCACCAAAATTAGTTAACGCCACTGGTATAGTAAAGGTTCTCCAATCCCTTAAGAATACAAGAGGATCCATAAAGTTATTCCAATTCCACATAAATACTATCATGGCGAGTGATGCCATAGCAGGTTTGGACAAAGGCAAGATTATTTGCAAGAAAGTTCTAAACTCTCCTGCGCCATCAATTTGTGCAGCCTCTCTTAAATCATTAGGTACACCAATAAAGAACTGTCTCATTAAAAATGTACCTGTTACAGTAACCACACCTGGTAATATTAGAGTCCAATGTGTACCCATTATTCCCATCTTATCAAATATTATAAATTTAGGTATCAGTGTTACTTGGCTTGGTATCATCATTGTAGCTAAATACAATAAAAATACTACTTTAGACCCACGAAACTTTATTTTAGCAAATGCATAACCAGCTAAACAGCTTGTCATTACTGAAAAAAGCACATTTATTGAGGTTATTTTTATTGAATTAAAATAGGCTAATGCAAAATGATAATCTCTTGGTGCAATGTTACCTATATTCCACACAAATTTATAATTATCAAAATAAAAATAATTTGGTATCCATTTAATAGGAATCTTTAAAACATCTCCACTTATTTTAAAAGATGCTGATATCATCCATAAAAATGGTATTACCATTGTAATAGCTAAACACCAAATGATTATAGTTACAATTATCTTTGCTATTAATTTCTTATTTAATTTTTTCACTTTAATTTTCACCAGCTTTCTCATTAATAATTAACCCATTTATCTTGAAACTTCCATTGTACAATGGTTACTACAAATAAAATAATGAATAAAATCCAAGACATAGAAGCCGCATAGCCCATTTTAAAGAAAGTAAAAGCTGAAGTGTAGATATAATAAACTAATACATGAGTTGATGTTCCTGGTCCACCTTTAGTCATAATATATATTTGTCCAAAGACTTGAAAAGAACCTATAAGCGTAGTTGTTATTAAAAAGAAGGTAGTAGGCGAAAGCAATGGAATTGTTATTTTCGTAAATTGTTGTAATCCGCTAGCTCCATCTAATTGTGCTGCTTCATATAATTCTTCTGGTAATGATTGTATAGACGAGGTGTAAATCAGAACCGCATAGCCTATTCCAGCCCAAATTGACATAATTATTATTCCAGGTAGTGCCCAATGATAGTCTCCAACCCACTGAGGGGGATTCTTAATTCCTATTGACTTAAGAAACTGTGTAATTGGTCCATAGGGAGAATACATTACTACCCATACAATTGAAATTGCTACAATATTTGAAATATATGGCATGAATAAAGCAAGTTTTACTGGGGTCTTTCCAATCACATATTTATCCACTAATACAGAAATTACAAGTGCAAGAAAAACTGTAATTGGAACTAAAGTAATTGAATAAACCACGGTATTAATAAGTGATTTTGTGAACCATTCATCCTTCCACATATTAATATAGTTCATTCCATTATTAAAATTAATATTAGAGAAGCCTTGAGTGTAATCCCAATTTGAAAAGCTTATAACAAAGGAAAAAATTATCGGAATAATAGTAAACAATAAAAATACTATTATATTAGGTCCAATAAAAAGATATCCAGTTATATCTGTACGCAATTGTTTACTTATTTTCATAATAACCTCCATTTTTTATTTAGGGATATCGAAGATACCCCTAAATAAACTTTAACTTTTATTGTTTTAGTAATGCATCCGCTCTTTTTTTAGATGACTGCATTGCCTGCTTAGCGGTTTTCTGTTGTGTAAGTACTGCCTCGCACTCCTCATTAAATACTTTTGATAGCTCAGCACTCTTATTGGTTATAGTTGGAACTCCGTAATTTGTATAGGATTTAACCATTATAGTTTCAAAGGATTTTGAATCTAATAATTTTTCAGCTCCTTGAGTTGATGCCTTAAGAACAGCTGCTTTATCAACATTTTTACTTGCTGGAACTCTTCCGTACTTAGCCATAGGTAAAGAACCTTTTTCACTATACCATTTAATAAAATCCCAAGCTTCTTGAGTGTATTTTGATTTAGGATTTATACTTAAAAGATCTCCTAATCCTCCAACTGTATATTTAGCTGGTTCCTTATCTACAGTTGGAAATGGTGCATAAGCGGTCATAAAAGTATGCGGAAACTTTACAGTATCTTTTATTGATCTTGTACTCCATACTCCTAAACTCATTGCTGCTTTTCCACTTAAAAACAAACCTTCTATTGTTAATTTTTGAGTAGCAGTGTCTATATGAGATACTGCTGATTTATCCACATTCATCATATCTGAAGTTAATTGTAGATTTTTTTCAAAGGCAATATTATCAAAATTTGATTCTTTTCCGCCAGCTTTATAATATGGGTCTCCACCTAAGGAAGAACCTATAAAACTTGCTGCATAGTTTGCTTGCTGAACTGTGTTAAAAAACATACCATAGGTTTTATCTTGACCTTCACCTTTTGTAAGTTTTTTAGCAATTGCTCTAAACTCATCATAAGTCCAGCTTGTTGGAACCGCTAACCCAGCCGCATCAAACATATCTTTATTTATCAATATACCACTATTAGTTAATGTCTCAGGTACTGCATATGTCTTACCATTTATATTGTAATTTTTTATTGCATCACCGAAGTTTTTAACCATATCAAATTTATCTTTATCAATAAAGCTTGTTAAATCCATTGCCATTTTTCCAGTAGCTCTTTTACTAAGAGTATCCATGCCATAACTCATATAAAGATCTAAGTCACCGCCTGAGAGTAGTCCAGTATCTAGCTTTAAATTTCCTTGGCCATCATTTACAAACCTTGTATATTCCACTTGAATTCCCTTATCCTTAAATTCCTTGTTAAAATTATCCACAACCTCTTGAGGACCATACTCGGATGGAACTCCGCCCCATAGTTTAAGTGTAATAGTTTCTTTTTTTGTAGCATCTTGACTTTTAACCTGTGACTTAGCACCACAGCCTGCAAATAAAGATAAAGACATTGCCACTGTTAATATCATTGCTATTAACTTTGTTTTTTTCATATTATTTTCCCCCTCATATGTTTTGATTACGTTTACAATATTATTATATAGTTCTTTTTTGCGTAATAAAATAAACTAAACTGTTAACTTATTCACGAATTATTCAAATTTCAGAAAAAAAATTCATGATGATTAAATATATTTAACTATCATGAACTTTCTTATATTATTATTTGATTTTATTATATTATTATTTGATTTTATTGTACTTTAATTGATTTCTTATAATCACTTGGAGATAATCCCGATATTTTTTTAAAAAGCATCGTAAAATATGTAGAATTTTGAAAGCCTAACTTATCACTTACTTCATATATTTTATAGTTGTTGAGTGAAATTAATTCTTTTGCTTTTTCAATTTTTTCATTATTTACATAATCTATAAAACTTATGCCAACATCTTTTTTAAAAATATGTGAAAAGTAACTTTCACTCATATTGACATAGTTAGCTGCGGTAGGTATATCAATGACTTTATCCAAATTATTTGTAATATAATACTTTATTTTAATAATTTCTTCTCTGTATTTCCCAAGGTTTTTTTTATGTAAAACCTGAATAAATTTAGTTATAAATAGGTTCATCCAAACTAAAATATCATCTATAGAATCATATTTCAAAATTATTTCCTGAGGTTCTAAGCTAAAATTTTCAATATTAATTAAATAAATATCAATACCATTTCTGTTAGCAATATTATTCAAAAAGTATAAAAGTTGATTGATTTTATTTCTTATCTTAAATTCAGGCAAGTTTTTAAAATATTTTAACTTAGTAATATATTCACTAATATATTGGTTACATAGCTCATGATTTGATTTTTCTATTGACTCAATTATAATTTTAGAATAATCATTTAAATCAGGTAATAACCTATCATTTCCATTAATATCTTCTTTCCCTAAAGAAACCAAGCACTTACCACTGCCACAGTAAAATCTAAGATTACATGCTTTCTCTGCCTCAAAAACTGCAATTTTAAATTCCCTAATTCCTTTATGCTTGGTACTTAATCCACCAGATACACCTATGCCTAAATACCTATGAAGATAATCTTTAATTTTTATAAATGCTTCCATAACTTCCTTTTCAATAAATGCGCTTTCTTTAAAATTGAAAATTATACCTATATCTCCTTCACCATAATTAAAAATCTCAAAGTTTGGAAATATTTGTAGTATCTCAGAAATCATATTGCCAATTGCTGAATTCAAGATGTCTTTTTCTTTGATTTTGTCATTATAATTTAATTCATATATATTATTAATCTTAATAATTAAAACAGAATATTCTTCTCCGATACTAACTTTCAAGTTCATTGCCTCAAGTTCATTACAGAATTCCTTTTCATTAAAATAGCTTTGTTCTATAGCTATTTTAATTTTTTTATCTTTTATGATGGCAAGATTTTCACTAAACATGGTATCATAAATATTTTTATTTTTATTCTTTTTAATATCTTCATCAATCTGATTCTTTAGCACTTCTAATGTAGTAAGTAACTCCTCTGAAGTTACAGTTAACTTAAATATATAATCATTTGCCCCGAGCCTCATAGCTTCTTTAACATTTTGAAAATCATTATAGCAGCTAAGCACTATGATCTTTATATTTGGATAATCCTTTTTAACGGCAGTAATTAGTTCAAATCCATTCATCTTTTTCATAATTAAGTCAACAAATATTATGTGAGGTTCCTGCTCCTGTATTTTGGCCAAAGCTTCAATACCATTACAAGCTTCCCCTATAATCGTATATCCTTTATCTTCCCAATTCAACATAGATTTAATACCAACTCTTACCAACACTTCATCATCAACTATTAGAATCTTATACATTAGCATTCTCCTCTCCATAGATAACTGGCAGAACTAATCTAACCTGAGTTCCATTATTAAATAAACTCTGTACTTCCAGTCCATATTCTTGTCCACATGCTATCTTTAACATATCATGGATAGTTTTTATACCCAGCCCTGTTACTTTGCTATCATTACTTATCTTTTCATCTTTTTCCTGAAAAATTTTTTTTATTTCACTCTCAGTCATTCCAATGCCATTATCTACAACTGAAAGTATTAAGTTGCTATCTTCAATTTTACCCTTAATAGTTATACAACCAACCCCATCACGATCCTCAAAAGCATGTATAATGGAATTTTCAACAATAGGTTGTAATATAAATTTTATTATTTTAAGTTCCATTAAGCTATCCTCAATCTCATACTTAACCTGATAGCTACTTCCATAACGATTGTTTTGTATAAAAACATAACTTCTTATGTTCTCCATTTCATCCTTTAAAGGTATCATTTCTCCACCTCTCTTCATACTGTATTTCAATATATTGCCTAATGCATCTACTGTTTCAACAATATTATCAGCTTTCCTTATTAAAGCCATCCACCTTATTGTATTCAAAGTATTAAATAGGAAATGAGGATTTAATTGAGCTCGTAGCGATTCATACCTATATATTTCTTTGATTTTATGCTCACTTTCAAGCTTCTCAAACAGCTCCTTAATAGATGTTGCCATTTTATAAAATGCCTTATTTAAATATCCAATTTCATCCTTTCTTTTTAAGTTTACAAAGTTAAAATTGCTATTTAAGTCAAAATCATACATAACCTTTTCTAGTTTTTTGATAGGATAAAAAATTTTAACTGTAACATATATTGTAGCTAAAAAAAGAAATATTGCCGCCACTGTAAAAAATGCAGTAATTTTCGAAGAAAATACTTTTAACTGACTAGCTATTTTTTCATAGGAACTAATTATTGTTATTTTCCACTCTTTATTAATAGCTGTCCATTCACTATTTTTTATCTTGTAAGAATTGACCAAATACTTCTCATTGTTAATGTTTATCAACCTATAATCTAAATTCTGTGTATTATCTTCTTTTATTAATTTGCTAATACGTTTAAATTTACTTATATCCCCATCACCTACATAAGTTAATATTTCTTCTTTTGATGAAGAAATTAACAGGGAACTATTTTTTTCGGGCATATATTTCTTAAATATTCTACTGAACTCTTTTTCAGAAAGACTTATTATTAAGGTCCCAATATTGTAGTTATTACTACTTTCTATACTTCTTGCTAAAGAAACGTAATTAACATTCTTTTCTTCTTTGTCGAAGGAAGCCTCAAAGTTGCTCCATAGAGCATAATAATTTGATTTCAATGCTTGCTTTACCCAATCCTTATCAAGGATAAATCCATAATTATTAAAGTTAAGCGACCAATTTGAATACACTTGCCCTTTATTATCAAAAAAAGTTATCTTAACATTTTCACTAGGCAAATCGTTATAAAGCATAACATCATTAAAAACTTTAGTAATTATTTTATTTCTTTGATAATAATCAGCATTTTCATTTTCTAAGACACTTTGCATATAACTATTATTGATTATTAGATTTGAGATTTTTGCAATATTATCAAAAGTAGTATTAAAATCATTTTTAAATTGAGTTATGTTTTTTATGTTGTTTTTGCTCATTTCCTCAATTATTATATTTTCATATATTTTATAACTATAAAAAAAACCTATAGCAACCGGAATTATGATAAATATAATTAAACCCATAAATATACTTAGTGCCATGCTATGCGATGGTTTAATTTCATTGAATTTTTCACTAGTTTTCATGATATTATTTTCCTTTCATTTTTAACTATTCTTGTAATTGAATTGATATAATGCCATTATAGGTTAAATGGAGATGATAAACAATGGATAAGCATTCTGTTAATAACCTACTTATAAAGATTAATAATAATTCCTTAGATTTTTTAGATGATTATATTAATATGATAGAAAAAAAATTCAATGTAAATATAAATGTTCACGATGTTGTTGGTATCAATTTGTTGGCTCCTTCACTTGAAAAAGCATTTAGTACCCATAAGTATCATAATAATTGTTTTTGTAATTATGTAAAGAAAAACCACCGTTGTTTAGAGTTATGTATGTCAAATAAATCAAAGTTGTGTTATAGGTGTAAAAAAGTAACCACAGCTTTTTATGATAGCTGTTATATGGGAATAGAGGAATTAATTTATCCTGTTATGTGTGATAAAAAATTAATAGCTATTATTTGTATTGGACAATTTTTCAGTAACATGAATATCTCTAAAAAAACAATTCATAAAAATTGTTCACTTTATAATCTAAAAAAAGATGAAACCGAAAACAATTTTGTTATTACCACAAGAAGTTTAGATTTAAACTTGGAGACTCTACATTGTTATATTTCTATGCTAATTCAGCATCTGTGTTTAAGCTTTAAACTAACATTAGAAAATAAAATTAATAATAAGTCTAACGCTGAAACTGATAAAGATATATTAAGTGTTCATAAAAATAATTTTATTATTAGTACCACAACTTATTTTATTAAAGAAAACTATGAAAAACCTCTCACCCTTAAGCTATTAGCCAACAATAGTTACTGCAATTCAACTTATCTTAGCCACATATTCAAAGAAAAGATGAGCACTTCCTTAACTGATTATATTAATAATGTTAGAATTCAAAACGCTAAAGAGCTAATTGATTTAACCTCTAAATCAATTACTGAAATAAGTATGAAGGTTGGTTTTAATGATTTAGGTTATTTCGGAAGAGTTTTCAAAAATGTAATTGGACTTTCGCCAAAGAAGTACAGAGAAAAAAACACCTAAATATTGTCCTACTAATAACCAATTTTTTTCATAGCAGCCCTTATTATGTAACCTTATAATAGAATTAATAGTTTCTATAAAAATAATAATATAAAATACGAAAGGAAGTATCACTATGAATTATTTCACTGAACCTTCAAAAAAAATTCCAATTAAAACAGAAATAGATGTTCTTGTAATTGGAGCTGGACCTGCGGGTTTCTCTGCGGCTGTTAATGCAGCAAGGCAAGGAGCTTCCACTATGTTAATTGACCAAGCTGGTGATGTGGGTGGAGTAGCAACAACAGGTATGATGAGCCATTGGACAGGAAATACAAAGGGTGGTTTCTACGAGGAAATATTAGATAAATCCAGCGACATCAATAGCAGCTCTGAGCCCCTAGGTATTAACAGAAATAATAGACAAATAATTAATACTGAAAAACTAAAAACTGTAATGCTCGAGATGCTCATGGAAGCAGGAGTTAATGTGCAACTTTACACCTTTGCATGTGAAGCTATAGTAGAAAATAATTGTATTAAAGGTGTTATTGTGGAAAGTAAGTCTGGTCGTGAAGCTATATTTGCTAAAATTGTTATAGATGCCTCAGGTGATGGAGATATTGCTGCAAAAGCTGGTGCAGCTTATAATATTGGAAGAGAATCTGATGGAAAAATGCAGCCAGCCACCATTATGTTTAAAGTAGCAGGAGTTGATTTCAATACCGCAGTTTTCCCTGGTAGTTTTGAAGATAATATAGAAATACCAAAAGGCATGATTCAAACTTTAGGTCATGAAAATATTCCACACCCAGCAGGTCATGTGCTTCTTTATAGAAGTACACTAATTGGAGTAGTTACTTGCAATATGACAAATTGTATAGAAGTAGACGGAACAAAAGCTGAGGACTTAACCCTCGCTACTTATGTGTGTAGAGGACAAATAGACATTATAGTTAAGTTTTTAAGGGATTTTGTACCTGGTTATGAAAACTGTTATCTAATTACCTCCGCTTCTATTATTGGTGTTAGAGAAACAAGACATTTTATTGGAGAATATACTATTACTAAAGAAGATATTTTAGAAGCTAAAGTATTTGAAAATTGGGTAGTAGCAAACGCCCACTTTAATTTTGATGTTCATAATATCAGTGGAGGCGGCCTTGATAAAACCGGTACTCAAAAGCATTTTAATCAACCCAAAGGCTATACAATTCCATATGGCTGTTTTATTCCTAAAACCATTGATAATCTATTCTTTGCAGGAAGAAATATATCTGGAACCCATTTGGCTCATTCTAACTATAGGGTTATGCCAATCTGTGTTAACATGGGCCAAGCAGTTGGTATTGCAGCTGCTCTTTGTGTAAAAGAAAATGTTCTGCCACGAAAACTCGAAGTAAAAAAACTTCAGCAAATATTGAAAGATCAAGGTGTTGCTCCTCAATAAGCCTTATTAATGAAAGGTGGTATTATACATTTAGTATAATACCACCTTTCATTATTGTAATGTTTATCCTTTTACTATTTATTAGTTTTACTAAGTATTCCACTTTCTTTAACAAATCTAAGCTTCTCTTCCATCTGCACTGAAGAAGCTCCGTCATGTTCATTAAAAGGATATACAGTAATCTGCTTCGGACTAGTAATCCGATTATAGGACGCAAAATAATATTGTGCTGGACAGGTTTCATCTTTTAAAGCAACGGATGCAAAAATGTTGCATTTAATTTTATCAGCCATATTCATAGTATCAAAATAGCTCAGAGTGTCATATACTTGTTGCAACCGCTTTGGATATATTTTTAAGAATTCCGTCACACTCTCAAAAGAACCATGCCGCCCCTCTATGCGTTTTTCAATATTACTATTGCTTGGTACATCAACCATTGCGATTTTGGGTCTTGTGTCTAGCGCACATACGGCCATTCCGATAGCACCTCCCTGACTTATACCATGAATGACAATTCGATCTCTATCCACTTCTTCACAACTTTCCGCAAAGTCAATTGCTTTAATACAGTCCATATATACAGCACGGTAATAGTATTCATTCTTGTCCAGAATTCCTTTTGAGGTCACATTCATTGTCATACCGCTGGAATAACAAGCACAATTCCCCGTTTCTCCACCCTGTTCCCGGCAGTCTATAGATATTACAGCCATACCCATCATAACCCAAGCCATAAAATCCGATGGTGTACCTCTACTGCCTGTAAACCCATGATAATTAATTAAACATGGGTAATTTCTCTGTTTTAAAAATTTTGGAACAATGTACCACCCATGAATTCTTGTATCGTCAAAACCATTGTAGGTAATGTCATAAACCGTTATATATGGTGATGGATAATCGTATATTTTCATTTCTGGTCTTAAAGAAACTTCTTTTGTTTGCTGTATAGTATCCTTCCAAAACTGGTCAAAATCTGGTCTTTTGGTGAGTTGCGGCATATACTCTGATAATTCCTTGATTTTATCATCTAAAAAACTCATTTTTTCTCCTTTCATATTAAATACTGCCTCGATCTATTACTAACTGTAAGAATTTCTTTAAGCAGACTTTGATTTCTTGAGTCGGAACCTACCATAATTTCAAATTCTCCCGGCTCTACTACGTATTGTTCATCAGCATTTACAATTGTAAGATCCGAAATTGATAAATTAATACTTACGGTCTTTGTTTCTCCAGCTTTAATATAGATTCTCTTAAAGCCTTTTAACTCTTTTACAGGAGTCATAACAGAACTTACAACATCGTTAATATATAGCTGTACAATCTCTATGCCATCACGCTCACCCACATTAGTTACATCTACACTCACTGCTATAGTATCCTCTACTTTACATATTGTCTTAGAAAGCTTAAGATTAGAATATTTATAACTAGTATAAGATAGTCCATAACCAAAGCTATATAAAGGATCTTCTACAGGCATATCTGCGTATTTACCACTATGCCAGCCTGACAAATGATTGTAATATACAGGCATTTGTCCGCTATGATATGGGAAAGAGATTGTAAGCTTTCCACAAGGATTAAATTGTCCAAACAGAATCTGGGCCAATGCTTTTCCACCTAATGTTCCAGAATTAAAAGTTTCTATAACTGCATCTGCATTTTCAGTTATCCATGGAATAGATAGGGGTTTTCCATTAACTAGCACAACCACAAGAGGCTTGTTCAATTTTTTCAGTTCTTCTAAAAGCCTCTGTTGGGCTCCAGGCATATCAAGAGTGGCTCTATCTTTAAACTCACCATTTAGTGCAAGGCAGTCTCCCACCACTGCAATGATTACATCTGCATCTTTGGATGCGAGAGCAGCACCTTCTATATCTATGTCTTCTTTATCCATAATATCGCAGCCCTTATGATAACTAACTTCTACATCTTTAGATGAAGCCAGCTCTTGTATCCCTCTTAACATTGTATAGTACTCAAAATTAGGTACAGCATCAGGGCTGGAATTAGGATGACTGAAAAACGTCCAATCCCCAAACTGAGCTTGAATATCATCTGCATTAGGACCTATCACAGCAATTTTTTTAATATCTTTAAGTGGTAATGTGTTATTTTTATTTTCTAATAATACCATAGATTCTCTTGTGAGCTGAAGGTTAGCTTCCTCATGTTCACTGCAAGCAATAACGTCTTTAGAAACATAACCACGTCTTTTTTTACCATCAAAGAGTCCCATTGTAAATTTAATATTGAGTATTCGCTTAACAGCTTCATCAATAAGTGCTTCGGAAATTTTTCCATTTTTAACTAGCTCCAAAGCAGCATCATAAAATTCATTAGTATTCATAATCATATCATTTCCACTTTCGATAGCTTTCCTGGTCGCATCAAGAATATCAGGAGATACTCTTTGATTATTCACAAGGCTTCCTATATTGTTCCAATCTGTAACGACAAATCCTTCAAAGCCAAGTTCATCTTTTAATAAACCTTTAAGCATTTTTTTATTAGCTGTCATAGGTGTTCCATCTATAGATTGATAACCTGTCATGAAGGTAGCACAACCAGCTTCAACTGCCTTCTTAAAGGGTGGCAAGAATACTTCTCGAATTTTTCTTGCTGTAATTTCAGTGTCATAAGCATCTTTAGCACCAGTGCTTTCACCATAGGCTAGATAATGCTTAGCACAAGCCAAGATACTATCAGGATCTGATAAATTTTTACCTTGATAGCCTTTGATTATTGCAGAAGCTAATACTCCTATAAGATAAGGATCTTCACCAAAGGTTTCAGCAATACGTCCCCATCTTATATCGCGTCCAATACAAAGTACAGGAGAAAAAGTCCAATGTAAGCCGTCAGCTGCAACTTCTCTAGCAGTTACACGTCCAGCTTTTTCTATAAGGGAAGTGTTAAAGCTGCACGACATAGCAAGCTGTGATGGGAAGATTGTTGCACCATTAAGAAGTGCATGTCCATGTATAGCATCTATTCCAAAGATAAGAGGAATTCCAAGTCTTGTAGATAAGGCCAATTCTTGAAGATGATCCGCATTATCTCCCAGAACATGAAGAAAAGAACCTGAGCATTTTTTACTTACCCACTCTTCTGCCTGCGTTGGATTCACAATGTTATAACTTATTTGCATCATCTGTCCAACTTTTTCTTCTAAAGTCATAAGTGACAGTAGGTTTAATGTTCTTTCTATAGGAGTAAGTGAAGGATTTTGGTATATATAATTCATTAGTGACACCTCTTTAATTATAATTTTTAAATGTATTTATTTTCAATTCAACTATTTTATCACATATACTCTAGCTTCATAAGGTCTTAAAGTAATATTGCTAAAATCATTATTGCAAGATTCATAATTACTAATTAATAGGTCAGCTTTTTTGTAATTAAGTTCTTCTGTAAATTTGTACTCTACTTCTTTTTCAAAAAAATTAAGTATTACTAATAGCTTCTCACCCTTATATGTTCTAATGTAGGAAAATATATTTTCGTCCTCTTCATAAAGTAACAACAAATCACCATAAACTATTATTTCATTTTCTTTTCTTAATTTAATAAGTTTTTGATAATAGTAAAATATTGAATTTTTATCCTTCTTTGCATTTTCAACATTTATTTCTACATAGTTTGGATTTACACTAATCCATGGTGTTCCCTCAGAAAAGCCTGCATTTTTTGAAGTGTCCCATTGAACTGGAGTTCTAGCATTATCTCTTCCAATGGCATAAATAGCATTCATTAATTGCTGGTTAGGTACGCCTTGCTTAATTTTCTCTTTATACATGTTAAGCACTTCAATATCCCTATATTCTGATATATCTTTAAATTGTACATTAGTCATTCCAATTTCTTCACCCTGATATATATAGGGAGTTCCTTGCCATGTATGGAGAAGCGTTGCAAGCATTTTAGCTGATTGCACTCTATATTCCTTATCATTACCAAAACGTGACACCATCCTTGACTGATCATGATTATTTAAGTATAGTGAATTCCATCCACTTTCCTTTAATCCCTCGTACCATTTGATCATGATTTTCTTAAAAGTAGTAAGCTTCCAAGGTTTCACATCAAATTTACCTCCAAGGCCTGCATCTATTTCCATAAGTTCAAACTGAAATAACATATTTAACTCATTTCTATCCTTATTCACATAAAGCTTTGCAGCGCCTGGATCAACTCCTGGGGTTTCGCCTACAGTCATTATGTCATATTTACTTAGAACTTCTCTGTTCATTTCCTTTAAATATTCATGAACCCTTGGTCCATTAGTAGTAAATGGCAGTCCATTACCATAAAGATCACTATCTCTTTTTTCCCCCTCTGGAAACCCTGGAACCTTTGAGATTAAGTTTATAACATCCATTCTAAAACCGTCTATTCCCTTGTCTAACCAAAACCTCATTAAGTCATATACTTCAGCTCTTACCTTTTCATTTTCCCAGTTCAAATCTGGTTGCTTTGTAGAAAATAGATGAAGATAATATTGCTCCGATTTTTCATCATATTTCCATGTTGAACCACTGAAAAAAGAACCCCAATTAGTCGGAGGATTTCCACCTTTTCCGTCTTTCCATATATAGTAATCCCTATAAGGATTGTCCAACGAGCTTTTACTTTCCATAAACCACTGATGCTCATCTGAAGTATGATTTACTACTAAGTCCATTAATAGCTTAAGTCCTCTTTTGTGCATTTCCTCTAGTAACTTATCAAAATCCTGCTGCGAACCAAATTCCTCCATGACTTTTCTATAATCACTAATATCATAACCATTATCATCGTTTGGAGATTTATAAATTGGACATAGCCATATTATATTGACCCCAAGCTCTTTTAAATAATCTAATTTATTAATTATACCTGGTAAATCACCTATACCATCACCATTAGAATCATTAAAACTCCTAGGGTATATTTGATAAACCACTCCTTCTTTCCACCAATTTTTCTGCATTTTTATCTTCTCCTTCCTTTTGTTTATATCATTTATTTAAATTGACTAATTGAAAATTCAAAATTTATATTTTTTTCCTTTAGCCTATATTCCTCTAAAAGCTCTGGCCCGCAGCTATTTGAACCAATACCAGAATTTTTGTAGTCTATACGTACTATTGTATTATCACCTTCTATTAGCTCACTTTCGTGCATTGTTTTAGTAAGAATTTCTGATGTATAATTTGATACATTGAATTGAAACTCATTTTCTGCCCAGAATTTTAAACCACCAATGTGAAGTTGTTTTGTTTTTGTGTGATTGCCATGTTCTTGAGGAACAATATAGGGTACATATTCTTCTTTTGCACTGCTATCATATATTCCAACTTTAGTATGATGACACATGTCCATATAATTCTCTTGGGGCCCCATTCCATAGTATTTAAACTTTTCATTGGTCCTCGGAAGTTCGAATTCATATCCGAGTCGTGGAAGATATACACAATTTTCTTTTACTTTCCCTTTGAATTCAACTCGTATTTCACCTTCTTTTGAAACACTAAATATGGTGTTGTATATTAAAAACGGTGAACGTGAAATCCCGGAAAGATTGCCACTCACTAAAATTTTACTATCTTTTAATTCTGAGGAGTATACTTTAGAAAATATTCTATTGAAGTTTTCCCCACTTCTATTATCTTCAAATAATCCCCACTTATATTTTATATTTCTGTCATTATCCGTTGGTGCACGCCATACAGTTAACTTTGTCATTGCTGCTAATTTTTCTTCTCCATCTATTATAATGCTCTCAAAATTTCCATAATGCTTGTTAAATATATAGGTGAAGTTCTCACCAGTTATTTTTATAGTTTCTTTCTCTTCTATAAACTTTGCAGGGATTACTAAATCACTAATTTTTCTTTGAATTTCAACTGCTAGTGGATGCTGCTCCATGGCAACTTCATATTCACTAGTTAAGCTTACATCTAGGTAACAGCCTAATTTACAGCTATTTGGCAAATTGAAATCAAGTGTATATTCTTTAGTTTCATGTGGGTCAATATCACAAATAAGTTCTCCAGTTTTAATAACTTTCCCGTCACAAACAACCTTCCACAGTAATTTATATTCCTTTAAATTTGTGAAATCGTAAAGGTTTGTTACTGTCAATTGATTACCTGCAATCTTTGTTCTCATGTATTGATAAATAGCTTTAACTTCTAAAGATCCGGCTTTAAAGCTACGGTCAGCAAATACCATACCATCACAGCAGAAATTACCATCATGAGTTGCTTCTCCGAAATCTCCACCATATTTATATGTACCCTCCACCTTAACCGTATGATCTGCCCATTCCCATATACAACCACCTATCAGCTTAGGATACTGATAAATCTTTTGCCAATAATCCCAAACATCCCCTGGACCATTTCCCATGGCATGAGAATATTCACATAGGAAAAAAGGTCTCATATCATCATTCTTAGCAAATACCTCTATTTCTGCCACCCTTGTGTACATTCTAGATACTACATCCACATCAGATTTATCCTCTACTAAAGAAGCACCTTCAAAATGTACTAGTCTAGATTTATCCCTATTTTTTGTCCAAGAAATCATAGCATCGTGGTTACTTCCATATCCACTTTCATTACCCATAGACCATATAATAACACAGGGATTGTTTTTATCTCTTTCCACCATTCGCTGAACTCTTTCCACAAAAGCATTTTCCCATTGCTTTTGATTACATATCCAATCTGGATTTTCAATATCATATTCGTAACCAGTATTTCTTGAAACAAAGCCATGGATTTCAATATCAGTTTCATCCACCAAATAAAAACCTATCTCATTGCATAGATTTAAAAACTCTGGTGAAGGCGGATAATGAGAAGTTCTAATGCAGTTGATATTCAATTCCTTCATTTTAAGAAGATCAGCTTTCATGTCATCATAAGGGGTATAATGTCCAAGGGTTGGATGAGTATCATGTCTATTTACTCCTTTTAACTTTACTGAAACGCCATTGATTAGTAGTTCTCCTATATCCGATCGACCAATGTCGCGGATACCTACTTTAAAAGGAATATATTCACTACCGCTTTTTACAACTACTGTATATAAATGTGGTTTTTCTGCATTCCATAAAATAGGGTTATTCAATTTTTCTATTTTATTTTTTCCGTCATATATAACATAATCTTTTTCAGAAACAGTTATACTCCTATTATCTACGCTAATTTCAATATCCCGCGCACTTTCACTATCCCTTGAAAGCAGATACACATCTCTAAATATCCCGGACATTCGGAAGCAGTCCTGATCTTCTAAATAGCTTCCCACGCACCATTTTAAAACTCTAACTGTTAATTTATTATTCCCTTCTTTTATATATTTTGAAATATTAAATTCACTTTGCAGATGAGAGCCTTGACTGCTTCCTACAAATTCATCATTTACATAAAGGTAAAGGCAAGAATTAACTCCTTCAAATATAATATATGTGTCTCTGTCTACCCATTTCTTATCAAGAATAAAATCCATAGCATACACTCCACAAGGATTATCATCCGGTACATAAGGTGCATCTACTGGATACGGATAATTTACATTGGTATAATAAGGAGCGTCATATCCATGCATCTGCCAATTAGAAGGTACAGGGATTTTATTCCATTTTGTAATAACCTCTGGCACATCAATATCCCTTTTAAAATAAGCAAAATCCCATTGACCATTTAACAACTTATAATACTCTGACTTCTCTTTATTTCCCTCCAAGGCTTTTTCTAAGGTATCATAAGGAATATAATAAGAACGTTGTGGTTCTCTGTTTTCTTGAATTAGATTTAAATTTTCATAGCTTCTCATTTCTTAACTCCTCCAGTGCTTTTTCTCGATTATAATACTATTGAATTATCTTTTAAATACATAATATTGACTAAAATATGCACAAAATGATACAGCTATACAAGTATGACGCAAAAAGAGCCCTATTGGCTCTTTATTTATAGCGAGATTATCCTAACTATTTAATAACATAATCATATTCTACAATTCTCATTGGATATATTTATTCTAATAAAGCCTGTCTATAAGCTTTTGGAGAAACCCCTTTTATATGTTTAAAAGTTTTTGAGAATACAAGAGGATCTCCGTATCCAACGGAACGTGAAATTTCACCCACAGTTAAATCTTTATTGATTAAAAGTTGACAGGCTTTATTAACCCTATATTTGATAAGGTATTCTTGGGGTGGAATTCCTAATATTTCACTAAATATAGTGCTAAAATAGTTCTTATTAAGGCCGATATAGTTAGCTAATGATTCAATGGAAATGCTACGAGAATAATTAGTTTCTATAAATTGAATAGATTTTTTTATATAACTTTTTTTCTGTCCATCACCTTTTGCTATACTTGTTCCAGATTGCTCAGTAAGCTCTGAAAGCAATATACTTAAATATCCTTGCAAACGAAGTTCATACCCAAATTTATAATTACTAGAATCTCTGATTTTTTCAAAACAGTTTTTAACAATATCTCCTTTACAGTTAAAAACCGGGTTATTTCTATCTAATTTAATATTCTTTAAAAAGGTTTCGGCCTTTATGCCTCTAAATCCAATCCAAGTATAAATCCAAGGGTCTTTGCTACTAGCCTCATAATAGGTAATTATATCTGGACATATTAAAAAACCCTGATTTTCATGTAGAGTATAAGATTGTCCATCAAATTCAAATGTGCCACTGCCACTAATTATATAATGTAATAAGAAATGATCTCTAAGAGCAGGACCGTATGAGTGACTCGGTTTACAATTCTCCATACCGTAATGATATACGATTAAATCCATGCCTTCCTCTAACGAGCTTTCAAATCCTGTAAATTCATCTTTATTAAACAAAACGATTTCACTCCTCCACTAATCCAACTATATATCTGAGATTATACCATATTTATCTTACATAAAACTATTCTTTTTATATGAGGATAATTTATAATAATAGTGTTAGTATTAAATTTATTTTTTAAAATATTTTATACTAATAATAAAATATAGAAGGTGGATATTTATGCCAAAAATTACTTTTATGGGTGCAGGTAGCACAGTTTTCGCTAAGAATGTATTAGGAGATTGTATATTAACTCCCTCTTTACAGGACTCTGAAATTGCTTTATATGATATTGATATTCAAAGACTAAAAGATTCTGAAGATATGTTGAAAAATATAAATAGTAATAATAACGGACATGCTAAAATTAAATCATATACAAATAGAAAAGAGGCACTTAGAGGTGCAAATTATGTAGTTAATGCAATTCAAGTCGGGGGCTATGATCCATGTACCATAACTGATTTCGAAATCCCCAAAAGATATGGTCTACGTCAAACAATAGCTGATACCTTAGGTATTGGAGGAATATTTAGAGCCCTTAGAACAATTCCTGTAATGCTTGATTTCGCAAAAGACATGGAAGAAGTTTGTCCAAATGCATGGTTCTTAAATTACTCCAATCCCATGGCAATGTTAACAGGTGCAATGTTAAAAGCCTCTTCAATTAAAACTGTAGGACTATGTCATAGCGTTCAAAAATGTGTACCTGACCTTCTAAAATCTCTTGATATAGGGGTTAATGCAGAAGATTCACAGTGGAAAATTGCGGGCATTAACCATCAAGCTTGGCTTTTAGAAGTTACGAAAAACGGTAAAGACCTTTACCCTGCCATAAAGGCAAAAGCCTTGGAAATGCAGTTGCAAGGTAAACATTCTGATATGGTTAGGTATGAAATGATGCTTAACTTTGGATATTATATTACTGAATCCAGTGAACATGCAGCTGAATACCTTCCATATTTTATCAAAAGTAAATACCCTGAGCTAATTGAATCTTTTAATATACCCTTGGATGAATATCCAAGAAGATGTATAGATCAGATTGAAAACTGGAAAAAGATGCGTAAAGATATGGTAGAAGATAAGAACCTACAACACACAAGGACTCATGAATATGCTTCTTATATAATGGAAGCTATGGAAACTGGCATCCCATATAAAATTGGTGGAAATGTATTAAATACCGGACTTATAACAAATTTACCCAATGAGGCAATTGTTGAAGTTCCTTGCCTAATTGACAAAAGTGGAGTGACACCTACATATGTTGGTAAACTTCCACAGCAGCTTGCAGCATTAAATAGAACAAATATAAATCCTCAGCTTTTGACTATAGAAGCTGCACTTACAAATAAACGAGAATTAATTTATATGGCTGCAATGCTTGATCCTCATACATCTGCAGAGCTTTCAATAGATAATATAAAATCTATGTGTGATGATCTTATCGAAGCACATGGAGATTGGTTACCAAAATATAAATAGAAAATAACTATCTAGACTATAACATTATTTTAAGTCATAATAGTATAAGTAGCTTAGATATAATTCATTATATCTAAGCTACAAAATAAAGCTATTCATAGGAGGATTTATATTATTATGAAGATGTTATCAGGATATTTTAAAAATGATGATGAAAATGTTTTAAATACACAATATGATATAGCCATTAATAGTTGTGGAAGATATGAACTTATTAACCGAAAACAGTTTAAAACCCATAGACCCGGAAGAGAGGATTTTCAGTTATTATATGTAGCTAAGGGTAAAGGGATTTTCACTTTTAATGGAGAAGAAAATGAAGTTGATGAAGGCACTATAGTTCTGTATTTACCTGGTGAAAACCAATACTATTACTACAACAATGA
>Ga0209125_1000625_pt1 | contig 42606 bp, 35 predicted proteins | sample BarGraIncub1131A_FD_184503 | JGI IMG/M metagenome (GOLD analysis project Ga0209125, IMG submission 184503) | Arctic peat soil microbial communities from Barrow, Alaska - Barrow Graham LP Incubations 11-31A (SPAdes) (version 2) | ecosystem: Environmental > Terrestrial > Soil > Wetlands > Peat... | reverse complement strand
TGAATAGGAAGCATCATATTCGGGCGCCCCATCTGTGCCAGAACAGAGCCGTCTTTCAGGCGAACCATAGAATGAACGATGCTCTGCGGATGCACAACAACCGTTATCTGGTCGACTGGTACGTCAAAAAGCCAGCCGGCCTCTATTACTTCGAGACCCTTATTCATCATCGAGGCCGAATCAATCGTAATTTTGCCGCCCATCTTCCATGTAGGATGGGACAAGGCTTCCTTCACAGTCACTTTTCGCAGCTGTTCCTTTGAAAAGCCGCGGAAAGGTCCCCCGGATGCCGTCAGAAGGATTCTGTCGAGGCTGCCGGACGGCTGTCCCCACAGGCACTGCCAGATGGCAGAATGCTCACTGTCAACCGGGAGGAGTTTCCCGAATTTTGCTTTGATTTTCGGTATGACAATGGAACCCCCGGCAACGAGCGTCTCTTTATTGGCAAGAGCGATATCCTTCCCGGCGTCAATTGCAGCAACAACAGGATTCAGGCCCTTTACGCCGACCATCGCTGCCACGACCATTTCCGCTTCAGGAAGCGCTGCGCAAAGCCGATTGCCTTCATCACCCCAGAAAACGGATGTTTTCTCGCCGGACTCTCCCAATCTTTTCTTAAGGAGAAGCGCATCCTTTTCATCAGCAACACTGGCAATCACCGGATGGAATTCCCTGATTTGTTCTTCTAACTTTTCCACACGGGATCCGCATGACAAAGCTACAACTTTAAACCGTTCCGGAAACCCGCGAACGACTTCCAAAGTCTGGGATCCAATGGACCCTGTCGACCCTAAAATTGCGAGTCTTTTCATATATTTCTCCTTAGCTGAAACATAGAGCAAGTGCAAATGCTACGGGCAGTGTAAAGAAAGCACTGTCAAATCGATCCAGTAATCCACCGTGTCCCGGAAGAATCCTACCGAAATCCTTAATCCCAGCCCATCTTTTGATTGCGGAAGCCATCCAGTCCCCGAGCTGTGAGACGATCGAAAGAATAAATCCAACCAACGCAGCAAGAACCAAAAATGCGGTCCGTCCCATGGACGGGTCAATTATTTTATCCATACACAGCCAGAAAAAGAGAACCATGACGCCGGCGCATCCGATTGCTCCGCCGATACAGCCCTCCAATGTCTTCTTCGGACTAATGTGAGGCACTATCTTGTGCTTCCCGAAAAGGACTCCGGTAAAGTAGGCAAAAACATCTGATATCCACGGGGCAAAAAGACCGATAACTACAAAGTACCAGCCATGTGGAATGAAAAGCGCAGTAATGTTCGCACAAGCCAGCGGAAACGAGATATAAAGCTCGATACTTGAAGTTGCGATACCGTCACCGAATGCGTTTTCACCGGGTTGGAAAAGCACAATAATGATGACTGTGTTCATTGCCAGTAAAAGAATGGCAAGTGAATACGTTCCCAAAGCCAAAAGAGCAGAATGCGAATACAGACTGATCAGAACAGGTAGAATTGAAAAACTCGCTCCGACATAACTTAAGTATTGTCCCGGCTTCATACCTTTGGCCTGAACACACAGGATCATTTCTCTGCCGACGACAAGGGCAACTACCGCCCAAAGCACGGAAATAAAATAGGGAGAAAAGTATCCCGGAACGAAAAACGCTAAAATCGCAATAGTGAAAAAAACGCCGGTAATGACCCTCTGTTTCATATTCATTAAAGGAATCAGTCAAATATTTCCTATGAAAATTTTTGACGCTCCTCTCCTTTCCCTGCTGATGTTGCCCGAAAGTGCGTGAATTTATACCATTCTACGCTTTCTATAATAAACAAGCTACTTGTTTACCGGTTTTGACAAACCGCCGAAGCGCCTGTCCCTGCCGGTATAATCACGGAACGCTTCTGTCAGATCATCAAACCCGAAGTCCGGCCAAAGAGTATCCGACACCCAGAATTCCGCATACGCCGCTTCCCACACAAGAAAATTGGACATCCTCTGTTCTCCGCTCGGTCGTATCACAAGGTCCGGATCAGGAATATCCGGAATATACATATGACCGGACAGTGTAGTCTCAGATATATCCTTCGGAAAAATTTTGCCGTCGAGGACCTCCCGGGCAATTTTTTGACAGGCGTGCATAATTTCACGCCGCCCTCCGTAATTCATTGCGATGATCAGGTCCATACGATTCCGGTTAAGTGAATTCTTCTCAGCTTTTGCGCAAACCGCCCGTATCTCTTCCGGAAGACTATTGATATCCCCGGAAAACCGGACACGGATTCCTTCCTTTTCGAGTTCCGGGTCATAGCGCTCAAAAAACTCTACGAAAAGTTCCATAAGTGCATGAACCTCATCATCCGGTCTGGACCAGTTCTCCGTAGAAAACGCATAAACAGTGAGATAACGCACGCCGTAATAACCGCAGTTACGGCACAGTTCTTTTAGATTTTCAGCTCCGGCCCTGTGTCCGGCTGATCTTGGGAGATGCCTTTTCTGAGCCCACCGTCCGTTGCCGTCCATAATTACGCCCAGATGAACAGGAATCTTCAGTTGTTCTATCTGTTTGTCCGTTTCTGCGGCGGGCGGCAATTCTTTATGTCTTCGGGAAGAAATATTGGAAAACAATCCTGCAAGGAATTTTCCGTTGCCTTTTGATAAGATCATAATATATCTCCTTACAAAAACAACGGGCAAAAAAGCTCTACCCGCCGGAAAAGCATATGTCAGTCAGAGGAATCAGATATCCATAAGATCCTTTTCTTTTGCAGCTATCGTTTTCTCCGCTTCATGGATATAGATATCCGTAATTTTTTGAATTTCTTCTTCAAAATCTGCCATATCATCATCCGTGAGTTCCTTTTTCTTATGATACGCCCTAAAAGTTTCAATTCCGTCACGGCGAATGTTGCGGATGGCAACCTTAGCTTCTTCTTCGTATGAATGAACGCTTTTCACGAGTTCCTTACGTCTTTCCTGGGAAAGTATCGGGAATGAGAGACGAATCATTTTACCGTCGTTTCCGGGATTGATTCCCAAATCGGATGACATAATTGCCTTCTCTATACTTTTGAGAGTGGACGGATCCCACGGGATCAGAGTAATCATTCGAGGTTCAGGAACCTGAATATTGGCCACAGCGTTCAATGGTGTTTTAGCACCATAATAATCAATGAATATACGGTCCAATACATGTGGGTTTGCACGTCCTGCACGGATAGCATTCAGATTCTCAGTCAGGTTGGCAATCGTCTTTGACATTTTTTCTTCATAATGGTTGTACGTATCCTTAGTAATCGTCTGCATATGCTTGGCTCCTCCCTTTTTGAATCTATTTTACCAGAGTTCCTATTTTTTCGCCGTTGATAATACGAATAATATTTTCCGGATCCTGCATGGAAAACACCAGTATAGTTGTCTTGTTATCCCTGCAAAGAGCTGCAGCCGTTGCATCCATTACTTTGAGGTTAAGCTGGAGAATCTCATCGTGTGTAATGGTCTCATATTTACGCGCGTCCGGAAAGAGGTTGGGATCCTTGTCATAGACACCGTCTACCATAGTCGCCTTGCAGAAAACATCTGCCTCAATCTCTGCCGCACGCAGTGCGGCTCCCGTATCTGTCGAAAAGAAAGGGTTGCCTGTTCCACAGGCAAATATGACAATTCTGCCCTTTTCAAGATGCCGGATGGCACGTTTGCGAATATACGGTTCTGCCATCTGACGAATTTCAACCGCAGAAAGAACCCGGGTTACTGCACCAGCCTGTTCCATAGCGTCTGATAAAGCCAGCGCATTCATCATCGTAGCCAGCATGCCCATATGATCGCCGGTAACTCGATCCATACTTTCACTGGTTCTTCCTCTCCAGAAGTTTCCTCCTCCGACAACGACAGCAACCTGAACGCCCATATCAGAGACTCTCTTGATTGTAGCACTGATCTGATGGAGAACTATATCATCTATCCCCACCTTTTTTTCGCCTGCCAAAGCCTCGCCGCTGATTTTCAGAAGGATTCGCTTGTACACGGGTCCACTCATCTTTCTACCTCCATTGGTTCCGGTAACATACACCTTTAATACATTCTATCTTTTTCGATCCCTAAAAAAAAGCCGCCACGAAAAAATTCATGGCAGCTTCTTTATTTAACGCATTATTGCCATATCAATGAATCTGCTTCATGACTTCTTCAGCAAAATTCTCTTCCTTCTTAGCAATGCCTTCGCCCATTTCATAGCGGGTAAAGCGGCGAATCGCAACTTTCTCACCAATCATAGCGGTCATTTCCTTCTGAAGGATCTCTATTGTCTTGGAATCATCCTTGACGTATTCCTGCTCAAGAAGGCAATTCTCTTTATAGAACTTGGCAATGGATCCCTCAATGATACGATCAAGAATCTTCTCCGGCTTACCTTCATTCAAGGCTTTGTTACGGATAATTTCTGTCTCTTTATCAATCACGTCCTGAGGAACATCCTCGCGGGCTACCCAGCGCGGATTCGTTGCTGCAATCTGCATGGCAACATCACGGACAAAAGTTCTGTACTGAGTATTGTTTGCTGCAAAATCCGTCTCAATATTTACTTCAAGCAGAACGCCGATGCGTCCGCCGGCATGAATATAAGCGTCAACAATACCCTCGGAAGCAATGCGGCCTGCTTTTTTGGAAGCAGATGCGATTCCTTTTTCACGAAGCCATGCAACAGCTTCCTCAACATTACCGTCTTTCTCCTGAAGAGCTCTCTTGCAATCCATAATTCCAGAGCCCGTCATTTCGCGAAGTACTTTTACTTGTGCTGCTGTAATTTCTGCCATATATATCCTCCTGCATACCTGTTGTCATAAACAGGTTCTATTCATGTATCCGATTCACCTTAAGCCTCAACCGTCTCCGCTGCAACTTCTTCAACTGCAGCCGCTTCAATAACATTTTCTTCAACAGCAGCCGCCGGTGCAGCATCCCGTGTCCCAAAAGTCTCAGCCGTTACCGGTACTGCAGGAATATCAAGCTGTTCGCCCTGACGTGCTTCAATAACTGCATCCGCCATACGGCCGGCAATCAGCTTAACTGCACGAATTGCATCATCATTGCCGGGAATTACATAATCAATCTCTTCCGGGTCGCAGTTTGTATCGACAATAGCAACGAGAGGAATACCAAGTCTTCTTGCTTCGGCAACAGCCAGATGTTCTTTTCTTGTGTCAACAACAAAAATTGCTGACGGAAGACGTGTCATCGTCTGGATACCGCCAAGGTTTCTCTCTAGCTTTTCGAGTTCAAGTTTAAGTTTAGCAACTTCTTTCTTCGGACGCAGTTCAAAAGAACCATCAGTAGCCATTTTCTGAAGTTCGCTCATGCGGGCAATTCTCTTCTTGATTGTTGTGAAGTTAGTGAGTGTTCCGCCGAGCCAGCGATTGTTGATGAAATACATTCCGCAACGAACAGCTTCTTCAGCAATTGAATCCTGGGCCTGCTTCTTTGTTCCTACAAAAAGTACCGTGCCGCCGTCCATAGCGATCTGGCGTACAAACATATACGCATCATCAGCCTTACGAACAGTCTTCTGCAGATCAATGATATGAATACCATTGCGCTCCGTATAGATGTACTCAGACATCTTCGGATTCCATCTGCGGGTCTGGTGTCCAAAATGCACACCTGCTTCGAGTAACTGTTTCATTGAAATAACTGGCATAAAATTTCCTCCTGTTTTCTTCCATAGGGTGCACACCTTGATTTCAAGGCACACGAGAAATCCCCCATGTGTTTAATTAACCTCTAAAATATTACCATTATGTGCAAAGAAAGGCAAGCTATCGTTTTTGCATTGTTTTTGCATAATTTTTCCAATGTTTTTGCACAATCATATCAGTATCTCAAGAGAATAATTCGTAGAATCACGAACATCCTGTCTGAAAGTCGTGCTAGAATGTTTGTAGTCATTGTACAAATCACACATGGAGGAATCAGACATGTCAGTCAGCAATACTGTTCTTACAAAAGACGAAAAAGAATCCATTCTATCAGTTCTTACGGATCTTATAGCCATTAAGAGCGTAAAAGGCAAGCCTGCAGCATCTGCACCTTACGGTAAAGAAACGCTGGAGGCGCTTCTTTACATGCTCAATCTTGGTAAAAGCTACGGGTTTTCCGTCAAAAATCTCGACGGCCGGGCAGGTTACATAGAATGGGGCTCCGGCGACAAAATGCTTGGTCTTTTATGCCATCTCGATATCGTTCCGGCAGGCGAGGGCTGGAAGGAAGATCCGTTTACTCTACGGCGCGAAAATGGTTGGCTGACCGGGCGAGGGATCAATGACGACAAAGGTCCCGCTGTTACAATATTTTATGCAATGCTGCGTCTCAAAAACGAAGGATATGTTCCTCCCTGCAGGATTCGTCTAATACTCGGACTTGATGAAGAATGCGGATCTTCCTGTATGGAGCACTACAAATTAGTAGAAGAACTTCCAACCTGCGGTTTTACTCCTGATGCAGATTTTCCGGCCATCTTCGCAGAGAAAGGAATACTCCAGCTTTCTGTGACGGGACCTTTATCAGCAGGACTAATCGTATTCGCCGGAGAAAGACCCAATATGGTTCCTGCCCGCTGCGAGATTACGATCAAAGACACGCAGGAAAAAATCGAAGGTCTTGGCATCCCGGTTCATGCTTCCAAGCCTCATCTGGGGAAAAACGCTATATATGAAGCCCTTAGCGCCCTTCCGCAATCAATACTCGGCACAGAACCGCTCCCGGCATTCTTTATGAAGTACATTGGCAAAGACACTACCGGACAATTCCTGCTTTCCGTACATCCAGATGATATCTCAGGAACGCTTACATTGAATGCGGGGATACTGCAGATGAACGACAGCAAATCGGAATTAGTTTTAGATATCCGTTATCCGATTACAGCAAATGCCGAATCCATTGTCTCGGAAATCAGCGGGAAAGCCTCCGAATTCGGACTCAGGGTTGACACCCTAAGTCACCAGAAGCCTTTATACCGGGACCCACAGGAACCGTTAATCCAAACACTTCTGTGTGTTTATGAAAAATACGTACGACTGGCGCCCTACGATTCTTCTACCGATGCGGATCTTCATAAGAAAGCTCTCCAGATACCGTCAGCCCCGATAGCGATCGGCGGCGGAACATATGCGAGGACGATGCCGGGGCTTGTTGCATTTGGTCCGGCTTTTCCATGGGAAAAAGACCAGGCACACCAGATTGATGAATCCGTATGTGAGGACACGATGTATTTGCTGGTGCAATTGTATCAGGATGCAATTTCTGCTCTGTGCGAAAATATATGAAATTAATCGAATATGCTTATAGGAATCTTCGTATTGTAGTAACACTTGAGGTTATAAACGAACCCTGCACTACCTGACGATGACTGCTGGATGCATGAACAATTGCTCCGCCTCCTATATAAATCGCCACATGATCGACAACACCGTCACCAGAGTAGTCGTAGCAGATCACATCACCAACTTGAATTTCCTCGGCACTGACAGATGTTCCCTGCCCTGCTATTGAGTTTGACTGATGCGGGAGAGATATTCCATAGTAATTGCTGAATATGTATGAAACATACCCGGAGCAGTCCATCCCGCTCGTTGAGCCGCCTGTATATACATAAGGAACACCAATAAATGACTGGCAATAAGAGACAAAATCGGTGGAACCAGGCGCTGCAGGCGTTACTGACATATCCGGAGCAGGCGCCGAGTCTGTAGATGGTACTGCAGATGTCGAAGGTACTGCAGATGTCGAAGGTGCTGCAGATGTCGAAGGTGCTGCAGATGTCGAAGGTGCTGCAGATGTCGAAGGTACTGCAGCTGTCGAAGGTGTTTCTGCCTGCGGCGATTCGGAGGTGACAAGCTTGACAAGTACAAACGTACCCTTTACAGTCTTATACCAACCATTGCTTGTTTTAGCAGTAATCTCAATGGCCGATCCTACGGAAAGGGTTTTTATTACCTCATAGTCGGTGCCCGGGCCAGAACGTACATTAAGCTCTCCAACAGCATAAACCGTACCGGAAGTATCTTTTTCAGTGACAGCAGGCTTAGGCGTCGGAGTAGGAGTTGGTGTCGGTGTCGGTGTCGGTGTTGCTATAAATTCAGTGGAAAGAAAACTTGTGAGAACAAAACCCTGACTTCCGTCATCAAGTAGAATTTTGGACCAGAAAGAACCAAGTCCAACGCGTGTTGCCATGTTTGAATATGCAATCGTTGCAACCAACTCACCGCCGGCACTTGGAATTGAGCGAACATTAACACCGCTTGTATTAATATAAACAATTGTATTATCGGTTGTAAACTGGGAAGGATCCAGTAATTCAACCGGTATACCTGCGTCTGTCGTGTGTTCCGTAATTGCATATGTATTCTGCTCTATCGTTAATGCTATTGCGGAAGTATCTGCCGCTGCGGACGTTGCCGTTGCTGCCGCAGAATCAGCGGCTACTTCAGGCAAAGCATCATTATTTCGATCTGTAAGTTCATCCATCTGAACGGATACAGGCAGTAAATCAGTTGACTTCGTATTTACCGTTGAGGGAACCTGAAGGAAAACTTCAGACGAAGATCCTGAGGTAAAAAATGGAATAGAAACTATCACTACGAGCGAACCCACCACAGAAGCCATTCCTCTATAAAATGTCCACCTCGACGGGCGATACTTCACAACACTTTTTGAAATCATTTTCAGCTTATTTGGCTTCTTCACACACGACCTCCAATGTTACGGATTAGCTCATTCTATACAATCACATATCCGTTGTCAAATAGATTGAAAATGACCTATTGCTTGCCCTTATTATATTGCATTTATTCAGCTTCGAAAACCCCTGTCGCCTAAATGTAATATTTGTTCTTTTTGCGGATAAATATTTTTCGCCGTAAGTCACTACAAAATGTTGCGTTTGTAGATTTACAAACGCGAAGAGTCCTTGGCGCCTAGAGCAAAATAGTTATATTTTGTGAATCAAAGCATTTTCAAAATCGAGAAAAAAAGAGGCGGTTTTGTCCTCCGTTATGGAGACAAAACCACCTCTACTGTTAACATAATGTAATGAATCGCTTAATACTCAGTGATGGCCGCAGTTTATTCAACAATGGTTTTTTCAGCAGGTACTTCGGCCGTTGTCTCCTTGACAACTTCAGCTGGTGTCTCAATGACTACTTCGGCAGGTGTCTCGACGACTACTTCAGCAGGTGTCTCGACTACTGCTTCGGCAGGTGTCTCGACTACTGCTTCGGCAGGTGTCTCGACTACTACTTCGGCAGGTGCTTGAGCAGGTTTCTCTGCAATTACTTCAGCAGGCTTTTCTGCGACAACTTCAGCTGCAGTATCAGGATCTATCGGCTCAACTTCCTTGATGCTGATGCTGATGCGCCTTGCAGAGTTATTCACTTCAAGAACTCGGGCGTCAACCTCCATACCTTCGCTGAGTACATCATCCGGCTTGTTCAGGCGGACATTAGAGATCTGGGATACATGGCATAATGCGTCAAGACCAGGCTCAAGCTCTACAAAAGCGCCGAACTGGAACATACGTACTACTTTACCATGAACGATTGATCCGATCGGGAATCTCTCTTCTATATCATGATAAGGATCATCTTCAGGCTTCTTGTATCCGAGAGAAATACGCTTCTTCTCAGGATCGAAATCCTTAACGAAGACGGAAATCGTCTGTCCTACCTGAACTACTTCAGAAGGATGACGGATGCGGTTCCATGAAAGCTCGGATACGTGAACGAGACCGTCAACACCGCCAATATCAACAAAAGCGCCGAAATCGGTAAGGCTTCTGACTATTCCGTCATAACGGGCGCCAACCTGAATTGTGCCCCATACTTCTTCAGCCTTTGCACGACGCTGCGTATTAAGCAGGGACCTGCGGGATCCCGATACACGCAGACGGCGCTTGTCAGGATCATATTGTGTAATAAGAATCTGAATTGTTTTACCCTTATAGGAATCAAGATCATCAACTGCAGCCATTTCAAGCTGTGTGCGGTGAATATAAATATCAACACCGCCAAAAGTTGCAATAACGCCGTCTTTGACAACGTTAGTGACCTTAACCGTTACAGGGGTCTTATTCTCGTAGGCATCTTCAATCTGCGTCTTGTACTTGCCAAAATCAACATGTGCCTTGGAGAGTAAAATCTCCTTGCCCATGTCGGAGTTACGGACGCTGCGTACATACACTTCGATTTCGAGGTGTTCTGCAATAGCAGCATCCAGGTCAAAATCCGGATCATTGGCGAATTCATGACGAGGAATCCTTCCTTCAGACTTGTCATGGACGTCGACATACACATACTCGTTATCAGCTGATGTAATAGCTCCCTTCACAGTTGCATTTTTCCTCAGCTGTGGGATGCTGTCGATGTAGTCTCCAAAATTAATGTCCATTGGTTCCTGATTTGCCATGGCTTCGTTCTCACTCATTGTTCGGATAACCTCCCTGATTATGCATTCTGGCGTTGACGCACCTGCGGTAATTCCTACAGTAACATTCTCTGATGAGAGATTGATTCCTGAAAGTAAATCAGCGAGATCACTCGCATCACCTATCAGATACGTTTCAGCACAATGACTCTTGCAGATTTCGTAAAGCTTCATTGTATTAGAACTGCCTTTTGACCCTATGACAAACATATAGTCTGACGAGGCAGCTAATTCGTGTGCTTCTCTTTGTCTGTTTACAGTCGTACTACATATTGTATCAAAAATCTGGTCGTTTGCAATTTTATTCTTTATATTTTCACGTATTTTCTCAAATTCTTCAGCAGAAAAAGTAGTTTGGGAGACAAGAATGCTGTCTTGGTGATCAAAATGAATATCTTCAAGTTCCTTTTCACTGCTTATGACACATACTTCACCGCTGCATTCGCCGCAGATTCCGGTAACTTCGGGATGACCTTTAGCACCTGTGATGATTATTTGCTTCCCTTCCTGGTCCGCACGTCTGACAATTCGATGTATCTTTTCGACATACGGACAAGTACAGTCGATTACATCACAGCCCTTCGTCAAAAGTACTTCCCTGATTTCAGGTGATATACCGTGTGCACGGATAAGTACTGTACTGTCAGAAGATATATCTGAAGCTTCATTTGCTAAAATTATACCTTTGGAAAGCAGGTCGGATACAACATATTCATTATGTGTTATTGCTCCCAGCATATAAGTCGGCATTTTGCGTTCGGAATTGGAAAGACACTCATATGCTGCTTTAACAGCATGATCAACCCCAAAGCAAAAACCGGAAGATTTTGCCATTGTCAAACGCATATCAGGTCTCCTCTGAAGAATTGGCCGAAGTCATCCGGTCAGCCGGCAGGTACTTCAGCAGTTCCTGAAGTGTCTGCTCCTGAGTATTTCGTGTCGTATCAATTTCGACCGCATCCGGCATTTTGGTCAGCGGTGCAAACGCACGGGTGGAATCCTGATTATCTCTATAGCGGATATCTGCCAGGACTTCTTCATATGTCTGTGTATAAATACCGCGCAGTGCAAGTTCTTCCAGTCTTCTTTTAGCGCGTTCTTCCGGATCCGCTGTCAAAAAGAACTTATACCGGGCATTTGGGAGTACATATGATCCAATGTCGCGTCCGTCAAGAACGACACTTCTGGTACCGGCAATTTCCTGCTGCATAGCAACCATTTTGAGTCGAACGGCAGGTATACTTGAAATATCCGAAGCAGCCACAGAAATATCCGGTTTCCGGATATCCTCCGATACATCTTTTCCATCAAGAAAAATACGCTGGTGTCCTTCTTCAAAACGAATATCTATATTGAGCGTTTCCAGCATTTTGCCGACAAGCAGTTCATCCTTCGGAGAAATTCCCGACCGGATGGCCTGCAATCCGCAGGCACGATACATCGCGCCTGTATCAAGATATAGAATGCCCAATTTTCGGGAAACAGCCTTTGCAAGGGTGCTTTTACCGGAACCCGACGGGCCGTCAATTGCAATTTGAAGACAGGTCATAGAGACTCCTTTCAGATCGCTCGATGACCGAGTCCGACCGCTATTTCATTAAGGTGTAAAAGACCGATGCCAAAGAAGCAGCACACTGCAATATGGTCGCCCAACCGGGCGATACCGATTTTGCCGCCGACATTGAGGCCGATGGCCTTCGATGTTATTTGTGAAATTGCTTCACGGGCGGCTCCTGCAAGGGCTCCCTCTTCGTTGTGGGTTTCGCCGATTAACCCTTCACGCTTTGCAGCGACAACTGTACGTTCAATGATTTTTGAAACAGAGGAAATGAACTCTCCCCCAAAATCAGCCGCAGCAACCTGAATCTGCTCAGCACGGTATTTCTCCTTCAAATCATGTTCCTCTTCTCTGGTATTGGTAAGAGCTATCTTAATCGCTGCCGATGCAGCTAACTTACTGTTTGCAATTACATCTTTCATTTCAGTTAATTGTCCTTTTGCTCCAAACGAGCCTAATGATATTTATCAGATTATCAGATCGCTTTTTCTGTCTTCGCCTTTGTCATAGACCTTGTATTCGTCCCATAAATTCTCAAGGGCTTCAAAAGTCTGCTCAATGTGGTCCCGTTTACGCATACCCAGAGCAACAATCAAAGCGTTAATAACAGACAGGGGAGCTACAAGGGAATCCACAAAAGATGCCATGTCAGATGTTGCAAAAAGTGCTACATCAGCCTGATGTGCCAGCGGTGTATCTGCTTTGTCGGTTATCGCAACGACAGTTGCACCTCTCTGCCTCGCGTACTGCATGGATTGAATAGTACGCATAGAATAGCGGGGAAAGCTTATTCCGATCAGCACATCTCCCGGACCTATAGGAAGAATTTGTTCAAAAACCTCATTGGCACTATTGCTGTGAATATGCCGTACATCATCAAAAAGCAGTGTAAAGTAAAAATGTATGAAAGAGGAAAGCGGTGCGGAACTTCTAAGTCCCATAACGAAAATGCGCTTTGCTGCAAGTATTGTCTCCACCGCTTTGCTGAAAGCCAATGCATCAATATTATCATGCGTGGTTTTGAGGTTATCGATATCTGTCTGCAAAATGGAGCTGAGAACCTGTGCATCATTTGTATACCGTCTTGAAGCATTGAGCCGCTGGACTGAAGTAAGCTTTACTTTAAGTTCTTCCTGAAGAAGATGCTGGAAATGGGGATATCCTTCGTAGCCGAGTTCCATTGTAAACCGGACAACGGTTGATTCGCTGACCCCCGCTTCTTCTCCGATTTTGGCTGCAGTCATATAGGCGGCTCTCTCGTAATCCGACAGGATGAATCGCGCTATCGCTTTCTGTCCTTTGCTCATTTTGGGCATTTCCGATTCAATATTTTCGACCAGGTTCGAATGTTTCATATCATGATTCTCTGCATCTTTTTGCTGCATTTTCATGCTCCTCCGAATAAATATCAAAGTGTTTATTACTTATATTATACATGAAAAAAACACAAAAAATGAAAGCTTCCCGAAGAAAACTTTCATTTTTCAGATACTTGACATCAAATTATTCAAACAGGCTGATACGCCTGTTCAATGCTTCCAACTAGATCATCCATCTTATGCAGGGCTTCCTGTCTTTGTATAAAAAACTTTTCTGCGACCTGCGGAAACATCGCCCATGTCAGAACGTCCTCAGGCTGCTCCATATACTGCGCCATCTGTGCCTTTACCTTTTCAAGTTCCGGTTCGATGAAATCGGCCGGTCTTGCAGTAATCTGTTTTTCATCACCAAGAATCTTTTTAATGATTTCCTCAGAAATCGGAGCCGGAGTTTTGCCATATTCACCCTTGACTACAGCCTTGGATTCCTTGGGAACCATTTTGTATCTCTCTCCGGTAACTACATTCATGACAGCCTGCGTACCGACAATCTGTGAGGAAGGCGTAACAAGAGGCGGAAATCCGAAATCTTCCCGGACACGGGGAACCTCTGTCAGTACCTCCATGAGCTTATCTGATTTTCCCGCCTGCTTCAGTTGGGACACAAGATTGCTGAGCATGCCGCCGGGAACCTGGTACTTGAGCGCATTTACATCGACGCCCAAAACCTTTGTGTCGATAAGACCGGAAGCAATCCACTTTTCACGTATTGTCGTCGCATAAGCAGAAATGTCCGATAAAAGATCAAGATCGAGACCTGTGTCGTACTGCGTACCGCGAAGAGTTGCAACCAGCGGCTCCGTCGGCGGCTGGGATGTGCCCATAGCCAGCGGGGAGAGCGCACAGTCAACAATATCAACACCGGCTTCAATTGCTTTGAGATATGTCATGGATGCAACTCCTGATGTATAGTGGGAGTGCAGTTCAACGGGAAGCCTGGTAGCTTTTTTGATTGTAGAAATCAAAGAATAGGCTTCATACGGAAGTAACAGACCTGCCATATCCTTTATACAGATGGAATCTGCACCCATCTCTTCAAGACGCCTGGCATCTGCTGCAAACTTCTCATTCGTGTGATAGGGACTCGTCGTATAGGCAATAGCTGCCTGCGCATGGCCGCCTTCCCTCTTACAGGCCTTCATTGCCTGCTCGATATTACGATAATCGTTCAGAGCATCAAAAATACGGATAATGTCTATACCGTTGGCTACCGATCTTTCTACAAAAGAGTTGACAACATCATCGGCGTAGTGTTTATAGCCGAGAAGGTTCTGTCCGCGAAGAAGCATCTGAAGCTTGGTATTCGGGCAGGCCGCACGAATCTTACGAAGTCGTACCCATGGGTCTTCACCCAGGAACCGTACACATGCATCAAAAGTAGCACCGCCCCAACATTCAAGGGCGTTGTATCCGACCTTGTCGAGATCGGCAAGCATCGGCTGCATTTCCTCAAACGTCATACGCGTTGCAGCCAGTGACTGGTGCGCATCACGGAGAATTGTTTCAGTAATCTTTACCATATTGTCCTCCCTCGCCCAAATCAGGCAAACGCAACCAGGGTATCGCCGGCATTTACCGTCGATCCCTTCTGAACATAAATCCCGGAAATAGTGCCGTCAATATGTGCTACAATTTCGTTCTCCATTTTCATAGCTTCCAAAACGAGAAGAATATCACCGCGTTTGACAGCCTGTCCGACAGATGCCGCTACAGAAAGAATCGTACCGGGCATGGGTGCCCGGAGTATTTCGCCTTTAATATCCGCCGGGGCTGAAATCGGTTTGTCTGCAGAATCCTGCGGAGCCGGCTGAGCTGCGGCTGTTTCGGGAGCCGCAGCAGCTGCAGGGGCAGAGGCCGGTGCGGTCCGGACATTTGAAGGAGCGCCTGATGCAGCATCCTCAACTTCTACTTCATATGATTTACCGTCAACTGAAATCCTATATTTTTTAAGCATTTTTTCTTCCTCCATCTTTCAAAGACGTTATTCCTTTTCAACCAGTGGATATGCACACAAAAGTATGTCCAGGGAACTTATAAGACGAGGACGCGTAGTTGACGGAAGAATCAGTTCATCAATCTGTCCATATCCCGCAGCAACTTCCGGATTGGAAATTTCGTTCTCGTATGCCATAACTTTTTCTTCACGGGCAGCAATTGGATCTTTGCTCCCTGCGATGTCGTCCCTGTAAAGAATATTAGCCGCAGTATCGGCAGTCATAATAGCTACCTGAGCTGTAGGCCAGGCAAAAACCATATCAGCCCCCAGCATTTTGCTGTTCATAACAAGATATGCCGTACCAATTGCTTTTCCCACAAGGACTCCGACCCGCGGTACATCCGACTCGGAAAAAGCACTGATAAGATCGCTGGCAGCTTCCAAAATACATGTTTTCTCGATGTCGGCACCTATTTCAAACCCTTCCGCATCCGTAAAAGTGACCAGTGGAATCATGAAAGCTGTGCAGAAGCGAACAAATTTGGCTGCCTTTTTTGCACCAGCCTCTGTCAGACGAGGTGCTGCATTGCCTACCAAACCAACCGTAATTCCGTCAAGCCTGGCAAATGCGACAACTATATCTGTACCATATCCTTCGGATATTTCAATAAATGCCTGCATATCCGAGATTTCTGCAAAGACATCCCTTATCGGTAATCCATTTTTGTCGATTTCCGAAGCTAAATCATTGAGCTTTTCACTTGTACGGTTCGCATCATCCTCAGAGAAAGCATCACGTGTAAATGTAAGTGTATCGCCGGATGCAACGGGAATATAGTCCATCAGTTCACGGATTTTGAGAAAACAGTCCTCTTCGTCAGCCAGAACAAACGATGCAAGACCGGTCTGTTTCTGATGAGATTCGGGTGTTCCGATATCGGAAGATTTTACTGTGCCGCCTGACAGCGCTGCAGTAACGGAAGGACTGTTCATGTACATGCCGGATACTTTGTCACAGAAAAAAATGAAATCACTTTTAGCGGCTGCAAGAGCCAGGCCACCTGGGCAGGGTCCCAAAATAGCACTCAGAAGCGGAATCTGTCCTTTGGCATCACTAAGAGCAGACAATATCGCTCCAAGTCCTTCCAAAGCCAGAACGCCTTCTTCAATACGGGCACCGCCTGAACTGTATAAAGCAATAAATGGTGATCCCGATGATACGGCCATCTCAATAACCTTAACAATCTTCATCGCATGTGCGCGCCCTATTGATCCGCCATACACATCCGGGTCCTGTGAAGCAGCAAAGACAAGGCGGCCGCCGACAGTACCATAACCGGTTACAACACCGTCCCCTTCAACCGGCGGCCTGTCAAAAACCGCTGAGAAAGGCCGGGATACCACTTTCTTGTCCAGACTAACAAAGCTGTCCGGGTCAAAAAGCGTCATCAAGCGTGAATAACAAAGTCTGTCTGAATCCATGCTGTCCTGATCTGCGGCTGATTTTATTGCAAAAGCAGCCATCTTTTCCGAAGAACCCAATCCAATCACCTCTTTCTAGTCTTTATGTGCAACACCGAAAACCAAGAAGGCAATATGCCTCTTATTTCGCTGAATTACCGGGAGGAAATGACCCGTCCGACAAGTGTTCCATCGAAAGCTGGCGGGTATCTTTCATACCGGCCGCTGTTTCCAGAGAATCTTCCAGATCGCGAATGGTTCCATACATCATAAGGTCCATTGCCGGCATTTCTGCGACGGACGCGATTCCGAATTCCATCAGGAATTGCTGTGTAGTCTCAAATATTGACGGCCTGCCGGGTGCGTCAAGCGTACCGCATTCCGTAATCCAGCCCCGGTCCAGAAGACGCGTAACAATACTGTCACTGCTGACTCCACGGACTGCCTCAACCTGTGCTCTGGTAACGGGCTGGTTATAGGCAATTACCGCAAGCGTCTCATATGTCGCCTGTGACATCGGAGGACGGCTTTTGGGTTGGAACATTCTCTCAAAGACAGCCTTCATCTGGGGCTTGGTACACATTACATATTCATTCTCAAGGCGGCGGACCAAAAGGCCGCCCCAGGGGTTATTCTCATAATCCGCAGTCATTTTTGTGAGAGTCCGATGAATTACATCCTGCTGAACTCCGGTAATCTCTTCCAAACGGCTGATACTGACCGGATCACCTGCAGCAAACAAAATAGCCTCCAGTGCAGCCGGAAGTTCCTGAATCGTAAGAGTGAAATCCGTCGTTGTTTCATCAGTCATTTTGTTTCTTCTCCTTCACTTCAGCTGAAGGTTCTATGTTGTCAATATGGAACTCCCTCAACGGGTGATCCTTAATTTCAGACAATAGAATAACATCGAAAGGCCTGTCCTGTACTGCAGAAATCTGATTGCCCCTCAATAATTCGAGTACGGCCAGGAAGCCGACGACTTTCTCTATTTTGGAGGTTCCAAGCGCCGGGAAAATTTCGTGAAAAAATATTTTCCCGTGTGAAACAAGATTTTGCCATACAAGCTTCATTTTATCACGAACTGAGACTTTATCGCGCTTTAATATATGGATAATTTTGGAGGAAAGATCCGCAAACCGCATCTCATTTCTAGCACAGACGACCGTAACAGCTTTTTCAAAATATTCAGGTTCAAATTCCTGAGGCAGATGTTTTATCGATATTCCGAGCGAAGCAGGCGTCGCCGGGAGTCTGCAGTTGCAGTGTGCAAATTTTTTGTAACGCAGACGCAGATCCATAGCAAGCATTTTACAGCGCCTGTATTGCAGAAGACGGATTACAAGTTCTTCCCTGGGATCATCTTCCTCAGCCGAAAGTATTGCTTTTCTGTCGGGAAGAAGCATTCGTGATTTAATATGGATTAGGGTTGCCGCCATTACAAGAAATTCCGATGCTACCTCCATGTCCAGCGTATCCATGTCCTTAAGGAACACCAGATACTGGTCAGTGATTTCCGCGATCGGAATATCATAAATATCAATATCGTTCTTTTCAATTAAATGGAAAAGCAAATCCAGGGGGCCTTCAAATTGCCTGATCTTCAGTTCAGGCAGCTGATGAATCGGCATACTTGATCACACTCCCCCTCTTGTTATTCATTCATATATACCAAAATAATTAAAGACCAATTTGAACGGCATTCCTGACAAGCTCCATAGTTGCCTCAGCCTTGACCGATGCCCTGTGTGATCCGTCCCTGATGATATCCGTAAGATATTTCTCATCCCGGAGAAGTTCCTGCCGCTTTTCATGGATCGGTGTATGGAATACAGCTATCTTCTCCTGAAGAAGGCGCTTGCATGCAACACATCCGATGCATCCGCCCCTGCATTGTTCTTCTATTTCCGGAACCATCTGTTCATTGAACACTTTGTGGAAAGCAAAAACCGTGCAGATCTCGGGATGTCCGGGATCATCTTTCCTGATGCGGGCCGGATCGGTAATCATACTCATAACTTTCTTTTTTACTTCGTCCGGGGTATCGGCAAAAGCAATTGTGTTGCCGTAGCTTTTACTCATTTTTCTGCCGTCAGTTCCTGGAAGAACTTTTGCCTTGGTCAGAAGGGGAAGCGGCTCAGGGAATACTTCTTTATTGTATATGAAGTTGAAACGACGTGCCATTTCACGGGTAATTTCAAGATGGGGAATCTGATCCTCCCCTACCGGAACAAAATCCGCACGGTAAATCAGAATATCAGCAGCCTGGAGCGCCGGATATCCAAGAAATCCATATGTTGTGATGTCCCTGTCTTTCAGGTTGGCCAGCTGGTCCTTATAAGTCGGACATCTCTCAAGCCATGACAACGGTGTGTTCATTGAAAGGATCAGATAGAGCTCAGCGTGCTGCTTTACTTCCGACTGCAGAAACAATGTGCTCTTCTTCGGATCAAGGCCGCTTGCCAGGAAATCCGCCATCAGGCTGATCGTGTTCTTCTTTAGGTCCTGCGTATCCGCATAACCCGTTGTAAGGGCGTGCCAGTCAGCAATAAAAAAATTGCATTCGTATTCATCCTGCAGCGACACCCAATTTTCAATGGCGCCGAAGTAGTTGCCCAAGTGAATATTTCCAGTTGGGCGTGATCCGGACAGTACAATCTTCTTTTGCATATATAGTGTGCCTCCAAATATTTCGTTGTGCAAAATCAAATTTATTACAGCAGCTTGCTGATTACGTTCGCCAGTGCATTGACCGGCGTCTCAATAATATATCTGAATGGGATTTCAATTGCATTAATAAGTATGCTGAGCGGGCTAAACCCGATAAAATTTCCGCCTACAATAAGCACAAGTAAAATGATACCGATATTACGCTCATACGCACCTAACTTCTGCCTGAATGAATATGGCAAAAAAGTCTCGACAAAGTGATACCCATCCAAAGGAGGGATTGGCAGCAGATTGAATGCCATGAGCATCAAATTGAAAAAATAAAACAGATAGAACAATTCACAAAAAACTCCAGCAAGATAACCTGAACTGCCAATCGTTTGAAAACTGCCAAAATATAAATCATACGAGTGCAGCAGTCCGGCTTTCGTAAAAGCAACACATAATATTGACAGGATTATGTAAGAAAGAAAAGCAATTGCAAAATTCGAAGTAACACCGGCAATACTTACCAATCTGATCGAGACAGACCTGTTTTTAAAACGGGTAAGTTTTCCGTAATTGACCGGTACGGGCTTGGCCCAGCCAAATCCGGCAATCAGCATCATCAATGTTCCAAAAGGATCCAGATGAGCCAATGGGTTGAGCGTGAGCCGGCCCTGCATCTTTGCCGTATCATCACCGAGTTTGTAAGCAACAAATCCATGCATGACTTCATGAATCGACAGGGAAAAGACAAGGACAATCGCAAGACTGCAGCCCAATATGACTAGCTGCGGACCAGATAATCCTGTTCTAAGGAGAATATATATCATACAATGCCTCCAACAACAATTTTTTCAACAGACAGTACGCAGATTTCCCCGTTAATGTCCCATTCACGTGGATTAAGACCTTCGCCTTCACAAATATGTGAAGCCAGTACTTCCTCCGCGATGAAGTCTTTATTAGCAGCAATAATCTCAGCAATGCGGTCATTACCGCTATAACAAAGGCTGATACGGTCCGTCACTTCAAATCCGGTTTCTTTACGCTGTGTCTGTACCTTTGAAATAACTTCACGGACAAAACCGTCTTCAATCAATTCATCGGTCAAAGTCGTATCCAGGGAGACGGTGTAATCGCGGTCCGCCTGTGTGGAAAGACCTTCCGGCTGAATATTTTCAACCAGCAGATCATCTGTCTCGAGAACTACTTCTTCTCCGTCAACCGTGATCGTGATGGAGCCGTTTTTGTGAAGGGCATCCATTGTCGCACGGCCGGGAAGGGCGGCAATCACGTCTTTGGCGGCGCCAAGCTTCGAACCGAGTTTCCTGCCGAGTGTACGCAGCTGAGGCTTGAAGCGGTAATCCATCAATTCTGCAGCATCCGAAAGATACACTAACTCACGGATGTTCAGTTCTTCCCTGATGATCCCTGCATATTCTTCCGTAAGGGTTTTGGGTGAAACAACATAGATCTTTGAAAGCGGCTGCCTGTTCTTAATCGCTGCGGTGTTACGGCATGCTCTTCCCATAAATACGATATGCTGTGCAACATCCATCTGCTCTTCCCTGTTCTGGTCGATCCAGGAACTATCTGAGACGGGGAAGCTGCACAGATGCACGGAGATCGGCGCATCAGGAAATGCACTGCGAACAAGATTCTGGTAGATCGATTCCGTAATGAACGGTACAAACGGTGCGGCAACACGGATAAAGGCCTCCAAAACCGTATAGAGAGTCATGTATGCGTTAATCTTGTCCTGGGTCATATCCTTACCCCAGTAACGTTCGCGGTTTCTTCTTACATACCAGTTGGACAGCTCATCGACAAAATCCTGCATCAGACGGCTTGATCCCGTGATGTCATAGCCCGTCATTCTCTCATCGACCTGTGCGATCAGCGTATGCAGACGGGACAGCACCCAGCGATCCATCGCAGGAAGAAGATTGATGTCAAGCTTATATTTCAAAGGGTCAAACCCGTCGATATTCGCATACATGATATAGAAGGCATATGTATTCCAGAGCGTCCCCATGAATTTGCGCTGACTTTCGGAAACAGTGCTGTCCGCGAACCGGCTAGGCAGCCATGGTGCATTGGCACTATAGAAATACCAGCGGGCTGCATCGGCGCCCTGCTTATTCAGGACATCCCACGGATCGACAACATTGCCCTTGTGCTTGCTCATTTTGATGCCGTCTTTATCCTGAACCAGTCCCATAACAATACAGTTCTCAAATGGCGCCTTATCGAAAAGCTGCGTGCCGATGGCCAGAAGTGAATAGAACCAACCCCGGGTTTGATCCAATGCCTCCGAAATATAGTTCGCCGGATAATGCTTTTCGAAAAACTCCTTGTTCTCAAATGGATAGTGGTATTGTGCAAAAGGCATGGCACCGGAATCAAACCAGCAGTCGATAACTTCGGATACGCGTGTCATCTGTCCGCCGCATTTTTCACAGCGGATATGTACCTGGTCAACATAGGGCTTATGCAGTTCAATATCATCGGGGCAGTCGAGAGACAAACTTTTAAGTTCTTCAATCGAACCGATACAATTCCGGTGTCCGCATTCACATTCCCATACAGGAAGAGGAGTTCCCCAGTAACGTTCACGGGAAATACCCCAGTCAACAACGTTATCCAGAAAATTACCCATACGTCCGTCCCTTATTGTCTCCGGATACCACTGCGCGGAACGGTTGTTCCTCATAAGGGCGTCATGTACTTTGGTCATGCCGATAAACCAGGACGACCTTGCATAATAGATAAGCGGAGTGTCACAGCGCCAGCAGAAAGGGTAGTCGTGCTCATACGGATGCTTTTTGATGAGTTTTCCGTCCCTGTTCAGTTTTTTGACAAGAAGCGGATCGGCGTCTTTGACAAAAAGACCTGCAAATTCTTCTGTTTCAGGCGGCAGTGTTCCGTCTTCCAGTACCAGTTGAACAAATGGCAGCTTGAAAGCCCGTCCTACACGCGCGTCGTCTTCACCGAATGCCGGAGCGATATGTACAATGCCGGTACCGTCATTCATCGTGACATAATCGTCTGCGCATACGCGGAAAGCTACAAGTTTGCTTTCCTCAACGGCCTTTGCAGCATACGGGAAAAGCGGTTCGTACTTCATTCCGACCATCTCTGTCCCGGTCTTCCTTGCAAGAATCGTAAAATTCTCAAAAAGTGTATTGGCAAGAACCCCAGCCATATAATAGCGTGTTTCGCGCTCTGTACCATCAAGGTCGTGCGGTACGGAAAGAAGAACATATTCTTCCTTTGGATTCACGCAAAGGCCTACATTGGACGGAAGCGTCCAGGGAGTCGTTGTCCATGCGGCAAAATAAGTGTCCTTCTCTCCTGCCACAGCAAAACGCACAAAAACGGAAGTCTCTTTTACATTTTTATATCCCTGCGCCACCTCGTGGCTCGAAAGGGATGTTCCGCATCTCGGGCAATATGGAACAATTTTATGCCCTTTGTAGAGCATGCCCTTTTCCCACATGGTTTTAAGAGCCCACCACTCGGACTCGATATAGCTGTTGTCATAGGTAACATAGGGATGCTCCATATCGGCCCAGAATCCGACACGTTCGGACATCTGCTCCCATTCATCCTTGTATTTCCAGACAGATTCCTTGCATTTTTTGATAAACGGTTCAACGCCATATTCTTCAATCTGCGGTTTGCCGTTGATTCCGAGCATTTTTTCGACTTCAAGCTCTACAGGAAGGCCATGCGTATCCCAGCCGGCCTTGAATTCAACATGTTCGCCCTTCATGGCATGAAATCGGGGAATAACATCCTTGATTACACGTGTCTTAATATGACCTATATGCGGCTTGCCATTTGCTGTCGGCGGACCATCATAAAGGGTAAAGGAAGGCGTGCCTTCCTTTTCGGGACGAATCGCCTTTTTATAAATATCATTCTCTTTCCAGAATGACAGGATTTCCATTTCACGATCGGCAAACTTCATGTCTGTCGCAACTTTTTTATACATGTTTCTTTCCTCTCTTACTGCAGGGGTGTATCAAATCGGTCTGAATAATTGACATGTGACACATATTCGCGCATATAACTACCCGAGTTGACTTTTTATTATATGAACGAGTGCATGCTGATGTCAACTGCGGTTCTCAATAATGAATGCCGCTTCAATGTCGGATGTGTGTATGGCGACCACGCTCGGATACATGTTTGCTGACTCTGTAAACGGATCCGGATACCCGTTTCTGTCTGAGCCCATATGGAGCCTGATCATTGCATATTCTTCATCAGTAAGCCTGATAAAACTCTGAATATAGAAACATGATTTTTCTCCATGTCCTACCGGAAAAGAGTCATGAACAGTCCAGACTTCCTTTTCAACCCAGTTCGCAACTTCACTGCCATAGGAATTGATTTTACTGCCTTCCCTGACATTTTTCTTTTCCATTACGTAAAAATTCACCTTGCACAAATCGTGCAAAAGGGCAGTAATAATGATAGTCTCCTTGCGGATTTCCAGCAAACCTGCGGCAACCTTACCTGAAAGCAGATCATAAACATTCAGGCTGTGCTGTGCAAGGCCGCCTTTACAGGCCAGATGATACTTTGTAGATGCCGGTGCCGCATAAAAATCAGTTTTCTGCTCAATCCAGTCAACAAGCCGTTCCATTCCCGGACGCGCTGTTGAAAGTAGAAGTTCCTTGATTTTTTCTTTGTTCTTAAGATACTCGGCTTCCGATAATTCGTAAGCCTTTTCCTGATCCTTACTCATATTTTTTCCTCTCCGACGCTGCATTCATTTTTGAATAAATTCCATGGGTCCTTTTGGGAAATCGGAAGTTCGAATGTCATTTTCTCTCCTGTTACCGGGTGGAAGAACGACAGGGAAAAGGCTTCAAGACAGATTTCACCCCGGTAAAAATTGTCGTCCGGACCATATTTCCTGTCTCCGACGACAGGAAACCCCGCATCGGAGAGCTGTGCCCTGATCTGGTGCGACCTGCCGGTGATAAGCTGTACTTCCAGAAGGGCAAGACGCATGGCACCATCCGGTCCTTCCCGCAAAGCGGCGCCCTTCCTTTTGTAAACAAGAACCGCTTCTCTTGCATTTTGGATGGAAGCATCAATCGAGTCCGTAGAAATAACAGTTACCTGATTTTTTGCTTCATCTTTTATTATAAAGGAACGAAGTGTCTCTTCTTCTTTGTCCGGCACCCCGCGGACTATGGCCCGGTATCTTTTATCCATTTTGCGTTCGCGAATCTGTGCACTGATTCTTGCGGCGCATTTACTTGTTTTGGCAAAAACCATAACACCGGAGACGGGGCGGTCCAGGCGATGCAGTAATCCGAGATATGCCTCACCGGGTTTATTGTATGTTTCACGCAGATATTTCTTCAGGAGCGACAGCATATCTGCTGCCCCTGAGATATCTGCCTGGGACAATACTCCGGCCGGTTTTACCGCAACAAGAACATGATTGTCTTCGTAAAGAATTACAGGAATATCCATCACCGGACCCCCGGCGTTCCCTGATCAGGCGTCCAACGGCCTGTGGCTCCGCATGGAAGGATCAGGTCCATCCTCGACGCCGGAAGTCCCAGCTCATCAGCTGCGGCTTGCCCTCCATGAGCCGGTTTGACCGCAAGTCTTAGAATGTTTTCAAGAACAAGAGCGGAAAGACCGGTCGTATAGGAATTAATAATAAAGAATAGAGGCTGTCCAGAAAGAAGTCCCGCACATTTTTGAACCAGAGGAAAAAGTGCGTCCTCGAGCTTCCACAGTTCACCGGATGGTCCTCTGCCGTAAGCGGGCGGATCCATGATAATCCCGTCATACGTTCTCTCCCTGCGAAGTTCGCGGTCAACAAACCGGCTGCAGTCTTCTGTGATAAACCGGATAAGGTGATCAGAAAGTCCGGAAGCATTGATATTTTCTTTGGCACGGGCAATCATTCCCTTGGATGCATCAACATGAACCACCTCGGCTGCACCGGCAATGGAACAGGCGAGCGTTGCCCCCCCTGTATAAGCAAAAAGATTCAAAATCCGGGGCTTTCGTCCCTGCTCCACAGCTTTTTGAATCAAATCGCCGCAGAAATCCCAGTTGACAGCCTGTTCCGGGAAAAGACCCGTATGCTTAAATCCGGTCGGTTCAATGATAAAAGTTAGCTTGCCGCCGACGGCCGGATATGAGATTTTCCATTTGGATGGAAAGGTACGTTCGGTCGACCAGTATCCGCCGCCGGTTTCGCTTCTATGATATAGACCATGGGGTTTGGGCCACCCCCCCCTTTTTTGCTCAGCTTCCATATCATTTTTCGGCCAGATGGCCTGCGGGTCCGGACGCTGAAGAAATACTTCTCCCCAACGCTCGTACTTTTCACCTTCACCTGCATACATCAGATCAAAATCAGACCATCGATCGGCAAGAAACATGCTGATACTCCTCAAAATACGAATCCTTCGACATATATCCAGTTATTATAACAAAAACTAATCATATTTCCAGAGACCCTTGTATATCAACACTTTCGGGGTGGGGATTCCATGGAAGTATTAGTTTCACACCTTTTCCACACCTATGTTTTTTTCAAAACTTGGAATGACCAACGACTTCAACTAGCGAATTATCACTCTGGGATCAGATTAACAAGCGCACTATTGGATTCTCGATCTTCACGAACCAGAAAAATAGTATTACAACAACATTTGACAACAGCTTCATAATTTCATTATGGATGCTTTTGCAGTATCCGGGAAAAATCGATAACTTTCATACATAAAGCAACTTTATGTAATCAATTTCAGTTCCGGCTAATGTGTAACGACTAACATTATAACTGTTTTGTATTATATGCAATCGTTCGTTTGCGGAATGAATATTGTTTGCTTTTTCGATACAATAAATTTCGACACAACAGGACCTCTTTCTGTAATTGTTATTTTTTCGAACTGAATAATGTCGCCTATCTCGACTTCAGGATTATTAGAAAACGCGAAAAATATACCGTTGGGGTACCATGCATTCGCAGCAAACCCAAATCCGTTCTTCAATTCATATACAATACCTAAATGGGAATCAAGCTCTTTGCCCATCTCTCTGTAATCAATAAAAAAATTTTTGAATTTACATCGAATTGTTGGATCTCTATCACCAATCATAAGAATTCTTTTCTTCAACGCATTATAATTTTTTGTTTTTCTAATTTGTATATTATAGGTAACCATCTTCTCAAAGACCCAACTAATCGCTTCAGGGTAAAATTCCAGATAGCACATTTCGCACAAGATTTTTGAAATTAAATCATATGTGTTATATGTTTTCTTTTCGGTTTTTTCAATTGTCATAAATGCTTCTTGGATAATTTCAAACTTATGCAAATAATTTCTTTGATCAATTAGTGATGTTTGTCGTATAAGAATGATTGATTTCCTTGCAAGAAATTCATCCCTAAGTTCGGAGCTCAAGTCATCAATTTTAACCTCTGACATGGTCGCATATGCATCATCAAATTGTTCAACTAATGAATATATTTTGGCTTTTTCTAGCTTTATAAAGAAATTACTATTATCAGATTTTTCAGCAAGTTCAAGTTGTTCTAACGCGTCACTACATTCATTTGCTTGAATAAGAAAACCAGCATATTGTGCTCTTACATAGAATTTTTCATGATCATCTCTGCATAATGACAAAGAAGTCTCATATTCATCTTTTGCTCTTGAAGCATCGATTTTAGCATATAGATACCCCGCAAATTTATAACATTCAAAGTAGTCTGGAGCGATTTTTTTTGCAAATTCAACTTTCTTTAATGCAGCTATCGAACCTTCTTTATCAGATATTTTAATTGATTCGCAGAGGTAATATGCTGCGATTATCCTAGTGATATCACCATTAAATGATGTAATGCATTTCACGCTAAATGGATTTTGAATAGTATGATTGGTAATTTCTTGTGCAAACCCACGCATTTTGTTGCGTTTATCAGTAAATGACGACAAACTAACTATTTTTTCGTTTGACAGAAAATCGAGCGCAAAGTCCTTAATGGATAGTGTTTTCTTTGCATCAAATTTTTCAAAACTAATGAAATCACACTTAATTAATTCATTAATTGCCTTTCTGATTTCCAAATCATCTTTATCATATTCCATATAAAACAATATTTCTGCGTATGATAAGTCTTGTTTGTTAAGAATAATCATATTAAGGATCTCTTTGGATGTTGGAGAAAATTTATCATAAACGTCCGACATACAGAAATTTATTACATCCTCTTTATGTTCAAGTATTTCATGCTCTGTTAGTCCAGAATTTAATCCTCTAACAAACCATTTGATTGCAAGTGGATTAGAATATAATTTACTCTGAGCAAGAGATAATTTTTCTTCTGTAGTATATATATGATTTAATCCATACAATTCAAGTAGTGCAGAAAAGTACTTATGAAGATCCTCTTCGTTCATTCCTTCTAACTTATATCGATGTTCAATCTCACCTAAACCTATTCTTGAAGTTATTAGTATCTTTCCGCCATTAGCGGTGAAATCATCCACAAAATCGCGTATTTCACTTGAATTTATTGTCTCAAGGTTATCCAGAACCAATAGGATTTTAAATTTCTTTGACAATTCAATGAGGTAATCATTTGCAGACATGGATTCTGGTTTTCCAACAAATTCGCCTAGCCGCTCGTACATTTGCGATACTGATAAAATCGAGTCGTTTATTCGAGAGAATTCAAATTTTGATAATTCACGAGTTTTAAACGATGACCAAAGAATTACTTCAAACTTCGACTCCGGGTCATCAAGAAGATCATATAATAGTTTAATGACAATAGCTGTTTTACCAACACCACCATTTCCTATTATACTTAAAACGTGAACATTAGGTCTAAATAGCTTGCCCTTGATTTCTCCGATTTCTCTTTGTCGGCCTATAAATGATGTCTCTTCAAAATCAACACTATCGGGTATATTTTCAATCACGCTCTCACTTTTTCTAAGCGACCACGGGGTTCTCAGTTCATCTGGTGATTGTAAAAGGATTTTAGTTTGCCTAACGGAAATCCAATCAACAAATGATATGAGTGACTCAATACAGTCAAAACATTCTTTAACTGTTGGATAATCAAAAAAATCAAGAAGGCGTGGGTGCATCACCTTATTTCTTATTGGTATTATCCGGCAAAAATGGCAGTTGATAAAATCTTTCTCATCCTTCTTCATTCCAAGTTTAGCAGGATTATTATTAATAATTTCAATATACCCCTGCAAGTCTAGACCACGTAGAATTGATTCAAGATCAGCTTTATCTTTGCAAACTGAACGTTGAACTAGTGATATGTCAATATCATTTAGTATTAGTTTTTCTGTAAGTGATTGTACAAGATCATTTTCGATTGAGTTAATCATTGCGTACATTTCTGCCCGTCTTTGAACTGATACTCCACCCATACTCAAGCCTCCTCGTTAACATTTTTACACGCTATTCCAATATAATGACTCGTCATCTACATATCGGCGACTTACCTCTTTTATGCCACCTTCGCATTCTCATTAATCCGCTCTATGACCCTCATAATCCCAGACCAGATCGTCACATCAGCAAAGACATCAGCTACACTTCCTCGATCGTTAAAGGGGCTTCCTGTAAGCACCCGGAGATCCTTCATCATTCCGTTCTTTACTATGTAGTCCACGATCTGCTTTACAAAGTAAGTTTGGCGAGGGTCAAGGCTAACATCGTTTAGGAATTGCGAGAAGGCTTCGTTGGCTGCCTGGATGTCCAGGCCAACGATAGAGCGTATAAGCTCGCCCAGCGGCATATCACCATATTCTTTCTCGTAGTCCTGTTTGCTGCCAAGTTCGCTCCAGAGGATTTTTTCTAGCTCGATAACGTCTGAAGGGCTGAGCGGCACATTGGTCTTGAGCTTTGTGATGGCTGGGTTATCCCGATGCTGACGTATATAGAAGTTGATTTTCTTTTTGTAGTTCTCTAGGTGGTTGCTGGATAGATCAGAATCATGGAAATCCATCTGATCAATTGTATCTGTGAAATTCGTATCGTATCGTATTTGAGGGTCGCTCGGTACATATTTCATCAGGTCCCGAAGTTCACTTCTTATTTTCTCGAATTCATTGATGCTGGCACCCTCAAGATAGTTGGTATGCAGCAGTATATTGAGGAAATCTCCCTGCGCTTTGATTGCAGGAATAGTACCAAGGCGTGTTAATGCGTTGATTTTGCCAAGGAGATCACGCATCCCTCTTCGGTTCTCTTTGCCAACGAGATAAGCCCGCTCTATCTGATACATCAGTGCATCGAATCGCACGGCGGATACATCATCAATATCGGGTTCGACAAGTGGAGCGATATGTTCAGCCATCTGCGTTGTATTTTCATAAGTCAGTGCCTGATAGGTAATCTCATGCGAAAAAAACTCAACATATTGCATATGCTGGCGAACAGCAAAGTTCTCCCTGTTAAGGCTATGCACTTTGTTCAACATATCCGAAACCAGACCTTTTCGGAAAACAATCAGATCATCTGTTTGATAGGCAAGATCTTGCAGTTTATATGCTATCTCGGTTTTGAGATTGAAAATCTGTTCAGAAAGCGATTTCGTTGATAATGCAGCTTGTCCATGCCCCGTTACACGGAAGAATTCAAAATTCCCGCAGAAGTCGAAAATATAGAATTCCTTTTTGTCATCACCATCAAGCAGTCCCGGGCAAAGACGCGTCCCACGCCCAATCATCTGCCAAAACTTCGCTTTACTCAGTACTTTTTTGAAGAATACAAGGTTCAATATTTCCGGTACATCTATTCCCGTATCAAGCATATCTACAGAGATAACAATCTGAGGCATCCCGTCGGCTTTAGAAAAGTCGTCGATAAGGGATTGTGCATAGTTGGTATAGTTGTCGATTACCCGACAATAGTTTGAAGGGTAGTGCGGGAACTCTTTGTTCCACACTTCAAATATCTTCTCTGCATGCAGATGATTCTTGGCAAAAATGACCGTCTTCCCGATTCGGTTGCCATAATCTATCTTGATTCCATGAGTAATCAGGGTATTGAGTACTTTGCTGATCGTATCATAATTAAATACCCATTCATTGAGTGCGGAGCCTCCGATAGATTCCGGTATTTCTCCTGTTTCTCCATCCGCAAATTTATCTTCGTATTCCTGTTTTTCCTCTTCGGAAAGCTGATCATAAGTGATTCCTGCTGAAATGAATCGAAGGTTTGTCTCGATCGACGAGTAGTCGACAAGGTATTGATCATCCACTGCCTGTTCCAGTTCATAGCCATAGGTCGGGACACCGGATTCCAACTCAAAAGTATCATAGGTATTCCTGTCAATATCATCTTTGGGTGTAGCAGTAAGACCCACAAGCAGGGCATCAAAATAGGTAAAGATATCCCTATATTTGTTGTAAATACTTCGGTGCGCCTCATCACAGATAATCAGGTCAAAGTGTCCACAGGTGAAGAGCTTATTTCCCTCTTCATCCTGGGTATTGTCGATGCAATTCATAATCGTCTGATATGTCGAAAAAACAGCTCGTGCCTGCGGATGTTCTTTATCTTCTGCAAGATTCGTGATCGAAAGATTCGGCAGCATATTGGCGAACGCGCGCTTTGCTTGAAGAACTAAGCTCGTGCGATCCGCAAGAAAAAGAACGTTTTTGACCCAACCATTCTGCATCAGGACATCCACAAGTCCGGCAACTGTACGTGTCTTTCCACTGCCGGTAGCCATCACCAGAAGCGCTTTACGGCGATTCTCCCGATCAAAGGTATAGCAGACATTTCTTATTGCTTCTTTTTGGTAATATCGGCCGGAGATATTGTCATCGACCCGCACATTATCCAAGTGCGAGCGCATTGTCATCTTATGGAATTCTTTCTCAAGGTCACGCTTTGAGTAGAAACTTGATACTCTTCTTTCTGGATAACCGTTCTTACCGTCGATCCACATGCGGGTTACAAAGCCATTCGTCATGTATATGATAGGTCGCTGTCCGAACTTCTTTTCCAGTAGATCTGCATAGAGCTTGGCCTGCTGACGTCCCACAGCAATATCGACGCTTGTCTTCTTTGCTTCAATTACGGCAAGGGGTCTTCCATCATCACCGAAAAGCACATAGTCCGCATATCCTACTTCGGATTTATTCGGCATACCGGGTAATTCATACTCTTCTATCCAGTTCTTATTTCTCTGCCATCCAGCATCAATCAATAGGACATCGATATACGCTTTACGCGTCACAGCTTCCGAAGGATTCAGCGGCACTAGTACAAAATTCTGAACCTGAATCTCTCTTCGAGCTGTGAGTTCAGCCTTCATAGATTCATTTTCTTTTTGTAGGTTGGCATATTCTGCAAGTATCACTTTCTGCTCAAGAGAAGGCTGTGCATTCGCTTTAGCTGCTTCCAGTTCTACGGCTATCTGTTCGTATTTATCAAGCCTCTCAAGGACATCCGAAGGCAACGCTTCTGCCTGTTCCGCCAAGGATGGATCAAACGACGTCTGCTGCATGTCTTTGCCATAACTGCAGGCTATAAAGTTCAAGAAAACATGTAGGTTCTGAAGAGCAAACAGAACCTGATCCTTACTCAGGTTCTTCGGTTGGTGAGTCGCAATATTTCCAAGCCTGCGAATGTAATCAAGTCGCCTCCAAGTATCAAGCGGAACAATCGCGCGGAACGCAGGTGTGTTGATAAGCGTTGAAAGTTTGTCTTCATAAGGCATTGTGAGGCCGCCATCGACGTCATACATCCACTTAACAGTGAACTCAATCGTAGTGCGGCAGCCAATCGCTGCAGAACCCAAACTGATATGAAAAACGCGCTCCGCTTCAATCGCCACATCGGTGAAAGAAGAAAATTGCGTCTCTTGTTTTAGAAAATCAAAATTAGATTTCATAAACACCTGCCAACAATCAATGTATATGATAGTATTTTAGCATGTTTATCACTTCAAGGTATTGAAATTGCTTAATATTAATAATATATCTTCTCTGAATATTTTGATGCCTTTGCTCCAGATTGGATACGGGTTTATGCTGGACTGAAGCGTATAGTCAATCTGGCTTATCATTCACACTTTTCGTTTTTGTTTTATTACCAAATGAAACAGCAAGAATTATGACAAGTAATATTTGCATCATCGGTAATCCTATATAATTAACCCATCTATTTGAAAACGAAGGTATTGCCAGACCAATTAATCCGAAGATTGCACTTAAAACACTAATTAAATGAACGACAAGAACCGCTTGCCGTTAAAGGTCTTAGAAAAAGCTGCAATTGTACCAATAATCCAACGCAACGATGCCCCAGAAATAAACTTACCAACTTTAATTTGATTTGACTCATTTGCACTAACATCAACCAATCCCGAGAAAGTGTTACTTCTTTGACTCTGAATATTAGATAAAATGTCATCATATTCATCTTTTAAACGAGAATCAGACTCTATTCTATCTTGATCATTAGTAGTCAGTAGCTCAAGCACATTAACTCGGTCATTCATCCTTCCATAATAGAAAAAATTGGCATCAATATATGGGTAAAGAACAAATATAGCTATCAGCAAAGAAAAAATGACCAAATAGAATCGCGGATTCTTGTAATTAACTTTAAAAATACCGGTAAAAATTTCAAATTATTTATTCATAAAATTGCTTGTCCTTTCTGTTCAAAACTATCGAGAAGAGTACTCATCCGAAAGCCTTTTGCATTAAAGCATTATGGCATTGCTCGAGTCTTTCTAGGCTCTGGTTCATTACAAATTTCGATTTGTCTACTTGTTGTACAAATGTGACAAATTGAGTTTGAATATCAAGAGGTGGTAGCATAATCCTTAATTTTTTCATCATAGATATTGAAAGATAAGCAACCGTAGACCCAGCTTGTAATCTGTCTATCTGCTTGCGAAAACCCTTCGTCGCGAACAAATAAGAGATATAAAAGGGTAATATTGATTTCTCTATTCTATACAGCCAACTTATCATACCGTCTTGAAAGTAAAAGCTATCTGTTTCTTTCACAATATAGCAAGCCCCTAATGTACCTCGAGAAGTTACCAAAATATCTCCAACAGCAGGAACTAGGTCTTGTGATTTCAATTCCTTATATCTTTCTACAGGTATAAATAAATTGCAATCCTCATTTCCTGTTTCAATTCGTTGCATCAAGTCTGAAATTCTTAAAAAAGGAATGCCTTCTGTTGTTTGTTCATTTTGGTAAAGTCTTTTGCTCGAACCAACCTTGCATAGCTCATCTAAATTGTAAACAGGCCATTGCTTAGTATTATCTTTTGGATCTCCAAACAGCTCAATAAATTGAGATTTAACCAATTGATCCATTTTTTCGAGTTGCTGCATTCGCAGCATGATCAGCTCACTTGCTTTGTGCAAAACTTCCGCGATTATCTTTTGATCCAATAGGGTTGGAAGAGGAATCCTAATTTTTGATAAACCAGAACCATTAAGAGCTTTTTGTGTTGCGCCAGTGCAGTTTTTATCTTTCTGTGAAAGAAAATAGATACTGTTTGTAAATGAAAACAGATACTCTGAAGTAATTTTTTCTTTAATAGGAGTCATGGCATAGAATCCCGTTGAATAAAGATAGTCAACATTTTCACTTGAAATGAGCAATGTTTTTTGTGTGTCTTTCATTTTTGCAAAAATAACATCACCCTCTGTTGTTACTAAATTGGCTCTCGATGGTCTGTTTCTATATGTAACGTCCTCAGTCGATGAAAAGTCGATTGTATCGGTATTTACTGCGCCTGTACTAATATATTTTTTAATTCCATTAAATGGTTCTAGCGACTTCCCTGTTGTACTCATACATCCAATCAACGGCTTAGAAATATACATCAAATCATACCCTCCAACTCTTTCAAGCCTTCAGTAATCTGTCTTTCGAGCTCATTAATCTCCGCTAATATTTCCTTTGGTTCCGGATATTTCACAGCTACATAATCTGTCTTCATGTACTTGTTAATCGAAAGATCGTAATCGTTGTCTATGATCTCTTTCTTGGGTACCAGAAAGCTCGAATCTGTCCGCACACGACTTTTTTCCAGATCAAGATTATGAAAACGGGCTACGATATCAGGGATATCGTTAGCCTGCGTTACAGCGCGCTTGTCATCAAGACTGAGGCCGTCTGCTTTCATGTCGTAGAACCATACGTTATCGGTGCCGCCGTGCCCAGTTTTGGTGAAGATGATTACGGCTGTTGAGACTCCGGCATATGGCTTAAAGACACCGCTTGGCATGGAGATAATTGCTTCTAGCCGGTTGTTTTCGATGATCTCTTTTCGGATCTCCTTATGTGCGTTGGATGATCCAAACATGACGCCATCCGGTACAATGGATGCGCAGCGGCCGCCGATCCGCAACATCCGAAGAAATAAGGCAAGAAATAGTATTTCCGTTTTTTTCGTTTTGGTGACTTTAAGCAGGTCAGGGGATACAATTTCATAATCGAGGCTGCCTTTGAAGGGAGGATTCGCGAGGATCATCGAGTATTTGTTGGTATCAGTATTCTGGTCGGATAAGCTGTCCCGATACTCAATATTGGGGTTCTCAACGCCATGGGTCATCATGTTCATAGCACCAATTCGAAGCATGGTTCTGTCCATATCATTACCGTAGAACATATCGTCATTGAAATGAGCTCTTTTCTTCGGGTCAAACAATATCTCTTCTTTGTGTTTTTCAAGAAGATACTTACTTGCTATGACAAGGAATCCGCTCGTTCCGCAGGCCGGGTCACAGATTGTCTCATCGGGAGACGGGTCAAGAAGTTCCACCATCATGCGAATAATATGACGAGGTGTCCGGAACTGACCGTTGGTACCTGCCGTTGAAAGCTTTGAGAGGAGATACTCGTATACATCGCCGCGAATATCTTTATTTTGGCTCATTAAAGAATCGTCATCAAGCATCGTGACAATCTTCTCCAGAAGGAGAGGAGTCTCAATCTTGAAATTAGCGTCTTTCATGTATTTGGAGTAGGCACTTTCCTTGTCTGCGTGAAGGTTTTTAATAAAAGGGAATACCTCTATCTGAACAACATCATACATTTTTTGTGCCGGATAATCATGGAACACAGACCACTTGATCTGTGGCTGATCAGTCGGAAACAGGCTCTGATAGGGGATATTCAGCATAACGCTTTCTTTGCTATGCGTTTTATCTGCTGCATCCAGATCACGAATAAACATAAGATAGGTAATCTGTTCAACAACATCAAGCGGGTTAGTAATTCCTCCCGTCCAGAATGTCTCCCAGAGTTTATCAACCTTGTTTTTAATTTCACCTGTTATCATTTTTATAATCCTCCAAATCTGCTATGACTATTCTACTATAGATATATCCAAAAGTGTATGTGTTCCATGAACAGAAGAGTTTATCAACCCTATAACCATGTCGTTTTAAAAAACAAAAGCAGCTTTCATTACGATAATGAAAGCTGCTCGTCAAAAAGAGACCCTAGGGATTTACAGGTCCATATAATCAGGCATTAGCAGATCGATCGGCAAATAGTCCTTATACAATAAAGCATCTCTCATATTGAACATGGTATCAATTGAATCCAAGCCTCGCACCCCATTATAATTTATGATTGCTGAAGCCCAATTATCCCCCCATTTTCTTTTCTGGCTTTTCCCCTTCAGCAGGCCAACCAGATTGTTTTTTTCCTCATCTGATAACACCCATTTCAAATACTTACCGTAATCCATATCCACATACATTGGTACGCGAAAAGAAATCAACGAGACTCGTTTTGCCAGTAATTTCTCAGGTCTGTCGTAAACCACAAAAAATTCGCCTCCGCTAGGGTCATCAGGCACTTCAACAGAGAATTCGTTATTCAAATCAGAACACACAGCGATACTCTTTTTTTCTTTAGATTTGACTCCATCAATCATTATTTTATTGATTTCTTGTTGCAATTTATCCTGTGATGAATGTGTATATATGTTCAAAGTTATTTGTATATTTTTATGCCCCATGATGGTGCTAAGCGTCTTTACATCCATTCCTGATTCGCAAGCTCGCGAACAAAAAGTGTGTCGAAAGCAATGGGGATTTATATTTTCCATTTCAAATCCTTGCTTGCTAATTGTCTGGCATGCATGTCTCAATATGCCTCTAATATTACTTGTTGAAATTTGCGCTCCATCACGTCCGCGGAAAACCAAGTCCCCATACTCGGAACCCAGATTTAGATTTAGTGATTTCTTTTTTTGCGACTTAAATAACATCAATGCCTCTTCATTCAATGGGATGTCTCTTTTTCCTGAAGCTGTTTTAGGTTCGGAAACTTCATAACGGTATTGCCCATTTCCACCAAAAGGAGTCTGCGAAATGCTGCGTCTAATATGTATTTGATTCTTAACATAGTCGACGTCGTCCCACCTCAGTCCCATTGTTTCTCCAATCCGCATACCTGTAAGTAACATAAGTCTGAACATCTCATAATAATGGCTGTCTGCTATATGCTTGAAAAAAACAGACTGCTCTTCAACAGTCAAAACTCTCCGGTGGTACCCATCAGAATTCTGTAGTCGAACGCCCTCAACAGGGTTCTTGTTTATTAAATTATTATCTACAACCTTCGTAAAAACATTGTGTAAAAAGCCTTTACAGGTCTGCATTGAAGACGAGCGGTAACCCTCTGCCTTCATACCGGTCATAATTTTCTGAATATCAATCTGACGAATACTATTAATTTGCATACTTCCAATATATTGGGAACATATTTTATTCATGCAGTAATACCCTCTTCGTGTTGAGTCCCGGACATCAATTTTGTATGTTTTCATCCAAATTGTAAACCAGCTGTCAAAAGTTATCGCTGAACCATCCCCGTAAATACCATGTTCTTTTTCATAGAGAGCTGCGCGCAATTTCTGGCTTACATCACGAAATTTTTTGTCACGCAAATCATGCCTTTTCCCAAAATTATCCGTGTACCTTGCAATATAATAACCATCTTTACTCTGGAGAATATTTTTGCCAAGTTCTTTACCTTTTAAGTCTCTTCCCATTGCTCACCCCTCCATCACAATATGGATCTACCTTGATAATTTCCTGTGTGCTGATCGAAATAGAGATCCAATTTTGTTCGATTTGCATAAACACGTGATCCCCATTTTACCGAATAGGAATTACCCGGCCGATTCAACAATTTTCTTGCTGCATTATCACCAACACCAAGGTAAATCATCACTTCTTCTACACAAAGTAATTTTTTTAATATTATTTTATCCAAATTTTTTTCATAAGGCGCAAGTCCAAAATCCGCAACCTTGTCCTGTTTCTCATCAAGGCACGCTTTATCAGACTTATTAAAGACATCCATTATCTTTCTATCTACCAAGCTCCAGTCAATTTTGGAAACCGATGATGGAACATAAACCGCTGTAGTTTTATTGGACATAATATTTACTCCTCCCATATATGTAAATCAACGGATTAGTTTTCCAGCTTCATATTCCTGCTTAAGCCTGTAAAAGGTATTAGGCTTCAAATTCATCTCCTTCATTGCCTGAATAGCTGTAATTCTGTCCTGCTTAATTTCTTGATAATAGGAGGGAAAGGTATCAGGCATGGTTATGATGGGTCTTCCAAATTTGGCACCATTCTTCAGAGCCAAATCAATTCCCTGCCTCTGACGCTCATGAATATTCTTTCTCTCTGTCTCGGCAACATAGGAGAGAACTCCCAGCACTGTGTCAGCTATTAGTATGTCTGTAAGGTCATTGCGTCTTGCTGATAGAACAGGCATATCCAGAACGATCACGGTAACACCCTGATCGCGTAATTCAGCCCATTCCTTTTTAATCAGTTCATAGGAACGTCCGAGTCTATCAAGGCTTACGATCACTAGCTCATCCCCGGTTCTCAATTGGCATTTCATAGCCTGATATTGAGGACGCTCAAAATCTTTGCCAGACTTCTTGTCGGTAAAAATATCTCGATCATTAATTCCTTGGGCCAATAATGCCTCAATCTGGCGGCCTTCATTTTGTTCTGCAGTGCTAACACGAGCATATCCGAATTTTTTTATTTCACCCATTCTTGAATCCTCCTTTTGATGAACCGATTGTAAGGGAGTATTTGTTAAAGTCAACGCCTATTTTCAAATACTTGAAAACTCATTTACATACGTTTACAAATTAAAAAACGCCACCCGGATATCAATAGAAAACGCCTTTGTTTAGGTACACTTTTTGACATATACAAATAGGGCTAACACCTATCAGATGACCCGGCATCTTTTTTACAACTTAACACCTCACATTTGGTAATACTTACAAAATATTATTCTTGCTGAAATGGAACGTTAGTTCGAAGCCAACCATTTTTCAAGGTTTCACTTTCCCGCCTTAGCTTGACCAGATCATTAGGTCAAGGGTATTGCAACTTTATGTATCACAACAAAGTGTTGCTTTGCAGATTGCCAAAAAACCGTCGACTTCTCCAACCACCACTCGATTGCACTCAGAAACTCTCTAGGTTTGCCATATAGCCCAGCAAACAATTACAATACCCAATCTCTCTTCTGATCACGACACGCCCCTTAAAAGCCTTCTGAAGCCAATTGAACAATCACCATGGTCTCCCTATTAATAAACTTGGCGATGCCCTGTATGCAGCTACAGGACATGACCAAACTGAAATCTTTGAAACTCAACAAGACTGTACTCTAAATAGGATAATAATCCCTATAATCTACGTCAATTAATCTATTTTTTTTCACATCGTGCAACAATGTATCTATTGACACTATTTCGTCAGAATTATAACGATTATTTCCAAGCCGGATCGGAAAAGGATACTCCTTCTTTTTTTCATAATAAGAATCAGTCGTTTCGCTGATCACGAGATGGTCGATCAAAACACCTTCTAATTTTTCTTTAAAAAATTTCTCTGCTACTGTATATGAATAACCGTCATTCAAATGAACTACAACACTAATACAATATTTTCTTTTTGATGTCGCTTTGTGAGATTTCATCATTTTCTTAAGACTCACATGTTCATAATCCGATATGCTATGTGGATATTTCATTCTCTTCACCTTTTCTCCCTTTTTATAGGGAATTAATACTTATACCAAGATAACCTTGGTCACGCTGAAACTGTATACATTTAACATTATCTTTCTCACGGGCATGGCTTTACCTGCGCAGGTAACTGAATTTCCAAGAATAGGTTTACTGTTTTTACTATGACCTTCTGGAAAATATATGTTTCGAAAATCTGCAGATTTTGCAGAGATTATATTACTCACGTAGTCCTCTAGCCCCAAGCAATTTAGTCGAAAATCAATTTGATAACGCAGTTTTCTTCTGCGAGTTTTTCTGCCAAGGTTTTCTTTCCTTACTTCTTTTTTAGTATGGCTATACTGCCTTGAACCCCTTTTACTGGGAATCGGTATTGTGTAGGGTGCCTTTACTGAATAATTCGTCCATTTTGGCTTATACAGGTAATAGACCCTGTCGCAACCACCCATTCAAACTTCTTTCCTTCCAGAACAGAGAATCATTATTAACTGAGTATTTGATTCTCCGTGTTGAATGAAGATAACTGGTCGCTGTTCACTTCTCCCTTTCAAGCGATTATCTCTGAGCTGTTCTTCGAAATCTTCTTCAACTGAGACACTCTTACGCACTTAATTGTATATACGAAAGATATCAGTCGTTTCTAATGAAAGAATATCAGCATCATACATATCATCACTGAAAGGGATAGAAGTAAAAATAACATCAGTATTATTGGAAAAAGGAATATTATTGATGTTATCAGTGTTTTTATTATAAGTAATAGTATTAATAATGAGCTGCTGCCGGTTTTTTATACAGCTGACATTGCTGTTGCCTTAGTAGCTGTGCTCATACTATAAAGCAGCTATATTTTACCTCAGGTCTAGCCATTATCTGAGGCAATTAGTAAAGCATATCGATCACCCCCCTTCACGCTTAATACTATTATTTAGCTTTTTCCTACCCGCAAAAAATCTCCAACTCATAATACGTCTTATATTTACGAGTTCTTACGTGACCCAACACATCACATATCAGTAATATTTTGGGCGTTCGCATAATTTAAAGTCTTTGTTGTGTCTAAAGGATGATATGTATTTTTTGTCGAATAATTTATAGACAGTGCATTTATATTGCTTTCTTGCAACATCATATCCTTTTTCTAAATATATGAGTCTCAAACGTTTAAGTCTTTCCAAATACTTTGCCACTGTAGCAGGTGACATATCAATTTTCTTCCCAAGCGTCTCTTGACTGATTTCCGTTTCAATCCAAATACCGTGATCCTTATAATCAAGGGAGCTTCTCAATGCACAATAAAGCAAGAACATTTTAAATCCACCTGGCTCCGATAAAACAAATAAATTTGTTCGTTTTATCGGAAAATAGGGGCATTTATATCTCAATAATTTGAATGTTAACGGAGTTGAAAGTTTTGCACTTTCAAAATTAATCGACGTATGAATAAAGTCGGAATTGCTCCGAATACATGCCTTAACAGTTTGTAATTTATATCGTGAAATTTTCGTCCAACTGCAAATATCTTTTAAGCTTGCATGAATTGTAAAGTCACTATTCCGAAAATTCAGAAAATATAATAAGACAGCAAATGCATTAATTCCATAATTTGAAAAATCTTTGAATATTGCCCTGGGTACACTTATATATGTGTTGCCACATTTTCTCTTTTGCGAGAGCTTTTTGTGAATGAACTCCTTATTTCGATCCTCATAATCATCATATAATACACCGTATGCCCTTAGCTCAGCTTCTAAGAGTTTGAAACACTCAAACTCCTCCTCAGTTTGAGGGAATTCACCACGTACATGGGATAAGTATTCATTATAGGTTTCCATATTTATTCCTCCTTTTACTTCGAAAATGACAATAGAAATATGCACAATGATACTTAAAGAGAATATTTTTTTAAAAATAATTATCTTGATATCGGAAACACACTACTCCGAAATCGGAGTAAAAAAATAATCTACTCCCTTTTTACCAACACCGAAACACCTTCACCTAGAACAAATCCTACTTCGAAATCGGATCACCTGTATCCGTTTTTACAGGTTCGTTAAAGAGTTCAAGACTAAATTTATACTTCTCTTATAAAGCAGATGCATTGCCGGAATACTAATATTCAGCACAATCGAAATAATTTCTTCTATAATAATACCTTGCATCTTTTCCACAACACACAGGGCAAGTTTCACTGATAAAATCCTCTACGAATCTACCTAACCCAAAGGAATATTCATTCAATTTGCTTTCGGACCGTTTTACTATTAATCTTCTCCAAATATATCTATCACTGAAATGCCTCCTCATATGCCTCAAATTCGGGGAAAAAATGTACCTCTGTTTTCCGTGTCATTAGATGTTACCTTCTATATAGAAGGGGACGTTCTATTTTTGTACTTTCATTATAGCAGATAATTCTTTCATTTCAAGTGTATTGATTTATACACAATTTCGTATTGCTTTTAAGTAATTCCATGTAATAAATTCAAATAAATTTAGCGTGAAAGCACTTATGATTAATATTATATTGAAATAATATTTTATAATTGAAATTATCCAACCTGAAAATACTTCGAAAAAATTACTGTAACCCTTGTAAAACAAGGACTACTTATAGCTCAATCCAGACAGGTCCCTTAATCAACTTATCGCAAATCTCAAATTCAACATAGGGGCTGGCAGAAACACACATAGGAAGATGTACACCATATCCACACCTTTTTTCTATCGGAATATAAGAAAATATAAGACTTGCTAAGAAGTCCTTCATTTCTTTAAGAAACCCTGAAACGCCTGTTATAAGCCTATAATCCATAAGTATAGCCACTTATAGGGTAACCAAAAACTTATATAGAGATTCTCTTGATTTTTTTATAATCATAACCACCCGTCAAACGGGTGGTTTGCTCCAGGGCTATAAGCCCTTGTTATCTGCCAGCGTCTCAAGGCGCTGGCTTTTCACATTCGTTCAAGCCTCTACAGCAATTGCCGCTTTGGCATGTCCCTTAAAGGGACGCTTGTATTACTTGCTACCCTTAAAAGGGTCCTCGTACTCTTTTACACTCAGTTTATCTAAGGCTAAGTCTTGTTT